>Ga0163144_10010405_pt1 | contig 19832 bp, 18 predicted proteins | sample OliLak19BULKMAT1_FD_123175 | JGI IMG/M metagenome (GOLD analysis project Ga0163144, IMG submission 123175) | Freshwater microbial mat bacterial communities from Lake Vanda, McMurdo Dry Valleys, Antarctica - Oligotrophic Lake LV.19.BULKMAT1 | ecosystem: Environmental > Aquatic > Freshwater >... | reverse complement strand
GTAATAATTGATGGCGCAGTTAATTTAGTAGGAAGCGCTTCTATTTTTAGCGGTAATCTTTTGAAATATACAGTTACAGGACAGTCTCAACAATATGTTCTGACAATTTTAATCGGAATTTTAATCGTTACTTTTGCCGCATTTGTTTCTTTACCCTCCTAGAATCTAAGAAATTTTTAATTTATAGGACTTACGCAGGCTAAATATGCAGATCTCTTATTAGTGGGAGTTTAAGGGCTTCGCCCTCAATTGGGGCTGTGCCCCAAACCCCCTATTTACAATATTTCGTTTATTTTCTGCGTAAGTCCTAATTTAAATCGCTTGGCTTTTGAGATGGATCGCTCAAGGTTTGAACAGCAACACTTGAACTTTGAGGGCAGCGGGACGCATCCTGATGCATGGCGTTTTTGAAGGAAATAGGGAATCACCTGATAGAATTAGCCGCATAAAGAGTAGCAGAATAGCAATGATTACTATAGAAATAATTGTCAATAAATTAAACTCAGTCCCAGAGACATTATTAATCGAGGTACTCAGTTTTATCCGAGACACTAAAAGTAAATCTGCTCAAATATCTAAGCCCTCAGATTTTCAGCGTATTGCTGGCTTGCATGAGGGGCAAATCTTGATAAGTGATGACTTTAACGATTCTTTACCCGACGAATTTTGGCTAGGAAATGAATAATGAGAGTCTTGATTGATACTCATGTTTTTATTTGGTGGACAAGTGATGTAAAAAAGCTTTCACAAAGAGCTTACGATCTATTGCGAGATCCCAGCACGGAGGCTATTTTAAGTATTATTAGTATTTGAGAAATGCAAATCAAGTCATCTTTGGGGAAGTTAGAATTTAGAGCAGAATTATCAGAATTAGTGAGAGACGAAATCGATCGCAATAGAATTAAATTACTGCCACTCTCTCTATCTCATATCTATGCACTCAACAATTTGCCTCATCATCATCGAGATCCTTTTGATCGCATATTAGTAGCTCAGGCAATAGATACAGATTTGCAAATAGTCTCTATTGACAAGAAATTTGATAACTATGTTATGAATCGATTATCTTAAAATTTTGGCGGCAATGTTCAAAAAATTATAAAGTTGCCAATTCACTTTAAGATTTATTGGTTATGGTCACCCTTCTTTTTGCCTCTGAAATTGTGGGCTGTCTTTGGAGTGCCTGGATTTATATAGACAATGATGATTATGATCAAGGCAGTACTGTACCGCTTCCGCCACGCCTAGTTGGAATTACCTATGGTAGATTAAAAGCCTTTTTTGCTCAGGATCTGTTGGTGAATGAACTCTATCGAGGCACAGTAGTATTAGCAGTCAATCGAACTTCTCAAGCGATCGCTTGGCTAGATCGAGTAGTAATCGATGGTGCAGTTAATTTAGTGGGAAGCGCTTCTATTTTTAGCGGTAATCTTTTGAAATACACAGTTACAGGACAGTCTCAGTAGTATGTTTTGACAATTTTAGTTGGCATTCTAATTGTTACTCTTGCGGCATTTATCTCATTAAAGTAATATACCTAAATTATTTGTCTTCCAGATGCAGTTCTATATCCATCCTGTTATGCAAGATCCGAATAATTTCGATTCCATCTTCGACTTGGCGATAATAAATCAGATGTTGTCTACAGGGATACTTTCGATATCCCTCCCAAATGTGATTGCAGTTTAAGCCGTACTGCGGGTTTTGTGCGAGGATATGAAAGTACTCATCCAGTTTGGTTAGGTAGATATTTCTTTGTTCTCTTCCCCAAGTTCGCTGAGTGTAACGACCTATTGAGCGTAAATCCGTTAAAGCAAGTTGAGTAAGTCGGAAAATATTAGCTGACATTTTCTTCATTGAGATCTTGTAAAAGTCTTTGAAGAGAATAGTCTGCTAAACCACTATCTTCTCCTCTCTGCAATTCCATTCGTAAAGCTTGCAATTTAACTTCATGCTCCTCTAGCAATCTTAATCCTGCTCTTATAGCTTCACTAGCTGAGGCAAAGCGTCCCTCAGTAACTTGCCTCGTGATGAACGTTTCAAAATGTTCTCCCAAAGTCACGCTTGTATTCTTCTGCATGGAACTTTACCTCAGATTTTCCCATCAGTATATTACATATTGGTATTAATGGCGATCTTTGAGGTAATGATATTGGAAACACGCAGTTAAAAGACGGTTTTTAGTAAAATCTTTCTAAAATTTTTAGTTACACTGAAGATATATTCCAATCGTTACTCTTGCGGCATTTACCTTTTTAACATTGCAATAATTGGAGAATCAAGCTGCCTGAACTTGGGCATTCACTAATCGAATAGATTGAGGTTGTCGAATTTGGGCTGATTCAGGTTGAGAAGACAAAATGGCTGAACGCTCCTGTACGATCAGATTTGTAATCAACTTTTGCAAGCGCGGAACCCTAGCACTGTTATAAACCTGAAACTCTCGCTCAATCGTGGCAACTTCACTACGCACTGCTTGATTGAGTACCAGTGAGCCAGTAGGATCGGAAATTGATCGATGGAAAGTTCCTGGCGGAATTCGTAAGATTTCCCGATTTGATTCCACTCTCACTGTGTGAAAAGAAGTCTCCCAGGCAAAGTTAATTAGATAAAAAGTGCGCCCTCCTGTTAGAGCCAAAAGATTATCTTCTTGGTGAGCGTGTAAATAAAACTGCCAGTCACCCTCTGGAGTATTATTGGGGCTAATTGCAGGTCCTTCATGAAAGACTAGATCACGTGCATTAGAATCAGCAATCGTAATATCAAAAAAGCGGACGCTAGGAGTATCTCGAAACTTCTGATAAGTTAATAACTCATACATAATAATGATGTCTTCCGATATATGGATAGAGATAGATTAAGATCGTCAATATAGAGAAATTAGCTTTACTAAGTTGACTTCAAGGGGTGGCTTTGGAAACTTATGTAAATCATCAACATAAATTAGCTTATGCTTTTCTCTTCCAGGGGTCAAAACCCTAATAGCATCATATCCATGCGTAAATCGAATAGATGAATATTTCTCAGCTTGAGGTTTTGGTGACCGTTGCCGAACATAGAAATTTCTCGGCTTCAGCCCTAGCTTTAGATATTTCTCAGTCAGCCGTTAGTCGAGCAATTGCCTCACTTGAAGAAGAATTGGGTGTCCCCTTACTGATTCGAGGGCGGTTTGGTGCGCGCCCAACAGTTGTGGGAGAGCGGGTAATCTTTCAGGCGCAGAAGATGATTAAGTTACGGGAGACAATAGAATATGAAGTGAATCTAGAAAAGGGCTTGCACGGCGGCAGAATTCGGGTGGCTTCATTTCGCAGTGCGGCTACTCATCTGTTACCTGTGGCGATCGCTAAATTTAGTCAGCAGTTTCCAGAAATCGAAGTTGAGATTAGAGAGAATGAGCCGATCTCGGTTGAACAAGCCCTAAGAGATGGACAAGCGGATATTGGTTTACTCCCCTTACCCCGCTCAGAAGAATTTGAAACTTGGGAAATTAGCAGAGATGAGTATGTTCTATTACTGCCAAAATCATTGGGCATAGTGCCACAGCAAACCACCTGGGAGCAGCTTTCAACCTATTCTTTTATTCTATTCAATTATGCGGAATGTACTTCAGCAGTGCGCGATCATTGGATGGCATGGGGACAAACTCTAAATGTTGCCTATGTAGTCAAGGAAGATTCCACGATTGTGAGTATGGTAGCCCAGGGGCTAGGTGCTGCGATTCTACCGCGTTTAGCGGCTTTACCGATTCCTGACGAAGTGCAAGTGCGATCGCTTCCTGTCCCTTTAGAGCGAGTAATTGGCACAGCCGTATTAGCTAATGCCCTACATCTGCCAGCCGTGTATGCTTTCCTAGATGTCTTAAGCGGTAAAGGAGTGTTTGCGAAGGAAGTCGCTTCCAAATAGTTTAAATGGTCAAGAGTTATAGTTTCTTACCCGAATTCTTTAGGCTTGCTGGGATCAATATCCTCTCAAATCTGATGGTTCCCTTGGCAGGGTTAATTGATATTGCCTTTCTTGGACATTTAGCTGATATTCGTCACTTAGCAGGAGTGACACTGGCAACTGTGCTATTTAACTATATCTACTGGACATTTGGTTTTTTACGAATGGGAACGACGGGGCTGATTGCCCAAGCAGTGGGTAGAAATGATGACGCAGAAATTCTAATTATCGGATTGCGAAACTCTATCCTAGCTATAGGCTTGGGAGTAGTAATTCTATTGTTGCAGCATCCTTTGCGAGAAATTGGGTTTTTCTTTTTAAGCGCAACTCCAGCAGTGAAAGCATCAGCAGAATTATTCTTTGATGCGCTAATTTGGGGAGCGCCTGCAACTTTGTTCAACTTCGTGGTTTTGGGATGGTTCCTAGGAGCAGGTAAGGGGAGAGAGGTTCTCTTTCTATCAGTGATTGGCAATGGCGTAAATATTGGTTTAGATTATCTCTTGATCGTGAGATTTGGTTGGGAGAGTACGGGAGCAGGAACAGCAACGGCTGCTAGTCAGTACCTCATGGCGATCGTAGGTGTGATTCTAATAGGGCGATCGCTTAGTAAATTACCAATCGAAAGAAGAGATCTAAAGTTATTATTCCAAGAGGTATTAAATCTCAAGGCACTAAAAGCAGTCTTCCTGTTGAATAGCGATATTCTGATCCGTACTTTGGCTCTAATTTCTACATTTGCGGTCTTCACTAATATCAGTTCGACTTTTGGCATAAATATTCTCGCCAGTAATTCATTACTTTTGCAAATTGTCACCCTTGCGGCCTACTTTATTGATGGTTTAGCTTTCGCAACCGAGAGCTTTGCGGGCTTATTTTATGGGAAAGGTGAAGTTGGTTTGCTTTCTCCTTTAGTGTGGGCATCTGGATGGGTGAGTTTAATCTGTGGCTTAGCGATCGCTGTGGTTGTTTCTGTTTTGCCAATTCCACTTTTTAGTTTACTGACTCGTCATCTAGAAGTGGTGCAAATTGCTGAAGAATATGTACTCTGGCTATTGCCGCTAATTGGTTTTGCTAGTATTGCCTATATGTTAGATGGTTATTTTTTAGGTTTAACTGAAGGCGCTATTCTCCGAAAATCAACTATAATCGCCGCCCTAATTGGCTTTATTCCCTTAGCGTTCCTAGCTTGGCAATCTCAAAATAACCATCTATTATGGCTGGCTCTAACTGCGTTTATGGCGGCTAGGTCAATCACTTTATGCTTGCAGCTTTTTGCTAAAAAATGACAGATTGGGAATTAAGGCATTACATGATAGCGAGATGATTTTGCCAATTTAAGTAATTAAAAACCCTTAGAGGGCTACGCCCCCACAACCCCTCCCATTCTTCTGGACAATGCCGAAATTAATTTTAACTAATTATCAGGGTGATCAATCAAGTTAAATAATGTTTTAGCGATCGCTTCAGAACCACCTTCTTTCCCCACTCTTTCTATGCCATTTTGTTGACAGATTTGCAGATATTCAGGATCGGCTAAAATTTGCGGAATAAGCGCCGCAGCCTGTTGCAAAATTTCAGAAGTTGCAGGACTCTTGCCAATGGTTTGGACAGATTTCCCTAAAAGGCGCATTTGGGCTTCGGCAAAACGATAGGTAAATTGTGGTCCCTTGCCAGGAATTTGAATTACGGGTTTTCCCAAACCTACTGCTTGCTCTACCGCTGTTCCTGCCATACCGACAACCAAATCACACTTATCTAAAATAGTTGCGAAGGAATTGGAAGAGCATCTCACTTGAATATTTTGCTGGGAAAGCACAAGATTCTCACTTAATTGCCAACCTTGAGACTTCGCTATTTCGCTCAGATGCTCGACCATAGAAGGCACAATTGCTGCATAAAACTGAATTGGAATTGGGATAAGCAGAGCTAATTGTAACATTAATGCTAAATTTGCACAGGCTTCGGGCAGTCGGCTCCCAGGTAAAAAAGCTACCATCGGTAGATTCGGATCTAGCTCTACAACTATTCCACTAGGCTGCAATAAATCCATGATTGGATAGCCTTTAAATACAGCTTGATTTAGTCCCTGTGCTTGGCAGAGTTCCGCAGTGTAGCGATCGCGGCAAAAAATCTTCACACATCTCGGCGATCGCAATAAAAAATTAGTGAGCCAAGGTAAGTCAAAGCGATTCTCATAGTGGGCAGAAGCAGAAACCAAAAAAGCGGCATAGGGACAGTTAGTTAGCCATGCCATTGCCAATACCACTACGTCACCCGTAGCAAATACTAAATCAAATTTGTTTCTATATGCCAAAAGCGCCCGAATTTGAGCGATCGTCAAACCCACTAATCCTGCTTTTAGATCCCTTAGCAATTCTATTCTGTTCATATAGAGAAAGCCACGGGAAGGCAAGGACTGGGTTTCAGCGATTAAATTCACTTTCAATTGACGATAGGCATTCCCTTCTCCTACCACAGGTAGCGCCATTACTTCGATTTCAGCGGACAGGTTCTTTAAAGCCTTGAATACCTGACTACCATTTAGATCTTCTCCTGTGCCATTACTGATAAAAAGAATTTTGGCAGCCATTGGGGTTTAATTTCTATGTTCGTAATCTAGTTTAATAAGCTTATTTTAGAGCCATTATCAGTTTTAGTCACTTCAATTAGATTTGTAAACGCCTCCTTCAGTTTCGGCATATGGGTAATCACCAAGATACATTGAAAATCCTGCGCGATCGCGTTAATCACACCCACCAGACGTTCACAGCCTTCGCCATCCTGGCTACCAAAACCTTCATCAATAATTAAGGTCTGGAGTTTTCCGCCTGTACGCTGTGCCAAAATCCGCGAAAGTGCCAGACGCACGGCAAAATTAATCCGAAAAGCCTCGCCCCCAGAGTAAGTTTCATAGGGACGAGTGCCTGAGCGATCGGCAATTTCAATTTCTAAAGTATCAATAATCTTAGTGTTGCGTGCCTTTTGGGTAATAAATCGTACATTCAGTTGATAATCACTTAATTGTCCCAAAATTTGATTCGCTTCGGCTTCAATTTGCGGCAGAATCGTTTCAATCACCAAGGCTTGAATCCCATTTTTGCCAAAGGCCTGTTGCAATTCTTGATGTAAATCTTGACGATGGAGAGTTTGGCTTAGTTCTACTTTGAGATACTCTAACTGTTGCGATTGCTGGGCATACTGCTGTTCGGCTTGACGTAATTGTCCAATTTTAGCGATCGCTTGATCCATTTGCATTCTTAACTGCAATATTTCTGCTTGTATTTGTTCGATCTTAGAATTTTGATCGCCGATTTGCTGGATTTGAGTTTGGAGTTGAGCGATCGCTTGGCGAAGGGCATTTACTTCTAATTTTTTCTCTTGCTCTAATTGTTCTAAATGTAAATACTGACTCTCCAAAATTGGATACTGTTGTTGAGCTTGGAGTAATTCTTGATAGCGCAGTAGAGCATTAGTGGTTTGAGCTTTAGCTTGGCGAATCTGTTGGTGTTTCTGGGGATTGTAATTTAACTGATCTAGCGCGCGATCGCATGCTTGAAGTTGATTTTGGATTTCAGGATCAATTTGTTGCGATTCTAATCTTTGCTGAATCTGGCTAATTTGCACTTGGAGTTCAGGCAATTGCTGATTAATTTGCTCAAACTGACGACTCGCATTTTTTAACTCCACTGCTTTTACTTCTGCCCATCGCCACCTTTCCGTTTCGCCTCGTACTAGGGCATAATTTTTTTCATCATAATTTAATTCTTTGAGATTCTTTTCTACTGAAGCTAATTCTATTTGGTCAGCCTGGGCATATTCACCTGTTTGGATCTGAGCGTTCAATAGCGAGATTTCTTGCTCTAGTTCTAAGCTTTTTTGAGCAGCGATCGCATTAGTCTGCATCTGGGCCTGTAATACCCCTAGTTTCACTTCCAATTCGGGCAAGTTTTTTAACAGTTGTTGCAAGCGTCGATACTCTTCCCGCAGGATTTCAATCTCAGTTTCAGAAGTGGAAAGTTGTTCTTTAATTACCCAAATTTCTGCCTGGAGTTCGTACGCTTCTTGTTTTTGCTTTTCTTCTACTAAGCGCCAATGAGCTTGATCTAAGGGGCGATCGCAAAGGGGGCAAGGAAGGTTGTATCTTCCTCGCTGCATCTCATTCCGCAGTTGATTCATCCGCTCTTGGTTTTGGGTATACTGTTCTTCGCAACCACTAAGACGAGATTTTAAGCCTTCTAGAAAATTGCGGCGTTCCTGCCCTTTCTCTTGCACTAATAATTGATATGCTTGATCTTTTTTTAGGTCAGCAATTTGTTGCTCTAACTTCAGGATTGCGGCTTCCAATTCAGATCTAGGTCGAAGTTGAATATTGCTAAAACTCCGTTGTAATTCTCCCAGTCGAGCTTGGCTTTGGGCTTGTTGGCGATCAACTTCTCGTTGCAAAGTTTGCTGGCGTTGGATTAAGGGTAAGGAACGCGATCGCAGTTTTTCTAACTCTTCTAATTCTTTTCTACCTTGATACAATTGAGCTAAAGCAGATTCAATCTCACTACTACGGCCGAACACCTTTTGACAACCTTGCTGTTGCTGAGACAAGTTCTCTAGTTGGGTTTGATATCTTTCCAGTTGAGTATCTAGTTGACTGCGATACTTAGCTAATTCCTGTTGCAGCAAGTTTTGACGCTGAGTCAACTGTTGATATTGTTGCTGCTTTTGATTGTAGACTTCTTCTTGAGCGTGCCACTGTTGATAGAGCGTATATTCCTGGTTGATTTCCTCGGTTTGATTAAGCAAACTTGCTTGCAAACGTAATTGGGCTGCTTGATTCTCTCGCTGTTCAGCCAGGGTTTTTAGGTCTGTTTGCAGCCGTTCCGCTTGGTTCTGTTGCCATTGTAATTGTTGTTGCCAAGTCTGACATTGTTGTTGTCGCTGTTGCAAGTTCTGGAGATCTTCGTTTTTACTTTGATGCTGCTCGTGAAATTCTGATAGTTGTCTAGACTTTTCGGCTAGTTGAGTCTCAATATTCGCCCCTTGGGAGAGTTGAACTTGCAAATGTTCTAACTGCTGATTTTGTGCCTGTGCCTGACCTTTGCAAATTTTTGTTACTTCCTTAGCCTTCTCACATAAGTTGTCATATTCAGAAAGATTGAGAATCTCCGCTAATAATGCTTTGCGATCAGCAGCTTTTTTGAGCATAAATTCATCGGCTCTACCCTGGCGCAAGTAGACTGAATTTACAAAGGTATCGTAGTCCATTTTCAGATAGTTAAGAATTGTCTGCTGAGTTGCCCGCATGGTACGTTCGGTCAGGGTTTTGAAGCTCTCTTTGCCTTTCAAATCTCCCAAGCCAATCTGAAACTCTAAGCTACTACTGCCGTTTTTGGTACGCGATCGCTTCACCCGATAAACCTGTTGATAGGCAGAAAAAGTAAAGTCTACCAATGCTTCTTTGGTACCTAGATGAATTACATCATCTTCCGCTTTTGCCCGACATTCTCCCCAAATTGCCCAAGTAATTGCCTCTAATAGTGAAGATTTGCCTGCGCCATTTGCGCCACAGATACAGGCAATATGTAGCCCGCTAAAATCTAAATCTAAATCTTGGTAGCTGAGAAAATTCTTTAATCTCAATCGTTGGGGAATCATATCTGCTCTTTTCTGCTCTTCTAAAGTGTGTCAGGAATAAATTCTAAGAGAATGCCAAGAATTTGCTCAATATTATTAATGTAATAGTCAGTTAAGTCAATTGTTACAGTTTGCTTAGAGAGTTGGAGAAACTTCCATATTTCACCCGTAGTCACAATTCCATAGAGGATACCTATGCTTCTATTCGCTTCTTGGTTAAATAATTGGGCAGCAACCATTTCCGCAATACATTGACCTAATCCTGCTTTGATATCTTCATTTTTGGCTTCCACGATCGCAATAAGCGGCGCACTAATCATTAGTTGTTGCTTGGATAGACTGATTATATAGTCACAATAACCTGAGAGTCCCTGCTCAGGACTGACGTTAAATTCTGTTCCAGAAAATAAACTGATCGGAATAGGCGATCGCCGCCTGAGTTCTAGTAAAGTGGGCGCAATTAAAAATTCTGAGCGGGCTTTCTCAGTATTGATTGCCAAGGCTAGGGGGATATTTTCGTTGAGATGTCGGCTAAAGTCTTCATTGGGAGCGATCGCCTTAACATGAGCAAACAGATTGGGCTGCTCTTCGATTTGTAAGTTGAAGGCTTTTTTCACTTGTCCTAAGCTGAAATTGCTGTATGCCACCTTAATTCTCTAATTCTCTTCAAAGCTGATCTGCATCCTAGCTTACTTTGACAAATGACAATCGATCATGAAAAATCAAAAACTTTACTCACACTGAATTTCCACTGATCAACCTAGATAAAGTGGCTGAAAGGGCGGTTTTGGTTCCTATGATATGATCGTTTTTAGATTTGAGATTACCTGTTAAAAGCTATGTTCTACCGTTATCCCTAACTTTAATAAATCCTAACCCTTATAAACATTTGATGCCACAGCAAAACCCCGAACTTACTTCTAATTCTACTCAAGCCTTAACCCTGAATTTATTGGAATGGGAAAGACTCTGCCAACAGGTTGCCACCTTTGCCGCTACCAAGCTAGGAATGAAGGCGACCAGACAAACCCAAATTCCTGATCATTTTGGTCGCAGTCAAGCGCTACTAACCCAAACCCAAGAGGTCTATGACTTAGATGTGCGAATTGCAGGCGGTCTTTCAATGGAAGGGATTGAAGATATCTCTGAAGCGATCGCTCGCACCGAAAAGAAAGGAACGATCAATGCGGCAGAACTTTGGCAAGTAGCAACAACTCTCGCAGGAGCGAGGAATCTCCGCCGAGTTTTAGACAATGCCGAAAATTGTGAAAATTTACAAGCATTAGTGCAAGATTTACGCACCTATCCTGAAATCGAGCAGGAAATTTATCATTGTATTGATGAAGGTGGTTCTGTCTTAGATCGGGCTTCAGAGAAACTCGCAAATTATCGCGCTTCACTCAAACAAGTACGCGATCAAATTCTCACTTCTCTCAGAAATATTATGCAGGTAAAAGCTAATGCCTTGCAAGAGAATATTATTACCCAAAGAAGCGATCGCTTTGTATTGGCAGTAAAGTCTTCCCATCGGGATCAGATTCCTGGGATTGTGCATGATGCTTCTAGTAGTGGATTGACCATATTTGTTGAACCAAATTCTATTGTGAATGGCAATAATCGGCTGAGACAATTGGAACGCTATGAACAGACCGAGATTGAGAGAATTTTGCAACAATTAAGCGATCGCGTTGGCGAAGTGGCTCCAGATCTAGGGCGAATGTTAGCGATTCTCACTGAAATTGATATGGCGATCGCTAGAGCTAGGTACGCCTACTGGTTAAGAGCACATCGTCCCAAATTGATTGATTCTGAAGCTGAAAATAATATAAATCAAACGATTACCTTGCGTCAATTACGACATCCGCTTTTAGTCTGGCAACAACAAAGAGAAGCGGGAAGAGAAGTAGTGCCAATTAGCGTAAAAATCGAACCGCAAATTCGGGTCGTAGTAATCACTGGGCCAAATACAGGTGGCAAAACTGCTACGCTCAAAACAATTGGGATCGTAGCATTAATGGCAAAAGTGGGAATGTTCCTTCCTGCTCAAGATCCGATTGAGATTCCTTGGTTTGACTGGATTCTAGCGGATATTGGCGATGAACAATCCTTGCAGCAAAATCTCTCCACTTTTTCAGGACATATTCGCCGCATTGGTAAAATCATGGAAATGATCACACCGCATTCTCTCGTGTTGCTGGATGAAATTGGTGCAGGTACAGATCCGACAGAAGGAACAGCGATCGCAATTTCGCTTTTGGAATATTTGGGCAAAAAAGTCCTGCTCACTATTGCCACTACCCACTTTGGCGAATTAAAAATGCTGAAATACAAGCATAGTCATTTTGAGAATGCTTCAGTTGAATTTGATGATGTAGCTCTAGCACCTACCTATAAACTACTGTGGGGAATTCCTGGTCGCTCCAATGCCCTAGCGATCGCTCGCCGTTTGGGATTGAGTGAAGAGATTGTTCAACCTGCCCAGGAGCATTTAGGCTTTGGCTCAATTGAGACTAACCGCTTAATTTCTGAACTAGAGCAGCAAACCCGCGAACAAACTACCAAAACCGAATTTGTTTCCCAGCTATTGCGAGACACAGACCGCTTGTACCATGAGATTTTAGATAAGTCGGGAAACTTGCGAAGCCAATATCAAGAACTGCGCTTAAAGCAAGAACAGGAGATTTTGGCAGCGATCGCTCAAGCAAAAAAAGAAATCGCCCGCGTAATTCGCAAATTGCAAGGAGGTGATGGCTCAGCCTCCACCGTCCAAAGAGCAGAGCAACGGCTTGACGAAATTAGCAAATTGCACTTACCATCCCTTAAGATTAAGACTGCACCCGCACCTCCTGCTATTTATATGCCCCAAACTGGCGATCGCGTGAGAATCATCAAGTTGGACAAAACTGCTCAAGTGCTCTCGCCACCAAATGCTGCGGGAGAGATTGCCGTGCGGTTAGGACAGATGAAAATGACCCTAAATCAGACTGAGGTGGAAAAAACTTGATCATGCGCTAATTATGTTTAGCTTATGTGAGAACATTTTAGAAGTGGAAAAAAGAGGTAAATACTATGAGCGCCAACATTCCCAAATTGAGTGAAGCCTTGATTCGCCAAAATGCGGCTGTGCTCGCTTGTCTATATCAGCCAGAATTAATCACCGAAAAAGTTCTAATTGAATCTCTTCTAGACCAATTAAACCGCAATCAGTTTCAAACTTTAGTGCAAAATATGATCAAATTCGATCCAAGTTTGCTAGAAGAAGTTGAAAAGGTAGCACAATTTTTATTGGAGCATTCAGGCATTACTAAGGAAATATCAGAGGAAACATCGGAAGAAAAACAAGAGAAGCTCTCTAAGCCAAACTCTGCAACTAATCCCATAGAAGAGCTAAAGATTAATGCCCTTCTAACTTCTGCAATTATGCCTGATCATGATTTAGAGCAAAATTTGGCGCAGATCTTAAAAGAAATTAGTTCCCACTGGGAAGACAATGTAATTGAATTTGTCCAAAAAATTGAACTATTAATTCCCAAGTCTGAATATGCCAAAATAATCAGATTAGTTTTGCCGCTAATTGATACCTACATTGGCAGATTAGATCAATCGGATACAGAGGATGATAATAGTGAACTTGAAGAGCGCATATATCAATTTAATCATCTACTTACCGAAGCTTGGTTGGGCTTAGGATTCTCTAATCCCGATTATTTGCTGCCCAAACAAAAAGGTATCTTAGGTCAGATGCAACGTTGGAATGCAAAGATGATTAGTCTAGATTTGCCTGAAAGCTTTGATATCAGTTATGTGGCAGTCAAACAAGGCTGGAATTATCCACCTTTACTAAAAGTATTGGCTGGTGAAATTGCTGATAAAGGAGCTTGGGAAGCAGAAGCACCTAATTTTGCAGATGACTTGGCTGAAATTCGATTACGCATTTTAGCTAGGGCAGAGCGTTGGCAAGAGTATCTAAATTTTGCTGCAGCAGAAGGACAAGTGACCGCTTATCTAACTAAGTTGATTGATTTAGATCAACTAGATCAGGCAATCAAACTTGCACCTGAATTGATTTCCGATCCCAATGAAGCCCTGATCATAGCCAAGAAACTAGAGGAATCTCAGCTAGAGCATAAAACCGAAAGAGCAATCGAAATTGCCCAACTTGGACTTAAGCTAACCAATGATTTACAAAAGTACGAATTAGCAAATTGGTTAAGCGACATTGCCGCAACCCTTTATCCTGAGATTTCCCTGGAAGCTAAAATCATTGCTTTTCAGCTAAAACCCTCGCTGGAGATTTATCAAAAAATTGCCAATTCACTGTCACCTGAAGATTGGCGATCGCCGAGAGAAAGTTTATTAAAGATTCTGCGGCATGATCCTGCTAACAATTTCCATATCGCTCAGGCAAAAATAGAGATTTTCTTGGCAGAGAATCTTTTGACAGAAGCAATTCAAGTTGCCGATAATCTTCAAGCCAGCTATCACGATTCTTTGGTCAGACAAGTAATGGATGCTGCCCTCAACCAACGCCCAGATTGGGTAAGTGAAAAGGCGATCGCAAGGGCAGAGGTGATCATGACTACCGCCAAAGCAAAATACTATGAAGAGGCGATCGCTTGGCTAAAATATGCAAAAAAAGCTCAATTACCCCAATCTCCCCAGCGATGGCAAGCCTATCGTCAGCAATTAATCCGAACTCACAGCCGCAAACGTAAGCTGGTGGAATTGCTAGAAAAGATTTAATTCCCTAAAAATTCAGACTAACAGTAAAGTAACTTAAGGCAAACTATTAGGCGCAATATGGACACACACCAAAAAGTTCGCACCTTGGTGGACAACTTACAAAAGACGATTGTTGGCAAAGATGAAGGGATTGGACTAATGCTGGTGGCGCTACTCTCTGGCGGTCATGCTCTACTTGAGGATGTTCCTGGTGTGGGCAAAACTCTGTTGGCGAAATCCCTAGCCGCTTCAATTGCTGGCAAATTTCAACGGATTCAATGTACCCCTGACCTGCTACCCACGGATATTACTGGTACAAATATTTGGAATCCTAAATCAGGCGAATTTCAGTTTCTACCTGGACCAGTTTTTGCCAATATTTTATTAGCCGATGAGATTAATCGCTCCACCCCTCGCACCCAATCCGCCCTACTAGAGGTGATGGAAGAAACTCAAGTTACCGTAGACGGCATTTCTCGCCCCGTACCTAGCCCCTTCTTTGCGATCGCTACCCAAAATCCTATAGAGTATCAAGGCACTTTCCCCTTACCAGAAGCCCAATTGGATCGCTTCGCCCTAGCTTTTAGTTTGGGTTATCCTAGTGCCCAAGAAGAGATGGAAATGTTAGAGCGCTTAGACAAAACGGGGATCAGTTATCGCCCACTTGAGCCTTGCATTACGCCTGAAGAAGTCTTAACTCTGCGTCAAGCCTGCGCGGCAATCCCAATTTCCAATCCAGTGCGTAAATATATTGTGGACTTAGTGCGGGCCACCCGCGAGGACAGTGAAATTAGTTTAGGTGTAAGCCCCAGGGGCAGTGTAGCTTTACAAAAAACCGCCCAAAGTTACGCTTTTATGCGCTTAAGCCTCGATCCGCAAAGAAAATCTGCCTATGTCACTCCAGATGATATAAAATATCTAGCGCCTTTTGTCCTTTCCCACCGCTTAATTGCCATGGGTAGACGTTCTGCGAAGGGCATCGTTCAACGGATTTTGCAAACTGTGGCTGTTCCCTAACCTGGATAATTTGCATGGAATTATCAGTCATTCTCCCTTGTTTCAACCACGGCGAATATCTTTTAGAAGCGATCGCTTCGGTGGAGTTGTGTCTTGAACAAAATCCTGAATTGGCGATCGAGGTAATCGTGGTCAATGATGGCTCTGATCAGCCGCAAACTCTGGAGATTCTGGATTCAATTCGCCAAGATCCATTTTATATTTTTCTGGATCGCCCCAATCAAGGGCTGGCAAACGCGCGAAATAGTGGGATTGCCAAGGCTAGTGGCAAATATATTCTGCCTTTAGATGCGGATAATAAAGTTCGTCCTGAATATATTCCCCAAGGAATTTCGATTCTCAATCACCAACCAGAAGTAGGCGTGGTCTATGGCAATATGGAATTTTTTGGTGAAGCGATCGGCAGATGGGAACTACCAGATTTTGATCTCTATCGCTTGATGTTAAGTAACTATATTGATGCCTGTGCGATCTTTCGCAAATCGGTTTGGCAAGAATGTGGCGGCTATGATGAGCGGATTCCAGAACGTCTAGGATATGAAGATTGGGAATTTTGGTTACGGGTAGGACAGACCAATTGGCAGTTCCATCACATCAATCAAGTAATGTATGATTATCGGGTGCGTTCGGATTCTATGGTACAGGCTTGTAAAACACCCGAGAATCAAAAGCGATTGGTGCATTATATTACCAATAAACATCGCAAACTCTACGCCGAATTTCTACCTGAAATAATTGCCGATAAGGAATATAACCTGTTTCGAGAAATGGCAAAAACTCAAGAACTGAGATCGCAACTTACCCACATCCAAGACAACGTGCAAAGAGAAAAGCAAAAGCTAGAAATTGCCCTGGCAAGCAGTCGGGGAGAAATCCTTGGACTAGAACGCCAAAATGTTGAAGAACAGATTCGCTGTCAAGATCTAACTCGCCGTATTAAAGCAATGGAAAGCAGTAAATTTTGGAAAATGCGTCATTTTTGGTTTAAGCTCAAACGAATGCTAAATATAAGTAAAGAAGTTGCATGAAAAATCTCTTAACTAATCCTTTAGTCAGTATTTGCATTCCTACCTATAATGGCGATCGCTTTATTGCGGCCACAATTCAATCTGTACTAGAGCAAACCTATCGTCCTTTAGAAATTGTAATTTCTGATGATCATTCTAGCGATCGCACTCTAGAAATTGTCCATTCTCTGCTAGATCATCAATCAATTGGCAATCCAGATCTTCAAGTTAAAATTCTCTGCCACGAGCGTTTGGGCTTAGCAAAAAATTGGAACTACTGTCTACAATCCGCCTCTGGTACATATCTAAAATTCTTATTTCAAGATGATTTATTAAGGCCTGAATGTGTAGAGGAAATGGTGAAACTTGCGCTCCAAGATGATCAAATCGGTTTAGTTTTCTGCCAAAGAGAGATTATTTGCGAAGATGGTTTAAGCTTTGATCCGCTTTATGGCAAAGATCTCACAAGTCATTGGCATCAACTTCAAGCTATTCAATCAGGTTTAGCCTTATTGCTCGATCCAAATCTATTACAAGAACCCCTAAATAAAATTGGTGAACCCAGTAATGTCTTACTGGCGAAGTGGGCGATCGCTCAAGTGGGAAATTTTGATCCTAGCTTAGTGCAGGTATTGGACTGGGATATGTGGTTGCGATTTATGGCTTATGGCAAAGTTGGTTATCTAGATCGAGTGTTGGTCAGTTTTCGTGTACATAGCTCCCAGGTAAGCCAAGACAATGCTCTAAGCGGCGCTTCTTGGCTAGATAATTGGCGCTTACAGCTAAAAATGTTGAGTCATAGAGAATATGAATTTCTGCCTGAAAATCTGCGCGAAGAGATTCTAAGTCGATGCACCGATCAATTGCAAAACCTACATCAAACTCAGCAAAGTTCTAGTCAACAAATTCAAACCCTGCATTCTGACCGTCAAGCGATCGCTGACCAACTAACCGATGCTCAAAACCAAGCACAGATTACGATTCAAGAAATTAGATTAGAGAAAGAAAAACTTGAACAAAAACTAGAAAAAACTCATAAAGAGCATAATCAAAAATTAAAAGAGATTTATCAGAGCGATGAAATTAATACCAATAAACTCACCACCGAAATCAATACTTTAGGGATGCAGTTAAAAGAAACTCATCAAAATCTAACTGAACTTGGTGAAGAAATGCAATCTCTCCATCGGGCCTTCCTACGCAAAGAAGCTGAACTAAACGAAACCTTGGAGAAATCAAATTATTTCCAGTCAACGGTACGAGCAATGGAACAGAGTAATTTTTGGAAGTTGCGAAATGTTTGGTGCAAGCTAAAGCAGAAGCTTGGTTTTAAGGTTGAAGCAATTTAACTTAAATTAATGGAATCACTTACCAACTATTGGCAAAAAACAAAACAGATCTGGCAAAAAGAAGGCGGATTTGTGATGATTTTTAAATTCATACGCAAGTGCAAGCGTAAACTCTGGAAAGAAGTTGGGAAAATTTGGCAGCATAATACAGGCGCCATCTTCCTAAAGTGGAAAAAGCAAAAAGCAATAGATCATCTTCAAAGGAATGTGCAAAGCTTTGCAGGTGGGAATTTTATCGTTTTTCCTTACCATGAGCAACCACAGATTTCGATTATTATCTATGCTAGAGATTATCCCAATCTAACCTATAAATGCTTGGCAGAGATTGCTACTTGGATAGGACAAACAAGCTGGAAAATTGAGATAATTTTAATTGAAGATGGTACTGCTAAATCTGAGTTGTATTCATTAATTTCAGGATTATGGATTCTCAAGAATAAAGAAAAGCTAGGCTTTTTAGCGGCAATTTTAAGAGCAAGTCTAAAGGCAAGAGGTGAATGGATCTTAACTTTACGTCAAGATGTTTTGCTCTCCCAAAGCGCTCTAGAGAGAATGATAAGCACATTTCAACAGCGGCAACCAGGTATCCTATTCCCAAAGCTTTTCTATCCTTCGTTTGAGCTTTGCAGTGCAGGGGGGATCATTTGGCAAGATGGATATTTAGGTAATTTTGGCGAAAATGATTTTAGCAAAGAACCTGAATATAACTATTTGCGAGAGATTGATTTTGGTATGGGAATCTCCTTTTTAACTAAGACTTCTCTATTGCATTCCTTTGAGCAAACCTGTGAGCAAAAATATGGGCAGTCTAGTTACTCTAAAAATTATTCCAGTAATTATGCGATCGCTGATCTTTGTCTAAATCTTAAACATCATCACAAATTGAATGTGCTCTATGATCCCAAAGTAGAGATGGAATGCCAGTATGGCTATCCCAAGGCAGATCCTCAAGTTCCACCACCTGATTTTTTGCATAAATGGCAAGATATATTAGCCTCTCAACCGTCAAAAACAGAAGAATTTCTGCCGACCCGCGATCGCCCTACCATCTTAGTAATTGATACTTTAGTGCCTGCCTATGACCAGGAATCTGGCTCACTGCGACTATTCCAAATTATGCGAATTCTTTTAGACTTGGGTTATGATTTAATCTTTCTACCCCATGAAGGACATGAACAGGAACCCTACACCTCAGAATTAGAAGAGATCGGAATTGAAGTCTTGTATTTTAGTTATAAACAGACCGAGTGGCGCGATCGCTTAATTCGCCGATTATCTTTAATTGATATTGCCTGGGTATGTCGTCCCGAATTGTGCGAAAGATACATACCTATTCTTAAGCAAAATGACAAAATCAAAATCATCTACGACACGATTGATTTACATTTTCTGCGCCTAAAACGTGCTTGGGAGATGAATCCTAGCCCTGAGTTGGAATGGCAAAAAATGCAGCAGTTAGAGTTCCAGATGGCGCAAAAAGCAGATATTACTCTAGTGGTAACAGAAGTAGAAAAAGAAATTCTCACGAATGCTCAAGCCAGAGCAGTACAAGTAATTCCAAACATTCATCAAATTTATGACCAGCCAATTCCTGAATTTAGCGATCGCCATCATCTTCTCTTTATTGGTGGATATTACCATAAGCCTAATGTAGATGCAGTTTTATGGCTTTGTAACCAAATCATGCCTCTAATTTGGCAAGTGCAACCTGAGATCAAACTGATGCTTTTAGGCAGCAATCCATCCCCTGAAGTTCTTGCCCTAGCTAGCGATCGCGTAGATGTGCCTGGTTACATTGCCGATGTCGAACCCTACTTTCTGCATCATCGTCTTTTTATCGCACCTTTACGGTATGGTGCAGGCATGAAAGGCAAAATTGGGCAGAGTCTGTCCTATGGGCTACCAACAATCACCACAACTATTGGTGCAGAAGGGATGGGTTTGAGCGATCGCCAAAATGTCCTAATTGCTAACAGTGCCAACGAAATTGCTCAAGCCGTTTTAGATTTATACAATAATATAGAACTCTGGCAAAAGCTTTCCCAAGCTAGTTTTGAGGTGATTCGCCCATTTACCTATGACTGCGTGAAAGTCAAAATCCATAATATGCTGTTATCTTTATAACCAGGAATATTAAAGACCAATCAGCAATATCAATCAACTAATTCAG
>Ga0163144_10010404_pt1 | contig 19833 bp, 18 predicted proteins | sample OliLak19BULKMAT1_FD_123175 | JGI IMG/M metagenome (GOLD analysis project Ga0163144, IMG submission 123175) | Freshwater microbial mat bacterial communities from Lake Vanda, McMurdo Dry Valleys, Antarctica - Oligotrophic Lake LV.19.BULKMAT1 | ecosystem: Environmental > Aquatic > Freshwater >... | reverse complement strand
CTGCTGATACGCCGAGACATCGGTGGCAATGCGGCGCTCGTAGACCAGCAGCTTGTAGAGGCGCGAGGTCTTGCCGTGCGCCAGCACGTCCGCGATGACATCGAGTTCCGCGTCTTCGTCCGCAAACATCGCCGGTGAATGCCAGGCAAGATAAAGCCGCGGCAACTCGACGCGATCCTCGAGCACGAGGTTGGCGCTCGCCGACAACGTCGCGTCGGCGCGCACCAGGTCCGGCACCGGCCCCGGCTTCAGGTCACCGAAGAACTGCTCGGCGAGGTCGAAGCCGCGATCGGTTTCGAGATCGCCCGCGAGGACCAGCGATGCGTTCGCGGGGTGATAGTAGGTTCTAAAGAACGCGTGCACGTCATCCAGTGTGGCGGCCAGCAGGTCTGCGGGCGCGCCGATGGTCGGCCAGTGATACGGATGGTCAGGCGCGAACATCGCGGCCGATAACGCCATGCCGGCCAGGCCGTAGGGCCGGTTCTCGTAGTTCTGGCGACGCTCGTTCAGCACCACCTCGCGCTGGTTGGTGAACTTGTCATCGGTGAGCGCGGGCAACAGGTAGCCCATGCGATCCGATTCCATCCACAGCGCCAACTCGAGCGATCCGGTGGGCACCACTTCCCAGTAATTGGTCCGGTCCGTGCTCGTCGATCCGTTGATCAACCCGCCGGCCCGCTGCAGGGGAGGAAAGTAGCCGTGGTTGTGATGCTCGGAGCCCTCGAACATGAGGTGCTCGAAGAGGTGCGCGAAGCCGGTGCGCCCGGGCCGCTCGTTCTTCGACCCCACGTGGTACCACAGGTTCACCGCCACCATGGGTAGCTGATGATCCTCGTGGACGATCACGTCGAGGCCATTCGAGAGGGTACGTTTGGTGTACGGTATCTGCACGTTGCCTTCGATTATGTCATCTCCGTGGGCCATGCTCGGCGTCGTCTCCCTTGCGCAATTCCTTGGCATGACGCTGTGGTTTTCCGCGACCGCGGTGACGCCGTTACTGGTTCGCGAGTTCGACATCCCACCCGGCCACGTCGCCTGGCTCACCATGGCCGTGCAGGCCGGCTTTGTTGCCGGCACGCTGGCGAGCGCGCTCGGTAACGTCGCTGACGTTCTCAATGCCCGCACGCTGATGTTCATCGGCTCGCTGGCCGGCGCGGCCGCCAACGCGGCCGTCATCGTCGCGCCAGGACCGACCTCCGTCATTGTTCTGCGCTTTCTCACCGGCGCGGCGCTCGCGCTCGTCTATCCACCTGGGATGAAGATTGCTGCCGGCTGGTTTCGCGACCGGCGCGGCTTCGCGCTGGGCCTGCTGATCGGCGCGCTGACACTCGGCAAGGCGTTTCCGTATTTGCTGACGGCGCTCGTTGGCGACAACTGGCACCAGCCCATGCTGCTGGTCTCTGGACTTGCTGCCGTGGGCGGCATCCTGGTGCTGGCCGTCGTGCGTGATGGTCCGTACGTCGCCGCCACCGCGCCTTTTGATCCGCACGCCATCAGGAAGATCCTGTCCAGCCGCGGCGCCCGGCTCGCGACCTTGGGGTACCTGGGACACATGTGGGAGCTCTACGCCATGTGGACGTGGGTCGCCGTCTTCGCGGCCGCGAGCTTTGCCGCATCGGGCATGACTAACGCCGGCGCGGCCGGATCGGTGGCGGCGTTCCTCGCCATCGGCAGCGGCGCCGCCGGATGCGGCCTGGCCGGCTACCTCGCGGATCGGTTCGGCAAGGCGCGCATCGCCATGTGGGCCATGCTCGCCAGCGCGGCCTGCGCCACTCTCACCGTCGTCATCTTTGGCACGTCGCCGTTCTGGCTCTACGCGTTGGTGATGATCTGGGGCTTCGCGGTCGTCGCCGACTCGGCGCAGTTCTCGGCGCTCGTCAGCGAACACGCGCCAAAGGAACACATCGGCACGGCGCTCACGCTGCAGACGTGCGTGGGGTTTCTGTTGACGATGGTGACGATTGAGCTCCTGCCGCGCGTGGCCGAGATCAGCAGCTGGCGCTACGCCTCGCTGTTACTGGTTCCCGGACCATTGCTCGGCTCTCTCGCCATGAAGCGACTCTTACGGCGCGACACTCACTGACGGGGCAACGCCAAGGACTGACGGGGAGACACCACGGGACGGGGCGTTGTTGCCCGACGGGAAATTCCCGACAAGGAGTGCCCTCCCGTCAAGGAGTGCCGCCCCGACAAGAAGTGCCACCCCGTCACGGACTGCCGCCCCGTGGCTGTCACTTCACTTGCATCAGCGGGATTTTGCCCTTGTGCGTGATCGCGTTCTTCTGGGCGGCCACGGCAATCTGAATCACCGCCGCCTCGGCCAGCGCCGTGAATGCCTTGGCGGCCACTGATTCGGGTTCGGCAATCACCAACGGGATACCGCGATCGCCGCCGACACGGATCGGTTGGTAGATCGGCAACCGGCCGAGGAACGGCACCTGGAGCTCGTTGGCCATCTGCTCGCCCCCGCCGTGGCCGAAGATGTCGGCCTCGTGATGGCAGTTGGTGCACTCGTAGAAGGCCATGTTCTCGACCATCCCGAGCGTCGGGATGTTGAGCTTCTGATACATCCGGACCGCGCGCCTGCTGTCGGCGAGCGACACCTGCTGCGGCGTGGTCACGACAATGGCACCGGCGGCCGGCACGGTCTGGCTCAACGACAGCGCCACGTCGCCGGTGCCAGGAGGCATGTCGACGATCAGGTAATCGAGATCCTTCCAGCCGACGTCGCGGCAAAACTGCTGGATGGCGCTGTGCAACATCGGACCGCGCCAGATCATCGGCGCATCGTCCTGGGCCATGAACCCCATCGAGACAATCTGGATGCCGTACTTCTCGGCGGGACGGATCACCTTGCCGTCCATCTGCAACTGCGCCTGCAGGCCGAACATGATGGGCACGTTGGGCCCGTAGATGTCGCCGTCAAGCATGCCGACGCGCGCGCCCAGTTTCGACAGCGCCACCGCCAGATTGACGGCCACGGTGGTCTTGCCAACGCCGCCCTTGCCGGCGCCCACGGCAATCACGTTCTTCACGCCCGGGAGAGGCGGCTTGCCGTGTTCGGGGGCCGAGGTCGCGCGAACTGAGAACCCCATGGTCACGTCAACAGCGGTGATGCCCGGCACGGCCGCGACGGCCGCCACCGCAGCCTCGCGGACCCGCTCGCGGGCCACGGCTGAGGGACTCGACAATTCAACCGTGAAGGCGGCGCGGCCGTTGGTCACGGCCACGTTCTTGACGAACTTGAGCGACACGATGTCCGCGCGCAGGTCGGGGTCGAGCACGCCCCGTAGCGCAGCCAGGACCAGTTCCGAGGTCATAAGAAATTCAGCTTACCACGCGTGAGAAATTGATAAACTCCCGCCAGTTCCCCGCGCTTCCCCCAAGGTGAAGGAGATAGCTGATGGCCGAGACGACGCCCGGTAGCGCACCGTCGAACAACCGCAATGTGATGATCGTGTTGTCGTATCTGTGGCTGTTGGCGCTGGTCCCGCTGCTCACGGAAAAAGACGACAAGGAAGTGCAGTGGCACGCCAAGCACGGCATTGTCTTGATGCTCGCGGAGCTGGTCGTCTGGGTGGTGGCCAACTTCATCCTCGTCGCGCTGGGACCGGTCGGCTGCATCTTCGCGCTGATCATGCCGCTGCTCGCACTGGCGCAACTGGCGCTGCACATCATGTGCATGCTCAAGGGCATCAACGGCGGGCGCCTGCTCATCCCCGGCCTCAGCGAGTTCGCGGACAAGTTCTGACACGGAAACGCTGGATCGCGATGGCGGTGCTCGTCGCCGCGATCGCGATCGATCTACGGCGCCCGCCCTCCTCACAGCTGACCACGTGGGCCGCAGTCGGCGGCATTCGTCTCTATCAAGCAACCTTATCGCCCCTCTACGGCCGGATGGGCGTGAGCTGCCGGTTCGAACCGACCTGCAGCTATTACGGTGAAGCGGTGATCAAGCGTTACGGAGTCGTTCGCGGTGGATGGATGGCGGCGCAACGCGTCTTCCGTTGTGGTCCCTGGACGCCGGCCGGCACCAAAGACAGTCCGCCTGTTTGATCGTGGGGTCGGACTTTAGTCCGACCGCACCACGGGCGCACTGAAGTGCGCCCCTACGGGGTCACCATGTGGCTAATTCCCCTCAAACAAGTGTCTGCCCTCTTCGTTCAGCAGCACCCAGCCGGCATAGGCTCCGAGGGCAGTGCCGAACGGCAGCAAGACGAGGTTGCCTACGGCCAACCCTAACGCCATCAGGCGCGCTGACGGGCGATGACGCCGCAGCGTGCGGCCGACGTAGAGGTGCAGCGCACCCCACACCAACGCGATCAGCGAGATCACGCCAATCGTGACCGCCGTGAGGCTGGCCGCCACTTCTGAACTGAAGCGCACTGGTCCATTGGACGAGGCGATGGCGAACGCACCCGCCGACAGGGCAAAGCCGGCCAGCGCGACCAGGGTGAAGATGCCGCCCCAGGTCAGGTAGAGGGTGGCGAGGAAGTCGACGTGGCGCTTCACGCCATGACCGCGACGCGCACATCCACGCGCGTGCGCGGACCCCGCGCCAGCGACACGTTGAAGCTGAAGCGATCACCGTGCGTGACGCCGCGCGGCACCGCCACCGTCAGGCGCTGCGTGTGCAGTTGCTGTCCGTCGCCGTCGCAGTGGCCGCAGTGCTCGCTCCACACTTCGCCACGACCCCCGCAACTGCTGCAGGTGCGCGGCACCAGCACTTCGAGCGGCACCATGGCGCCGGTACCGGCCTGGCACTGCGAAATCGTGATCTCGGCGTCGGTCGATCGCTCGACGCCGGCGGACTCACCGTGATCGCGGCGGAACAACTCGGCAGTCGCGCGAGACGAAGGGAAATCGATCGCCACTTCGTCGCTCAGCGAGCGACGATACGCGCGCTCGTGAGGCACGAGCGTCTCAAGCGCGAGGCGCGACGCGTGAAATCGATGAGGACGAAACACCCTGGCCTCACGATAGGTTCGGGCCAGAAGGTTGTCAAGAACAAGCGGCGCGGCTACGATGCGCGCATGGCGAAGGAATGCCCGATGTGTGCCGAGTTCATGCGCCTGGTGGCGCGAGACGTCGTCACCCGCGTGCCGGGGACCTCACAGGAAGTGAAGACCACCGTCCGCGAGTGGGTCTGTCCGGAGTGCGACTATTTCGAAGAGGCGGAAGCCGGCGACCTGCCGGATTCCTAGCGGGCGCCGAGGGTGAGGAGCACTTCCTTGCGAATGGCGTCCTCGACTTCATCGAAGTTGAGCGCCGTTTCGCACTCGTCGCACAGCACTTCGATCACGCCGGGTTTGCTCTCTTCCGAAACTTCAACCCGGGTGTCATCGAGCTGCACCACGTGCATTTGCAGCGTTTTCACGAGAAATTTGCGGGTGTTCCCGCAGGCCGAACACGTCAGTGGCACGTAAATACGCTCCTTGATCCGTCAAAATTGTATGGGATGCCTTCGGCCTAACGCAACGCAAATCGGCCCGCCCTAGGGCGCTTTAACGCCTTTGGACGCCTTCTGTGCCTCGAATGGCGCGAGGTCAACCAGCCTTTCTCGCAAGGAAACCGCCGGCCGCCAGGCGCGCGGCACCTCGCCAGGCGCCGGAACCCGGCGAATCCGGTGCGGCATGGCGTGGCCCTGCCACACGATCTCGGCCTCCACCCCAGCAGCAGACATCATCAGGCTGGCCGGAAGAATCCGGCCCAGCGAGCCGCGCTGAAGGACGAGCTTGGCCCCCGCCTTCGTCACCGACAGGTAGAGCCGGTCTCGCGCCCGCGTCAGCGCCACGTACAGCAGGCGCTTGGTCTCCTCGCGGTCCTTGTCTTCGCTGTCGCGATCGCTCGCGCTCTCGTGGTCGCTGACGCTGACCGAAGGCGACATCAAGGTCACCGAAGGCGACATCAAGGTCGCCGAAGGCGACATCAAGGTCGCCGACGCCTCACCCGCGTCGTGCTCCTCTTGGTCGAACGGCGGCGCCACCACGCGAATGTCGTCGCGGCCGCCGCCACTGCCCTTGCCGATGTTGACCACGAACACGACCGGGAACTCCAGGCCCTTCGCCGCATGCACGGTCATCAGATTCACGGCATCGGCGGCATCGATGATCGCGTTCGACTCGTCGCCGCCGGCCACCAGCTCCGCAAAATAGTCCGCCAGGCGACCGAGCGTGGCGTAACCGCGGTTCTGGATGCGGCGGATCAGGCCACGCACCTTCTTCAGGTTCTCGCGCGCCTGCGCGAACCCGGCGCCGCCAATCTCCACCGCATAAGCTGATTCGGCCAGCACCCGGTCCACGACCTCGGCCGGCGGCAACTGATCCGCGATGGCGAGCCACGCGCCGACGCTGTCGCGCGCCAGTCGCAGGCGGTCGCGATCGTCAGCCGGCAAGGCCGCCAGCGCCGGCGGCGGCTCGGCCGAGGTGAGCGCCGCGGCCATGCCCGGCGCGAGCAGCTTCAGCGCCTCATCCGACAACCGCACGATCCGCGATCGCAGCAGCGCGGCCGCGCGCAGGTTCGATCCCGGGTCGGCCAGGTACGACACCAACGCGAGCACGTCCTTCACTTCGTCGGCGTCAAAGAACCCGAGGCCCTTGTAGACGTAGAACGGCACGCCGCGCCGGGCCAGGGCCGACTCGAACAGCGTGTGCCCCTCGCGCGTGCGGAACAACAGGCCAATGTCGCCGGGCGCGATCGCCCGGCGCACGCCGGTGTGGCGGTCACGCACCGTCACGCCGTCGATCAACAGCCCCGCGATCTCGTCGGCCACCGCGTCGGCCTGTGCGGCATCCGTCTCGCTCGCGACCAGGCCAATGGCGTCGGCGCCGCGCGCGCCGTCATCGATCATCGGGAAGGCGTCATCCTCGCTGTAGCGGAAGGCGTCGGGCCGCTCGGGCGCCTTCTCGACATCGGCGAACACGTCGTTCACGAACGCGAGCAGCTCCTGTAGCGATCGATAGCTGCGGGTGATCGCCGCCCGCGCCGTCCCCTCAGGCCGCAACGCCTCGATGAAGCGGCCCGCAGCGTCCAGCACGGTGACCTCGGCATCGCGAAAGCCGTAGATCGATTGCTTGCGGTCGCCGACGATGAAGATGGAGGGCGGGATGGGGCCGTGGGCCATGCCGTCCCCGGCGGCCCACGCGCGAACCAGCTCGCGGACCAGTTGCCATTGGGCGCGGCTGGTGTCCTGGAACTCGTCCACCAGCACATGTTCGTAGCGCGACTCGAGCCGGTAGCGGCTGCGCGAGAACTCCTCCATCTGCCCGAGCAGCTTCAACGTGCGTTCGAGCAGGTCGGGAAAGTCGAGCACGCCGTGCTTGTCGAGGGTCCGGCGGTACTCGTCCTGGGCAATCGCGAACAGGCGGCGCACGCCGCGCGCCAGCACGATGTTGAGGTCGCGGCGATACGCGGCGATGGCCGCTTCGACATGAGGACCGAGGCCGAATACGACCGCCTTGTGGCGTTCGAAGTCGGCCGGCGATCGATAGTCGGCCTTCTTGTGTTTCAGCCGCTTGCGCACCTCGCCCTCTTTGGTCAGCACCAGGTCGGCGACGCGATCGAGCGCGGCGCGCAGCCGCGCCGGCGACGGCGGCGGCTCCGCCATGATCACGTCCACGTCGTGGGCCACCAGGTCGAAGCCTGGCGCCATGGGACCGCACCCGCTGAACGCCGCCGCGCCACCCACCGACGACACCGCGGCGCGCAACGCCTGCAGCAGCCGCTGACAGGCGGCCGCCACGGTCACATCGCGACCGCGCAAGAACCGGTTGAGCGCGTCCCACGCGACCAGACGCCGATCGAGCAGCGCGGTCAGGCCCTTGCGCAGCCGCGCCTCGCCCAGCTCGGTGAACAGCAGCGCCACATCGGCATCGGTCAGCGACACACCGCGGCCAATGCTGAGCGCGCGATCCAGGGACGATTCGATAAAGCGGGGGGTTTCGGTTTCGTCGGCGAGGTCAAAACCGGGATCGACGCCGGCCTCGAGCGGAAACTCGTGCAGCAGCGACAGGCAAAACGCGTCGATCGTGCTGATCGAGATGTCGCCGAAGGCGTCGCGAATCTCGCGCCAGCGATCGCCGCTCAGACTGCCCAGCCGATGGCGTTCGCGCAACGTCGCCATCACCCGCTGCCGCATTTCGGCGGCCGCCTTGCGAGTAAAGGTGATCGCCAGGATGTTGCGCGGCGCCACGCCCACTTCCAGCAGGCGGACGTAGCGCTCCACGAGCACGCGCGTCTTGCCAGTGCCGGCCGAGGCCTCGAGCGCGACGTGGCGGGTCGGATCGACCGCGAGGCGGCGCGCCCGATCGTCGGCGGTCTCCTCGGGCTCGAACTGCAATCGCGGTTGGTCACTCATCCGCAGCCCCCGCCTCGTCTGGCAGGCCGCCAGGGTGCCGGCACACGGCCACGAACGCGCACATGCCGCACAGGTTGCGGGTTTCCGGACGGGGTGGATAGTGTCCGGCGGCGATATCGTCGAGAGCCTGGACCAGGCGATGCTCCGCAGCGGTCACCAGTTCATCGAACGACTTGCGGCGATCGGCGAGTGGCACCACCGCCTCGGGACCCTCGAACGACAGGTACATCGCCTCGCTGGCCTTGATCTCGCGACCCCGTTCGGCCGATAGCCGCGTGCGCACGCCGGCGCTGTAGATCGGCAACTGCAGCGCGATGCGCCGGTCGGGCACGTACTTGGTCTTGTAGTCGATCAGCCGGAACGTGCCGTCAGCCAGCACGTCGACGCGATCGATCTTGGCGCGCAGGCGCACCAGGCGACTGGCGCCGTCGTCGCCGGTGAAGGCAAACTCGCCGTCGAGTTCGTACTCCATCAAGCGTTCGCGAATCTCGACCCCGCGCTCGGCCTCCATCGCGAACACGCGGTCGGCAATGCCTGACCCGACCGCCGATCCGAACAACCGCGCCCGCTCGAGGCCGGCCTCGGACGGCGACAGCGATGCCAGCGCCGGCTCGCACACCTCGACGAACAGCTCGTGCGCCTCGGTCATGGTGGCGGCGGTAATGCGGCCCCGGCCGCGGGCCTGCCACTCGTGGAAGAACGTCTCGAACAGTTCGTGGAGGAAGCGCCCGCGTTCGAGCGGCGACCTCACGTTTTCGTCTTCAGGCTCCTCGTCCACCTGCAGCACGTTGGCCACGTAGAACTGGAAGGGACACTTCAGGTACCGCTCCAGCCGGCTGACGCTGACCCGCGGCAGCAGCCACGGCCCGGCCTCGCCCTCGAAGCGCGCGCGGTCGCGATCGGTCGCGGCGGCGCGCACCCGCGCCCATCGCGCGACGGGCGCATCGAAGTACGCCTCGACGGTGGCCTCGACCTCGCCGGTGCGTGGGGGCAATCCTTCAGGTTTGCCCAGCGCCGCCGCGCTCAACGCGGCGAGCACCTCGTAGGCAAAGACGCGAACCTGCGGATCGAGCGTGGACACCTCGCGCGACAGGCCGAACGAGGGCAGGTCGTCCAGAAAGGACGAGGGCTCGACGACGGCATCCGATTCGAGCGCGAAGGTGGAGACGCGCACCCGCAGTCGCGGGGAGAGCAGCAAGTCGCGGAACGAGGCGCGTGCGAAGCGGACGAGGTCGCGCTCCTGGTGAATGGCCACGCGATCCGGCCGGGTGGGCTCCAGATGGGCGAGCAGCGATTGCGGATAGAAGATGTTGCGGCGCGGGCGTTCGGGCCACTCGCCCTCCACCAGCCCCATGACCTGCAGATCGTCAAAGTCCGCAAAGCGAGCCGACTGCGCATCGACAATCTGCAGGCCGCCTTCGCCGGTGCGCAGCGCAAAGGTCTGCGCGCCCAGCCAACGACGGACCGAGGCCGACAGGTCGGTGATCGTTCCCGATGCGCCGGGGTCGTGACGGCGATACGCCTCCCCGAGTCCGGCCAGTGCCAGCATCACGGCGGCACGCACGCGATCGCGACGGTCGTTGCCGGGCTGCGGCCGATCGTGACGATCGAGGAACGCGCGCAGCAGGTCAACGTGTTCGACCAGCGGCCGCGCCTCGCTGAGGGGCGCCAGCATCGCGGCCACGGTCAGTGCCGCGCGAAACGCCGGCCGGGCCGGCCCGCGGCAGGCCTCGGCCAGGGATGACAGGCGTTCGAGACCACCCAGGTAACGCTGCTCGGCGAGCGCGGCGTCCAGTGCCGCGATCGCTTCGCGATCGATCGCGATCTCGTCCACCGCGAAGCGGAAGTGAGGCGAGCGCAACAACGCCACTAGCGCGCGGCGCGTGAACCCTGCGGCAGCGCATTCCATCGCGACGTCAACTGCCGCCGCATACGGTTCCGCGGCGAGTGGCAACGTGTCGAGGGTTTCGAACGGGACCCCGGCGCCTTGAAAGACATCGCGGGCCAGGTAGAGATACGGCAACGGCCGCGCCACCACCAGCGCCGCCTTCTCCAGCGGCGACCGGCGACCCGCTCGCCGATCCGCCTTCAGGCGCCGGGCCACGCCTTCCAGTTCTTCTTCGCGATCGCGGTACTCGAGCACGAACGGCAACTCGCCGGCAGCGCCGGCCGGCACCACGATGGCCGGAGGCGGCGCGGGCGGGGGCGCCGCCACTTCGTCGATGCCGACAAAAGCCAGTCGCAGCCGATCGAGATAGCCGGCCTCGAGGATGCCGTCGGTGGCGACGATGTCGATGGTCTCGAGGCCGCTGATGCTCGTCAGCAGGGCCACATCGGCCGGCCACAAGCCGTCGGGATCCATCGGCCGATCGCCGACGGCAATCACCACCCGCTTCAGCGGCGTCGCGGCCGCGCTCGCGATCAACTGCTGCCGCGCCGCATGTTCGTCGAGGGCGCCGGTCTCGCCAAGCCGCGCCTCGTAGCCACGAAACGTCGCCGCCAGGAAATGTGTTTGCTCCAGCAGTTGGGCCGCGCCCTGGTCCGAATCGGCGGCCGGTTCGAGCTCGCCGGTGAGCAGGCGATCGAAATCATCGATGGTGCGATGCAGCCGCCGCAGGTAGTCGTAGAGCGCCAGCATCTCGGCCACCAGCGCCGGACGCAGGTGGAAGGGCAGCGGCACGCCCGCGTCCTCGGTCTCGCGCGCGGCCGCCGCGATCAGCGCTTCGCGCTCGAAGCCCGACAAGGTTCTCGCCTCGGGCCGCAGCCGCGACAGCAGCTGCTCGTACCAGTCGGCACGCGTGCCGATCACGAGACCGGCCGGGTCGGCGCCAAGCCGGAGGCGAAGCGTGCGGCGCAGTTGCTCGCCCGCCGCTTGCGTGGGCACCACGACGAAGGCATCGCCACCCTCGTGCGCGATCGCCGCCAGGTGGGCGCGAAAGCCGGCCAGGTCGGCCGCGCGCAGCAGCCGGGTACGACGAGGGGTGATCACTTGGGCGTGGGCGGCGCCATGGCGGCAGTCAGATCAGCGCGCGCCCGTTGGTACAGCATCAGCGCGCCCGCCGCCGCAGACGAGGCACGTTGGGCCGTGTCGACGTTGTTCGACGGCACTGATGCCGCGCGCAGGCGAAACGCGTTCTCGGCCAGCTCCCAGGCGCTGCGGACCAGCGCGTGGCCGTTGACCAGTTCCGGTGGCGGCGTGACCTTGCCGATCTTGATCGCGGCCGCCGACAGGCGCTTGGCCATGGGGTCGATGGTGTGGAGTGACGGTCCCGACATGGTCCTGATCTGATCGAGGCTCACGGTCGCCTCCCGGAAGAGGTTGAACGAGCCGTTCATGGAGCGGCGGTACTTCCGGAAGAACTGTTCACGCTTCTCCCATTCCTTCTTGGCGTTGCGGGACTGGCCGGCACCGGCAGCCTGGGCATCAATCGTGGCGAGCAACGCGGCCACTTCACCGGGCCGGTGACCGCCCAGCCGGCGATTTTCAGCCTGCACCCGGTCGCGAAGTTTCTCGAACTCGCCCGGCGCGCCCTTGCTCACCAGCTTCGCAGAGGCCTCCAGCGTGCGCTGCCGCATCGTCGTGTAGGCCCGGTCGATCTGACGATCGTGCTCGAGGTCGAGGTTCACCGAGCCTCGCACGCGCCGCGCCCATTCATCGGGCAGCAGGCCCACCGCGCGGTCCAGCAAGCGCAGCACCGATTGCAGCAAGCTGACGCGCTCGCTGGCCGTGTCGGCCAGCGAGGCCGCGGCCACCAACTGCTCAGCCAGCTCGGCATCGGTCGGCGGCGGCAGCGGTGGTGGCGGAGGAACGGCCAGCGGTGCGCTCAGCGACAGATCGAAACTGGTCTGGCCGACGGCGACCCGCAACTGCGAGATGATCTCGTCCAGCACGTCCAGTGACTGCCGCACCTCGCCGATGCGGTAGCCGTAGTGCGAAGCTGGCCATTCGGCCAGCGCCTGGCGGGCGCGCTCCGCGGTGGCCAGCCGCACGCCCGGGTCGGCCACACGCGCGACAGTATTCAGGACCGTGGCCAGTTCCGAGCTGAACCTGGCGAAGTCGGCCTCGCCGCGCGTATCCGCGTACACGGCCGCGTGAACCGACTCGGAGTACTGCTCGGTGCGCGGCCAATCGACTCGCCCGGACGGGATGTTCACCAGGTGCAACTCGACGGGATCGGCGGTCAGCCGGGTCGGAATGGAGAAAATGACCCGATCTTCGACGCGCGCCCATTCACCGTAGCTGGCCAGCACCCGCCCGTCCGACAGAAACACGCGGAACAGCACACGACTGGCCGGCATCTGGGCGTGAGCCACAGACGGGCTAAGAAAAGCCGTGAGAAGAAGCGCCAGGCGGGCGATCACGAAGGGCCTAGTTTATCGCCTTGTGGAAATCCTGTGGATGAACGGTCGAAAAACTGTGGACGACGCGACACCGAAAATAAAGTCGGGGCCATTGTCCCTCTGAACCAGGCGCCCAAAAGCAACCACCAGCCGCTTTCGCGCCGCGCTTCGCTTGATTCGTTTCAGCAACGACATACAATCGTCGTCTCGCATCGTGTCCATCCAACTTTTCGAAGAGCACATCGCTGGTCGCATCTACCAGATAGAAGTTTCGCCGGTCTCGGCGGAGCGGTGGCGCGCGCAAATTGTGCGCCGGCCGGGGATTCAGACCTCGTTGATGCCCTTTTACGGCAAGACCCCTGAAGATGCTGCACGGGAGCTGAGCAAGTGGCTGTCTCTCGTGTCCGGCGCGGCCCCGGCCAATACATAATCAGACAACCATGATCCGACTTGTCCTGCGTCCGACATTGCTGTTGGCGATGGCTTTGCTGTGTCTCAGCGTGGCCGACCCGACGCCGGTTCTCGCTCAGCCAGCCGCCACCGCCACGCTGCCCCGCGTCCACTTCGTGGCCACCGGCGGCACCATTTCCAACCGCGACGGCGGCCGGCTGACGGCCGAAGAGCTGGCCAAGTCGATGCCGGGCGTCGAGCGCTACGCGCGCCTGACGTTCGAGCAGTTCGCCAATGTCGCCAGCAGCGAGCTGACGCTGCAGCAGTGGCTGGGCTTGGCCAAGCGGATTAACGAGCTGTACGCCACCGAGAAGGACATTGCCGGCGTCGTCGTCACGAGCGGCACCGACACGCTGGAAGAGACGGCGTTCTTCCTGCACCTGACCGTGAAGGACCCGCGGCCCGTCGTGGTGGTAGGTTCCATGCGCAACCCGAGCACGCTTGGCTACGAAGGCGCGGCCAACCTGCTTGAGGGTGTGCGGGTCGCGGCCGATCCGGCGGCACGCAACAAGGGCGCGCTGGTCGTGCTGAACGACGAGATCAACTCGGCCCGCAACGTCACCAAGACCGATGCCCTGCGCCTGCAGACGTTCCGCAGCGGCGAGTACGGCCAATTGGGTGTGGTGGATCGCGATCGCGTCGTGTTCTTCAGCCAGATTACGCAGCGCACCAACGAGCGCCTCGAGTTCGACGTCACGAAGCTGACGGCGCTGCCGCGCGTGGACGTGATCATGGTGTATCAAGGCGCGCCCGGCGACCTGATCAAGGCCGCCGTCGACAACGGCGCCAAGGGCATTGTCATTGCCGTCGCCGGCGCCGGCGCCACCAGCGGCACGCAGAATGAGGGGCTGGCCTATGCGGCCGAGAAAGGCGTGTTCGTCGTGAACAGCACGCGCACCGGCAGCGGGCGCATTGCCCCGCCGCGCGGCGACGTCCCCGCTGGCGCCCAGGTCAACGACGCGCAGCGCCGCCGCCGCCAGTTCAGCGTGGCCGGCGAAGATCACACGCCGGTGAAGGCGCGCATCCTGCTGATGCTCGCGCTGACGAAGACCACCGACCGCAACGAAATTCAGCGCATCTTCAGCGAATACTGAAAAGGGACCTGCTCCCTTTTTACGGAATCCGTAAAAGGGGAGCAGGTCCCCTTTTCAGCCCTTCAAAAACGGCCGCAGTTCAGCGAGCACCTCGGCCGGCACGTCCTCCTGCAGGTTGTGGCCGCCGGGCAGCCCCTTGCCGGTGACGGTGACGCCGCGCTCCTTCCAGATCGCGAGCACGTCGTAGATCCGCCCCATCGGGCCCTTCAAGCCCCACAGCGTCATGACCGGGCAGGCGATCTTCTTCGAGAGATCTACCTCGTCGTGCGTGAGGTCGATCGACGCCCCGGCGCGGTAGTCCTCGCACATCGCGTGGATGTTCTCGGGCAGGCTCGAGGTGCGGAGATACTCGATCTGGACCTCGTTGGTGGCCCGTGCCTTCTGTGCTTCGGTCTGGGTCTTGATGTCGTTCTCGGGACCCGGCGCCCGCCGCACGTTGTTGAACCAGTGGAAGTACGACTGGATGAAGTCGATCGTGACGTGCGTGTAGAGGTAATGGGTCGGGATGATGTCGAGCACCGCCAGCCGCGTCACCTTGTCGGCGTGGTCAAGCGCCATCCGGTGTCCGACGCGACCGCCGCGATCGTGACCGACGACGGCGAACTTGTCGAAGCCGAAACTTTTCATCACCTCGACCTGATCGAGGGCCATCGCGCGCTTCGAGTAGTTGACGTGGTTCTCGCCGTCCGCTGGCTTGCTGCTGTCGCCGTAGCCGCGCAGGTCGGGCACGATCACCGTGTAGTCCCTGGCCAGTTCCGGCGCAATCAACCGCATCGACACGTGGGTCTGCGGCGCGCCGTGCATCAACAGCAGCGGCGGCCCCGACCCCGCATGCACCAGGTTGATCTCGGCGCCCGAGGTCTTCACGCGGACCGCCTTGAAGCCGGGGAAGAACCGCAGCGTGTTGCCTGGGTTCTCTGGTGCTGCTTGCCCTCCGAAGCCCTCGGCGTAGGAGGGCCCTCCGAAGCCTTCGGCGAATGAAGGCACAGCGGCCAGGGCGGCAGTCATCCGCAACATCTCACGTCGATTGATGGCGTCCATGGGCGGCATTCTAGTCCTTTAGCTGCGAATGCCTCATGCCGACCTCGCTGAATCCAGCCGCTCTTTAATCGCGGCGAACGCCGGCGTGGGTCCCTGGTATTCCAGTTCGTCCACCGACTCAAACACCGGCACGTCCAGGCGAATGGTCGCGATCATGCGGAACAACAGTGCTTGTTCGCGGTCCCGCTTCAGCGTGGCCGACAGCGAACCCGCCCTCACGTTGACGCCCCACGTCGTGCCATCGTCTGGGATGTTCTCGATGTGGCCGTACTTCGCCAGCACGAGCGCGGCCGACTTCGCGCCCCACCCCTGCAGGCCGGGATAGCCATCGGACGTGTCGCCGACCAGGGCGAGGTAGTCGGGAATCGACGCGGGGGGCACGCCAAACTTGGCGATCACACCAGCTTCGTCACGCGTGGTGCGGCGGAGCCGGTCCTCCTGAACAATGCGCGAGCCCTGGACGCATTGAGCCAGGTCCTTGTCGGGCGTGCAGATGCGCACCTGCGTCACGCGCGGGTCCGCTGCCGCCTTCACCGCCGCCGCACCCAGCGCATCGTCGGCTTCGAACTCGACCATGGGCCAGACGCGCACGCCGTAGGCCGTGAGTGCCTCTTCGAGCAGCGGAAACTGCGCCCACAGCGCAGGCTCAATGCCCTCGCCTGTTTTGTAGCCAGGGTAGAGCTCGTTGCGAAATGACTCGATCACGTGGTCGGTGGCCACACCGACGTGCGTGGCGCCGCCGTTGACCAGGCCGCGAATGGATGCCACGACGCCGCGCACCGCGCCCACTTCCATTCCGCTGCGATCCTTGGCGGAGGGCACGGCGTAGAAGTGGCGGAACAGTTCAAAGGTGCCGTCGATAAGGTGGACGATCATGGGGCTCGGGCTACGCCCATCGTAGGGCTAGGCCGCTTTGCAGCCTTCGTGGGGCAAACCGAGCTCATTGTAGTATCACGACCATGATCAGGCCGTTCGGCGCGCTAGTGATCGCGTGCGTAGCAGCAGTTGGCTGTAGCGGGCCAGGTGCGCCGGCCTCGACACCTGCGCCGGCGCCGGCCGCAACCAACATCGCCGAGGTGACCGGGACCGTGGCGCCAGGCGCCGTGGTGTCGTTGTTACCAGCCGGCGCGCCGGTGCCGATGCCCGAAGGGCCGGCCGTGATGGACCAATACGCCAAGCAGTTCGTGCCCGCCACGCTGTATGTCCGCGTCGGCCAGCCGGTGGAGTTTCGCAACACCGACAACCTCGGTCACAACGTCAACGTTCATCGTCGTGGCACCGGCGCCACCATGTTTGACGTCGAGACTGATCCGCAGCAGAAGTACGTCCACACCTTCGACCGGGTTGGGCAGTACGACGTGGCCTGCAGTGAGCATCCCGGCATGCAGGCGACGCTGGTCGCGGCCGATGGCCCGCTGGCGACGATGAGCGACGACCGCGGGCAGTTTGGGTTCAGCGGCATCCCGCCCGGCGCGTATCGGCTGCTGGTGACGTTCGAGGGACGAACGGTGGAACAGGCGCTGACCGTGACCGGCCCGCGCACCGAAGTGCGGGTGGCGCCTTAGGCGCTGGCCTGGGGGTTGTGGAGCTTGAGCAGCGTGACCAGATCGCGATGCGCGAGCACTGCTTCCGGCAACTCCTGGAGCGCAGTCTGATAGCGGACTGAATAGGCGCTGCCGGCAGCCGGCGCCGCCAGGTCGCGGGCCTGGGCAATCAGGGGGCCGATGGCGGGCGACTCGGGCGGCTTGGCCGCCAGAGCCTCGTCAATGGCCACGATCAAACCTGACATGGGGCGAAGCCAGGCGAAGGCCTCGTCGTTGAAGATGAATTGCAGTAACTGGGTGGCGGGCATGGGCCCGCGGTCCAGTTCGAATTCGGCCCGCTGCCAATCGAGCAGCGTCTTGTGCAGGTGCAGAAGCGCGGTCCGGAGTTCACGGAGCAGGATGCGGTCGGCGTCGTTCACGAAGATTCCCGAACCAATCTTAGCAGCGAACAGGCGGCCTCACGACGTATGATGAGGGTACCGCCGCATGACACTACAAAGCCTGAACTTCCTCTCATTTGAGAGCCGCACGCGCAACCCCCTCGCGTTCCCGCTGTTCACGGTCTTTATCGCTCTGCATCCGTTGGCGGCGTTCGCGATCATCAAGATTTTCTTCCCGGCCACATGGGCCGCGCAGGTCTCCGCCGGCCCGGTGGCCATCATCTTGACGACCCTGGCCTGCAACCTGGTGTTCTGCTTTGGCGAATACCTGTTTCATCGCTACTTGCTGCACGCCAACAGCATCAGCTTCCTGGGACGCCTCAGTTTCGGCCACCTGCATCACCACAAGCTGACCTCGATCAAGTTTCCCGGCGACCACGTCGAGAGCGCCTACCCGATCACCGACACTGAACACGACGATGCCGCGACCTTTCCGCCGTATGCCCTGCTGGCGTTCATGGCGTTCTGGGCCCCGTTCCTCGCGGTGATCGCGTTCTCGTTCCCGAACCTCCCGATCCTGATTGGCGGGTTCGTGGCGATCACCCTCGCGCACTACCTGTACGAGACCATTCACGTCGCGCATCACACCCCGTACGATCCGTGGTGGAAGAGCAAGATTGAGGGTCCGTTCTTCGGGTCCACCTGGAAGAAGCTCTACGGCTTTCACCAGGCGCACCACGCCAACTACAAGTGCAACATGAACATTGCCGGGTTCTTCGGCATCCCGCTGGCTGACCTGGTGCTGGGCACCTACGAACAACCGGCGGTGCTACTGAACGACGGCGCGCCCGCCACCAAGCAGATGGCGGCCAAGCTGACGAAAACCCCGCGCTGGCCGATCTCGGTGATGGACCAGGCCCTGCTCAAGCGCCGCAAGCGGATGGTCCGGGAGCAGGAAGCCCGCGCCGCTGCCCGCAGGGCCGCCGAACACACCGCAGGCCCCTCGCCCGCACACGTGGTTGATCCGGTGCGCCCCGGCGAGTTACGATAGGAACTTCCCTATGGGGGCCTGTAGCGCAGTTGGGAGCGCGCATCAATGGCATTGATGAGGTCACCGGTTCGATCCCGGTCAGGTCCACCATCCTTCGCTCATGATTGCAGGCGAAGGATGCCCACCATAGCGGCGAAGCCGCGACGGTGGGCCCCCACACACGGAGCATGAGCTTCGGATGGCAGGCCAAGTGCTGCCCCATTTCGTCAATCCATATTCTGTTCGGAGCTACGGTTGGCAGACCCAACCTGCAGCCACCATCCGTCGTTCGCAGAATCTGCCTTGCCCTCAGCGGAAGAAGATCGCAGTTTTCTCAGCATTCGCCCGACCGGTTAGCGCCTTCACGCCAATTCAAAGCCTTTTCTCCCCGGCAGGCGCCTTGCGTCCACCTGCCGCATGCCATTCCCGCAGACCATCGTCTACGTCCTCAAGAGTGACGCCGATCCAACTCGCCACTACACGGGTCTGACGTCGAACCTCTCGGGCCGGCTCGAGGCTCACAACGCGGGACGCGTACCGCATACCGCCGACGGCAAGCCCTGGATCATCGACGTCATCGTGGAGTTCTCCGACGAACGCCGCGCAGCGGCGTTTGAGAAATACCTGAAGTCGGGCTCGGGCTGCGCGTTCGCGAAACGGCACTTGAGATGACTGCTTGGTCTCTGCGTTCCATGCCCGGCTGCGACCGGAGCACCCGACCCTGGCTGGGTTGGGTCGGCCCCCGGGTCGGTTAAGCGCTCGTCGCCGAAGAACGTGGGAACTGTTTCTGGTTTGTTCAACCGGGCGCAAGAAAGTCAGACCGAAACGCGCGGGTGGTCTTCCTACTTCCAGATCATGGGACGACTAGCGATAGCCATTTTTCTAGCCTCGGCGTCGTCACAACTTGCGGCTCAGACGCCCGAGCGCACCTTTGAGCGGATCACCATTGCACAAACCGCGTCGTCGCCAGTCCTATCGGATCTCGCACGCATCTATCTCGACTCGGTGATCACACTAGCGCAGACACACTCGATCAACCGATCTCAGGTTGACTGGCCGACGGTGCGACGGGAGGTCTTCTCGCGGGCCGGCGGCGCACAAGTGCCCTCCGATACGCATGCCGCCGTCCACTGGCTCGTGTCAGCGCTGGGAGACCGGCATAGTGCGTTCCTCGACCCCGTTGCGCTCAAGTCGCTGCCGGCGCGCAGTGCCGCAGCATCAGGCAAACCCGAGGGCCGGGTGGTGGATGGTCGTTTCGGGTACGTCCTGGTGCCTACGTTCGGCTCACCCGACCAGGCGACAATCGATCAGTTTGCGACCGAGCTCCAAAGTGTGATCGCCTCGGTCGGCGCGTCTAAACCCTGAGTGGCGCTTCGTGGTCCTACGAAAACGGCGAAGCCAAGTCGGATGGTCGCACTTTCGCGAAGACCCTCAACGCCCCGGTGACCCTCCATGTCGAAGCCCCACCGGTAGCCGTTTTGGTCGGACCGACGACGGCGAGCTCTGGAGAGGCCGTCGCGATTGCATTCCGTGGTCGTTCGTCGACGCGTTTGTTTGGGGCCACGACCCGCGGGTTGACGACCGCAAACCGTGTCTT
>Ga0163144_10010402_pt1 | contig 19835 bp, 12 predicted proteins | sample OliLak19BULKMAT1_FD_123175 | JGI IMG/M metagenome (GOLD analysis project Ga0163144, IMG submission 123175) | Freshwater microbial mat bacterial communities from Lake Vanda, McMurdo Dry Valleys, Antarctica - Oligotrophic Lake LV.19.BULKMAT1 | ecosystem: Environmental > Aquatic > Freshwater >... | reverse complement strand
GCGTTCCGCCGCGCCCGGCAACCGCACAAAATCACGCCGCGCGGCGGGGTGTGTAGGCAAGGCCGATGCGGAACAGCTCGCCCGCCGGCTCGCACCGAACGCACAAGGCACCCAGCCATGGAATCCGCGAGCCGTCGGGGCACATGGTGACCCGCATGCCGGGTTCAATCGCGGAGCGTGTCAGTGCACCGATGCCGCCCTCGGAGCGGTCGACGACCTGCAGGTGCGTGAGGCCGTAGCGGTCGCGGCCGTTGGTGTAGGTTGCGCTGATGGAGCCGGTTGAGGCCTCGCGCTCGCTGCCGCGGCGCTCCAACTTCAGGGTGCTACGCCCGTTGGGCTTCTTGGCGACGGGACGGACGTTCACACTGCTCAGGCTCAGACGCATAACGAGGCTCCATCCACCGCGCCCCAAGCAACTCCGGAAAGCCAAATGAAATCGACGTCATTCGACCCGCCCTTGAGGTGTGTGCGGGCATTGCGCAAGAGACGATGAAATCCCCATGCCGCAACACCCCTTGATGCAGGGATGGTTATACAGGACGAATGCTGTTGTGGGTGGTTGGTACGGATCGCGTGTCTTGCTTTTCGCTGCGGAGCGGCGAGGTACGCAAGAGCGGCCAAAATGAGGAACGCCCCCGGGGAGGCAATCCGGGGGCGTTCCACAGAAGAAAGGAGAAAGGAGACTCTCTGCTGAGCTCCAGTGTTTGCGAACACCAGTGCTCACAAAGTGATACGGCAAACCCGAGGCGCCGGTTCGAAGGTTTTTCAACTCGCATTCGGGTTAGGCGGCGGTGGGGCCGCCGCCGTACATGAACTCCTCACGGGTGATCTTCCCGCCGCGGATGGTGTAGACGCCGACCTCTTCCATGGCGATTCGCTTGCCATCGGCGAGGGACTCGACATCCATCTTGAACTTGACGGCAAAGCCGGTTGCACCGACGAAGGGGCCCTCGGCGCTGGCACCGTGCAGGCGGTGCTGGGAGTGCCACTGGGAGTTCTTTCGCGTAGCGGATTTGCGTCCGACCCACTCCATCGCGACGCCTTCGCCCTCGCAGGAGACGATGCTGGGGGACCAGAACATCTTCTCGATCGCGTCGATCTGGCCTTTGTTAAACATTTCGACGAGTGTGCGGCCGACCTCGCCTGCACTTGCGCCCCCGCCGGTGCCGACTTTGCGGATGTCCTTGGGGGTGCCGCCCGACTTTCGTGAAGCGGCCTTCGTGGCCGACTTCTTTGATGACTTCTGAGCGGGCTTGGCCTTTGCGGCTTTCTTCGAGGTCTTCTTCTTTGCCATGGCTGGTGCTCCGAGTGGTGTTGGCGGGAACTGGCCACGCTTCGGCGGACCGCGGCACCCACCAGTGCACGATGTATACCGCGCCCGCGGCCGAGGCGGTTCCATGCACAACGTCTCCACCACGAAGCGGTGTTTGCCGGGTTGTGAACCCTCTGGCTGGGTCGAAGGGGCATTTCCGTGCGTTCGCGGGGACCTGTGAGGAGAGGTGAAATCGCGAAACTGCTTGGAGGTTGGCGTGCATCGTGTACATTTTTCGCGTTGTGTGCATGGCATGTTGCTCTCTGCCCGAGCACGAACGCTCCCCCTGTGCGGAGCCGGGGCAGAGAAGACTGGCCATCTGGAGACCGACCATGCGCAAGCCTCACGCCCGGATCATGACCGCGTTTCTTGTATTCGCCGCCGCGGCAGGAGCAAGCGAATCTGCCCAGGACAAAGTGAAGGGCGGCGCGGACGGCGTGGGGAACGGGGCGAAGGGACAAGCGGCGCACAAGCGGGTGGTGATTCGGCTTCGGAACAGCCCTTGGGTTCCGCTGATGCGGGCGGAGCGGGAAGAGGTGGAGCGGCTTACGAATCCGCTTGCCCATGAGATTCAGCAGATCCATCGGGCACTGCGACCGGGCCAGAGCCTGTCTCCCGCGGAAGAGGTTGCGTGGCTGGCGGAAGTGGGCGATGGCAAGCACCGATTGACCGAAGCTGATCAGGCGCGGATTGATGAGCTTGCCGATGGCATCGAGAAGATCTCGGCGGATGCACGGCGGCACATCCGCGAACGGGTTCTGGCGATGATTACGCCAGAGCACGATGAGCTGGCGGCGAAGATCGAGGGCCTGGGCGGGCGCGTGCTGGGAAGATCGATCGGTTTGAGCGGGCTGACAGCCGAGCTGCCAGAAGGTGCCGCGGCGGCGATGCTTGAGGATGCGCGGGTGCTGAGCGTTTTCGATGCGCCTGATGGCGGGGGACTGCTGGAACAGTCGGTCGTCGCGCTCGGACTGCCGACTTCGTTCTGGGCGAACAACCGGTTCGGGCAGTCGTGGGATGTGGGCGTGATGGATACAAGCTGCCAGCAGAACCATCCGGCGTTTGCGGGTGTGAACTTTGACGGGGCTCCGGGAACAAGCGTTACGGACCTGGTGAACGTCGGGAGCACTCCGGCTGGGCACGGCACAGCCGTGACCGGGATCATTACTTCACGGGATGCGACATTCCGGGGCGTTGCGCCCGGGCTGGACCGCGTGTTGATAGGGCGCGCCGCAGGAGGCCTCGACACCGATGTCGACTGGATGGTGACGACCGCCGTTGATGATCCCGAGGCGATCAATGTGTCGTGGGAGTATGGGACGGCGGTAGCAGACGATGATCTCATTGAGCAGTTCTACGACGCGGTCGTCGATGACTTTGACTGCGGCTTCATCATCGCGGCGGGCAACAACGGTGGAACCACCTCGACGCTGACGCGTCCATCGGTGGCTCGCAACGGCATCTGCGTGGGGAACATGGACATTCTCAACACGGCGGACCGCGCTGACGACCGGCTCCGTTCGACTTCGAGCCGTGGTCCGGTGCCGGTCTCGGGCCGGAAGAAGCCGGATCTGGTTGCGCCTGGCCACGAGACGTGGACGCCGCGAGCGCAATGGGAGACGGGCGGGGACTTTGTGAACTTCATCGGCACATCGGCCGCCGCGCCGCACGTGACGGGCGGCTATCTGCTGGTGGTGCAGACGCGAGGCGATCAGACGACGTATTCGAACAAGGCGGTGCTGATCAACGCGGCGGATGCTTGGAGCGACAACGGCACCGATCTGGACTACAGCGATGACGGGGCGGTGTGGGGCTCGCACTGGAACAAGGCGTACGGGTGGGGATCGCTGAATCTCGGCTCGGCGTACTTCAACGCGACGGATACGTTCGAGTCGTATGTTTCGACTGCGCCACTGCCGCTTCCGACCGGCCCGGCCGAGCGGCTGTATCACGGAACGCTTTTCAACGGTGAGAAGGCCACGCTGGTGTGGAACCGGTCGATGGTTTACAACGGGCTGATGCAGCCGGGCGTGGGCACGACACCGGACCTTGACCTGCGCCTGTACCGGCAGTCCGATGGGGCGCTCATCGATTCGAGCCTGTCGAACATTGACAACGTCGAGCAGGTCGGCATCAACGCCGCGCCGGTGCCGGGTGAGTTGGGCACTCCGGTGGCCATCAAGGTGACGATGGATTCTCCGGCGACGCTCTCGGCGTTTGCGCTGGCGACCGAGGAGAACTTCGCTGAAACAACCGGGCCGGAGTTGGCGACAACGCTCAACACCACGCAGACAGGACCATTCCAGACGTTTCAGCTGCGGATCGCGGTGAGCAACACGGGCAATGTGACGGCGCAGAACGTGATCACGACGCTCGACTCCGCGCCCGCGGGGTGGACGTTCTTCGACACGCTGAGCAATGTCGGGCCCATCCCGGCGGGGCAGACGCGGTACGCGACATTCCTGGTGCGCTCGCCGTGCGACCTCGATGGTGGCGTGGCACCCGTGTCATGGGTTTCGAGTTCATCCAGCTATGGGCGGCAGTTTTCGACTTCCAACTCATCGAACATCACCATCACCACGCCGGGGGCGATTGTCTCTGATGTCCCGCAACTGATCTTCAGCCCGGCGGGGGCGGTTTCGAGAACGTTCCAGACCGTCGCCAACGAGTTCCATGTGGTTGCATCGCGTCCGGCGGTGAGCGACTGGTCGCTGATGATCGATGACGGCGACGCGTGTTTCTCCGGGGTTTCCGCGCTGGCGAGCTCGAACAACCCGGGCCTTGAGATTGACCTTGTGGTGCTGAACTCGAACAACCCGGCGGTGCCCGATGCGGGAGCGATCTACGCGAACGCGGCGATTGTGTCGGCGGATATAGGGATCTTCAACACTCGGCTTGAGTATGAAGTCGGGTTCGACTTCGCGGGGTCATCCACGAATGCCTCGTTCGTGCTTGAGGAGGTGGTCGAGGTCTTTGAGAAGTCCCTGGTTGGCGGGGTTGTGTATCGAGCGGGGGTCGAGGTGCTCAACGGCACGCCCGAGCTCTCGCTGCTGGTCTTCCCGCCGTCGACGACGTATGGCAACGCGAGTTCGGCGCTTGTGGCGGCGGATGCTGCGGGCGCGGGTGGCGATGTCGCGGCAACGTTTACCGCGCCGGCGAGCGGGGTGCACGGCTTTGTGATTGTCAAGCGGAACATTGGTTCTGGCGGCGTTGTGCTGCGTGTGACATGCGCGGCGGACTTCGACGCGAACGGTGTCGTGGGCGTGCCGGATATCTTCGCGTTTCTTTCGGCCTGGTTTGCGGGCGAACCGGAGGCGTTTGAGTTTGCCGGAACGCCGGGTGTTCCGGCGATCTTCGCGTTCCTGTCGGCGTGGTTCGCGGGTTGTTGAACAGCGCTCAGGCGGCCATTGCCTGGATCACGCGCATGAGCTGGCGCATGTCGGTGTCGAGGGCATCCTCCAGCCCGAGCTTGCGACGGATGGAGTCCGTCGTTTCGTTCTCGGGCCGGACGGTGCAGCTGAGCAGCCGCTCGCCCTTTGCTCCGGCGATGAACGCAATGACTTCGCCGTTGTTCCCGGGCTCGACCTCGATGGTGTGTCCGGCGAGGTTTACACGCTCGGGACCGCCGCGGGTCTCGAGGCGCATCGCACGCTCGATCTGGATGTCCATCATCTCGATGAGCTGCATCTGCACGGAGTCGCCGACTGCTTCGAGCTCTGCCACCCGCTCGCCGATGTGAGAGAACACCTCGATGGTGGCCTGATACTCGCTTACGGCGGCGGCGATGACCGCGGCGAGGCCCCCAGGGGGAAGCTCGAAGAGCTTTCCGGCGACTGCGGGCAGGGGCTCATCGGTTCTGGGAATGCCGTCGGGTGTCAGGCGGAGCGAGCCCGCGTAGTAGCCGATGCGCTGGAGCGCGGCGACAGAGTCTCCGGCGTGGTGCGTGGGCGGGGGCGCGTGGTGCCAGACGATGGGGCGGGCGAGCACGGTTGGCAGCTTCCAGCGACGCGCGAGCGTGGCTGCGACATCGGTGTGGGTGAACTCCAGGCGGTCAAACTCGGCGGCGAAGAGCTTTGCGGGTGAGTCGCAGGCATCGTGGAGGCGGATGTAGTCTTCGCCGATCAGACGGGCCATCAGGGGGACAGCGCAGTCGAGCATCAGCCCGATGACAAACGCCTCGCCCACCAGGCCGGGGCAACTGATGCGCGCCAGAGCGCTTGCGAGGCTTGCGCGGTAGACCGACTGTCCCCAGACGCGGCGCGTCAGATCCTTCACGCCGGGGGGCGTGGCGGCGCGGCTGAGATAGAACCCGAGACACACCGCCTTGGTGCGTTCGGTGCCGAGGAGCACCAGTGCGCGATCGAGCTTGGTGACGGGGGCGCGCTGGGCGTAGAACGCGGAGTTGGCCAGCTTGAGGAGCCGACCGGTGAGAGCCCAGTCCGTCTTGACGGCTTCTGACCAATCCTGCACCCGGGTGTTGGGGTCCTGCGAGAGTTCAAGCACGCGAAGTGCGATCTTCGGGTGCGTTTCGAGGCCGACTTTGTCGAGCTTGCGGGAGACATGCTCGTGCAGCGTCTCGAGTTCCGCGGCGGAGAGTTCACGACGGGGCTTCATGCGGCCACCCACGGGTTGTCCCGTGCGCACAACCAATGCGCCCTCTGGGTGATTGCCGGTGCACGCCGCATATCCCCCCCGGGATCGGCCGTTTCGTCGTGCGCCTTCTGCGGCGTCCGGGCACGCCCTCTCCGGTCCCCTGTCTCATCCGGAGAACCGGACGCGGCGAGTCCAATAACTCAGGGCTGGAGCCTTGTGGCGGTCCATGCTGCCGCGCCGGAGACGGCGATCAAGCCGCCGGCTGCGTCGCGTTGCTCGGCCACCGCGCGCTTCCAGCAGGCACGGTCGTGGAGGCGGACCTTGCTGCCGACCCAGAGCTCGACATAGGACGCGACGAACCGGAACCCGCCCCAGTGGGGAGGGCGGGGGATCTCGACCTTGTCGTGAGGCGCGGGCGGGTTGGCGGGGTCGATGCCGAAGCGGCGGAGGGTCGCATCGACCTTTGCGAGCATTGCTGCCCGGGAGGCGACGGGCTCGCTCTGATCGCTGGACCACGCGCCGATGCGGCTCATCCAGGAGCGGGTGGCGAAATAGGCGTCGCTGTCCGCGGCGGAAGCGCGGACGACGAGCCCTTCGAACCGTGCCTGCAGGTCGAGGGTGTCCCAGTGGAACGCGGCGGCGGCGCGGGGGTTGGCATCGAGGGCCCGGCCCTTGCGGCCGCGATAGTTGGTGTGGAAGGTGAATGCACCGCTGAGGACATCGATGTCCTTGCAGAGCACGATCCGCGTCGCGGGTGTGCCGTCGGGATCGACGGTCGCGAGGCTCATGGCGTTTGGGTTGGGCTGCACGCGGTCGTTGCGGGCGCGATCGAACCACGAGACGAACAAGGGGAACGGGTCACGGGGGAGCTCATCGGGGAGCAACTGATCCACCATCCACCCGGCGCGCCCCTCCGGTGTGTCGGATTGATCGAAGACTGAAGGGTTGGTGTCGGCCATGGATGAGCGTATGGCGGGGTGGCTATGCGGGGTTCGCGTGGGCAGCCATGAGGTCCTTCATCTCGCGTACCGCCTGTCGGAGGCCGGTGAACATCGCGCGGGAGACGATGGCGTGGCCGATGTGCAGCTCGGCGATGCCGGCCTGCGAGGCGATCGGGCCGACGTTGTGGTAGTTCAGCGCGTGGCCGGCGTTGAAGCGCAGGCCCGCGCCGCGGACGCGGCGGCCGGCCGCGGCGACCTTTTCGAGCTCCAAGGCGAGCTCTTCGCGGCGGAAGTCGCCGCCATGGGTCGCGAATGCGTGTGCGTAGGGGCCGGTGTGGATCTCGCAGACATCGAACCCGGCCTGGATGGCCGCGGTGATCTGCGCCTCATCGGTGTCGATGAACGCCGAGGCGATCAGGCCTGAGGCGTGCAGCCGCGCGACAACTTCCTTCAGCCGCGGCAGATTCCGCACGACATCCAGCCCGCCCTCGGTTGTGACTTCCTGCCTTCCTTCCGGCACCAACATCGATGTGTGCGGAGCGAGACGGCAGGCAATAGCGACCATTTCGTCGGTAGCGGCCATCTCGAGGTTGAGCTTGACCTTCACCAGCCGGCGGAGGAGCTCGACATCGCGATCCTGGATGTGGCGGCGGTCCTCTCGCAGGTGGATGGTGATGCCGTCTGCACCGCCCAGTTCGGCCTCGTGGGCGGCGCGGACAGGGTCGGGCTCACCGGCATCGATAGTGATGTCTGAGCCGTGTGCGCCGTGGCGATACCGGGCTTGGCGCACGGAGGCGACGTGGTCGATGTTCACGCCGAGCTGGATCATGACCAAAGTGTATCTTGATCGCCGCACCGCCCGTCCGGGGGATGCGGGAGTAGGAATCGAGCCTGGGAACCGGAAGAGCCTTGACCCAGGCACCCGCGCCAGCGACGATGCCTGATCACGATGACCCTCACCCCGGCGGAGCCGGAGGGACGAGAGCACATGGCGGGCGCGGTGCGAGGCAAAGAAGCGGGCAAGGCCGCGGCGGGTGCGGAGAGGCGGCACGGTGTGCCGGGCCACCTCGTGCCGCCTGAGAGCCCGCTGGCCCAGTGGCTGAACGGTGATGGCTCGGCGAAGGACCTGGGGAAGGGCTTTGCTCATCTGCACCTGCACAGCGAGTACTCGCTGCTTGACGGGGGCAACCGCGTCGACAAGCTGGTGAAGCGGGTGAAGGAACTGGGGATGTGGTCGGTCGCGGTGACCGATCACGGCAACCTGTTTGGCGCGGCGACCTTCTATCAGGCCGCGACGGATGCAGGGATTGTTCCGATCCTGGGTGTCGAGGCATATGTGACTCCGCCGGAGCGCACGCGGCAGGATCGGACGTACACCGGTGTTTCCGATGGCGGGTATCACCTGGTGCTGCTCGCCGAGACGCAGGAGGGCTGGGACAACCTGGTGTACCTGGCGTCGGAGGCGTATCTGACGGGGTTTTACTTCAAGCCGCGGATCGACCGGGAGCTGCTGGCCAAGCACAGCGCGGGGTTGATTGCGATCAACGGGCATCTGGGCAGCGAGATCGGCGACCACCTGCTGAGCTATGAGCGGACCGGCGACCGCAAGTGGTGGGAGAAGGCTCTTGAGAGCGCGGTGTGGCATAGGGATGCCTTTGGGAAAGCGACGGAGCGACGGAGCGACGGAGCCACGAAGGGGGGAGCCGATTCTGCATTGCTTCCCCGTTTCTACGTCGAACTCCAGCATCATGTGCCGGAGCAGAACTCGATCAACAGGCATCTGGTGCGGCTGGCGCGGGAGGTTGGCGCGCCGCTGGTATGCGACAACGACTCGCACTTTCTGAAGGCTGAGGATCACGATGCGCATGACACGCTGATCTGCATCTCGATGGGGAAGGTGAAGCACGACTCGGAGCGGATGCGCTATCCCGAGGAGCTTTACGTCAAGTCTCCGCAGGAGATGCGGGAGATCTTCGAGGAGCGGTATGTCGGCGGCGACTGGAAGCAGATCGGGCACGAGGCGCTCGACAACACCTTGAAGATCGCCGCGAGGTGCGCGCTGGGCGGGGCGAAGCCACCGATCGGGCAGAACCACGCGCCGATGGTGCGGGTGCAGCGCATATCCGCTGAGCAGCAGAGCGGCAAAGCAGCAGACAGGAAGAAGCCCAAGGCAGGCAGCACGGGTGACCAATGGCCCAACATGCCCTCGTGGGATGAGCCGCGGTTTGCGGGCGACCTGACGGCGTGGTTCAGCGCATACTGCGACGAGTTTGAAGTCGTTCCGCTGAAGATCGATGACGATGCCTCGGCCGATGAGCGGGCGGAGATCAATGCGGAGGCGAAGGCGGAGTGCGACCGTGCGCTGCGGATGCTGTCGAACGCTGGCGTCGTCTGGCGATATGGGCCCGAGGCAGGACCGGGAGACGAGGGTGCGGAGCGCGTCGAGATCCGCAAGCGGCTGGAGCGCGAGCTGACGATCCTGTGCGACAAGAACATCGCGGCATACTTTCTGATCGTGTGGGACTTTGTGAACTGGGGGCGCCAGCACGGCATTCCGGCCAATGCCCGTGGATCGGGCGTTGGCACGATGGTGGGCTATGTGCTGGGTCTCTCGAACGCGTGCCCGGTGAAGTATGGCCTGCTGTTTGAGCGCTTCACCGACCCTGACCGCAGCGAATACCCGGATATCGATATTGATCTGTGTCAGGATGGCCGCGCATCGGTCATTGATTATGTCCGCCGCAAGTACGGCCATGTTGCGCAGATCATCACGTTCGGGACGCTGAAGGCCCGCGCGGCGATCCGCGATGTGGCGCGCGTTCTGGCCATTCCGCTTCCGGTCGCAGATCGCATCGCCAAACTCGTGCCCGAGCAGCTCAACATCACGCTCGATGATGCGCTGGCGCAGGAGCCGGAGCTCAAGAAGATCTACGAGGGCGACTCCGCCGCGCTTGACAAGCTGCACCTGAACCTTCCGCCCGGCCAGCGTGCCGAGGCCGAGACCCTTCGCACACTGATCGACAATGCCCGGACCATCGAGGGCCAGGCACGCCATGCGAGTGTGCACGCCGCGGGCGTGATTGTGGCGACACGACCGCTGCACGAGATTGTTCCGCTTTACAAGCAGTCGGGCGCTGAGGCTCACGAGATCGTCACGCAGTGGGACGGCCCGACGTGCGAGAAGGTCGGCCTGCTGAAGATGGACTTCCTCGGCCTGCGCACGCTGAGCGTGATCGAACGGGCGAAGCGGCTCATCCGCGAGACACTGAGCGAGGAGGAGGTGTGGAAAGCAGTGGGAAGGGCGGAGGAGTTCGAGGCGACGAAGCGACGAAGCGACGGAGCCACGGAGGAAGAGAGAGCGGAGGAAGGCAGCAGTGGGAGAGATCAGGACCTATCGCGATCTCATCGCTTGGCAGAAGGCAATGCTCCTGGCCAAGGCAATCTACAGGACAACCGCGGCAATGCCCGGCGACGAGCGGTTCGGCCTGACGATGCAGATGAGGCGAGCCGCGGTGTCGGTGCTGTCGAACATCGCGGAGGGCCACGCCCGTCAGTCGCGGGCGGACTACATCCGGTTTCTGAAGATAGCGAGGGGGTCTTTGGCGGAACTGGGCACCCAGCTGGAGCTCGCGTGCGGCCTGGAGATGCTGCAACTGCAAGACACTCCGGGGGAGTTGTTGGCGGAGACGGACCGCGTACCGCAGGGGCTGATTCGCTCGCTGGAAGCACTTCCGAGGGATTGACCGCACCGGATCAGGCCCCTTCGTCGCTTCGTCGCTCCGTCGCTCCGTCGCTGTACGCGCACCCGCTGGATCTGGAGCGGCTGACTTATGACGATCCGCGTGTGTTTGAGCTGTTTGCCCGCGCGGACACGACGGGTGTGTTTCAGTTTGAATCGGGCGGGATGCGGCGGCTGCTGGTTGACATGCGCCCCGACCGGCTTGAAGACCTGATCGCGGCCAACGCGCTCTTCCGCCCGGGCCCGATGGACCTCATCCCCGACTACAACCGCCGCAAGCACGGCCAGGCCGAGGTGCCCAAGGTTCACCCCATTGTCGACACGTACACCGCCGAGACGTACGGCGTGATGGTGTATCAGGAGCAGGTCATGCAGATCGTGCATGGCCTTGGCGGCATCAAACTGCGTGATGCGTACACGCTCATCAAGAATATCGGCAAGAAGAAGTACGACAAGATCGACAAGGAGCGTCCGAAGTTTGTCGAGGGCGCGCAGAAGCAGGGGCTTACGCAGCAGGCCGCGGATGAGCTGTTTGAGCTGATCTTGAAGTTCGCCGGCTACGGCTTCAACAAGAGCCACTCGACCGGGTACGCCATCGTTGCGTACCAGACGGCCTACCTGAAGACGTACTTCCCGAACCAGTACATGGCGGCGTTCCTGACCTTTGAGAGCCAGGCGCAGAAGGTCGCCGACTGGATTCCCTACGTCGAAGACTGCAAGAAGACGCGCTATCTCAGCGGCAAGGTCGGCGTGGAAGTGCGGCCGCCTGATGTCAATCTGTCGAAGGCGGACTTCGGTGTGGTGTTTGACCCGGGCGAGCCGCACGATGCGCTGCACGGGCACGTGCGCTTCGGCCTCAAGGCCATCAAGGGCGCGGGTGACCGAGCGATCGCGGCGATTGTTGAGGAGCGAGAGAGCGGCACGAAGCAGTTCGGCTCGCTCTTTGATTTCTGCGAGCGGGTGATGGCGCGGCTGGCCACACAGGCGGCGGCATCGGCGGCCAATGGCACGGGGAGCGGCGGGACGGCGAACCTGCTGAACAAGACCACGCTTGAGTCGCTCATCAAGTGCGGGGCGATGGACTCGCTGCACGCGCGTGATGGTGAGGGCGGTCGGTCGCTGCGTGCGGCGATGACGGTGAGCCTTGAATCGGCGATGGGATCGGCACAGAAGGTGGCGCAGGACAAGGCCGCGGGACAGGGTGGACTGTTCATGGGCGGCGGGGCGGAGAAGACGGCGGCCGCACCGCGCGAGGTGTCGCTGCTGGGGAAGGCCACGCCGTGGAGTGAGAGCGAGACGCTCGCCAAGGAGAAGGAGATCCTTGGGTTTTACGTTTCGAGTCACCCGCTGGAAGAGTGGAGCGCCTGGACCAAGGTGTTTGTGACCGGCGGATGCGACGCGGCGAAAGCTTTGCCGCACGATTCGCGGGTGGTGCTGGCGGGGCTTGTGAGTTCGGTCCGCACACTGATCGTCAAGACGGGGCGGAGCGCGGGTCAGAAGATGGCGATCGTGCCGCTTGAAGACCAGAGCGGGTCGATTGAGATTGTGCTCTTTGCGGACCGGTACGCGCATTTCGAGGCCACGGTGCAGCCGGGGAACCCGGTGTTTGTGGTGGGACGGATCGATCGCTCGCGCGCCGGTGGCGGCAATGCGAACGGTGTGCCCGGCAATGACGAAGACCCGGGCGCAGCGGGCGCGGCGGGGGGGAAGCCAGGTGGTGGGGGCGCAGGGGGTCAGCAGAACAATGTTCAGGTGATTGTGGATCGTGTGGTGCCCATCGATGGCGTGCCGCTCATGCCGGGCAAGCTGTGGGTGCGGCTGGATGCGGAGCGGCTGAACGGCGATGGCTCGCGCGCACTGAAGGAACTGGCCGCGATCGTGCGGGGGGAATCGATCGGCGGCGGCGATGAGCGGCTGGCGGCTGCGGCCCCGATGCCAGCGCTTTCCGCGGAGGACCGCGCAAGTGCGTTCCCGATGGACATCGTTGTGGATCTTCCCGACCAGCGCATCCGTCTGGAGGCCTCGCCGCATTTGCGTGTGCGGCTGTCTGCGTCGATGGTTACCGAACTGTCGCGTCGGCTGGGGGAGGGGTGCATCCGCGTTGTGGGCGGGGTAACCGTCGAGACCATGAATGGCAGGGGCGGTGGGAACAAGCCGTGGATGAAGAACCGCGGCGGCGGAGCCCCGGCGGGCGGCGCGAAGCGGTAGAAGAACTAGTGGCCCAGGCGGAAGACATCCGTCAGGCGACCCTCGGCGGACTCTTCATCGGTGAAGAAGGTCACGCGCAGCGTCGGCGACACGGTTCCCGCGCCCCCGACACCTGATCGCCATTCCAGCAACCACTCGGGCAGCGCACCGAGCGAGAGGGTGTAGGTGCGGGTGATCAGGCCGTCATAGTGCAGGGCGTTGTCCTCGGGCGTCGAGAGGTTGGTTCTCCACACCAGGTCCTGGGTCTGCGAACCGTCTGCGAACTCCGACCCTGGGCGGAAGAGTTCCACCCGCGCGATGCCGAGGGCGCGGACGGGCTGCGCAAACGCATCCCGCAGTTCGAAGTGGCAGACGATCACCGGGTCGCCGGAGCCATCGACACCGATGCGCGTGAGGGGATGAATGGCGAGGCGCTCGGGCTGGAGCCACGCGATTGAAGCGGCCCGGGCATCTGCGGCGGGCGCAGCGCAGCCTCCACAGCCGCAGCTTGCAGCGATTCCTGCACCGATGGCGCAGAGGATCAACAGGGGCGGGGATGTGGTACGGCCCTCACGCATCGCAGCAGTTTATGGGTTCGCGGGCCGCGACGCCTTAAGGAACTTCTGCTGGGTACGGGAATGCGATCCTGTGGTCCCGGCGGGCTCAGGCCGCGAGGTCCTCATCGTCACATTCCGGGGGGTCGCCGATGCAGCCCCACTTGTCCTTGGGCAAGTGCCGGTGATGGACGTGGATGACCCTGGCGAGCTGGGAAGCGAAGAGCTCGCCGATGGTTTTGAGCTGATCGACCAGCAGCGGCCCGAAGGGGGAGAGGCGGTCGCGGAAGAGCATGACGATCGCCAGGACCTCGCCCTCGTGTCGGCACGCAAAGCCGATGACGCCGGAGTCTCCGAGCCACGCCGCATCGGCGCCGGCGAACTCTTCGAGCTTGCGGGCATCGCCGAGGTTGAGGATGCCGATCGACTTCTCGAACTTGGGCGCGACCGTGTTGGCCATGTGATCGAGGAGCATGTCGACAGTTTCCTTGGGGCAGTCGTAGTTGACGTATGCCCCCAGGGAGTAGTCCCCGCTGGTTGTCGGGAGGAACACCGCCGCGTTCGTCGGCCCGGATCGGGCGAGGACAAACTCGAGCGTGGTTCGCAGCAGTTGCTCGATATCGAGCTCATGCTTGATGAGGGTTTTGAACTCGGTTGCGGTGGTGACCTGGTTCATAGCGGCAGCGCACTCCATGTTGCCGCCAACCTGATCGGTGGATTCCGGGTGAGGCTCTCGCGCTGCGGGCCGTGCTCCGCGCTCGGTGCGTCGGCACAGACGATCCAGCCTTCGCAGCCGTTCTTCTCCGCGCGCTTTGGCGCCTGCCCGGGGTCGGATACCCGCTGCGTTGAGCAGCAAACGCGAGAGTTCGTGGACGCGCAAGTTTCGCGCAATCACCGCGAGGCAACCCTTTGCGGCGGCGAGCTGGCGAAACTCCGGTCCTCGCTCCGCGGACATCATCAGGACGCCGGTGCCGCGCTTAGCGAGTTCTCCCGCCAGATCAAGCGATTCGGCGACACAGCACTCGTGATCGATGAGCGCTCCGTGGATGCGCGGGCGCCTGCCGCGTTCGACTCCGAGCATCATGGACAGGGCCTCGACAGCATCGCGCGCGAGCAGGCAGATGGCGCGGCCGCCCAGGGCCCGCATCGCACGGCCGGCGAGGCTGGGGTTGCGTGTCACGATCAGCACGCGCGGATAACTGAGATCGTGTTCTCGGTCCACACGCGGGCGCAGGGGCTTCATCTCGACGTGTCCGTGCTGGGTGCTGATCTCCTCTACAGGCTTCGCCGCAGCGGCGGCGTCGCCCGACGAGTTTTCTGCTCGAGCCATGGAGCTGATCCTCGTTTTTTTGTTCATGGTGTACACGGTGTACGGAACATTGTCTCAGGCGGCGCGCTGCACGCCGTCGCCGGAAGCGATAACCTGCGCTCCGCCGCGCAGGAGTTGGTTTGCTGATGGATCGCGTGACCAGCGATAGTCGGGGAGCGCGACCGTGACGCTTGTGCCGCGGCCGGGCCTGCTGGCGAGCTGGATCTCTCCGCCGTGGAGCCCGACGAGCCGGTGCGCCAGTGCGAGGCCAAGCCCGGGCTGGCGACCGGCGGGCTTCTCTGAAAAGAAGGGATCGACCGCGTGCTCGAGCGCGTGCTCGCTCATGCCTGCGCCATCGTCGATGACGTGGATCAGGAGGCGCGAGGGTTCCTCGGCATCTTCCTGAACGCGGACTTCAACCGGCGATCGCGGCGAGGCCTCGACCGCGTTGACCACGATCTCGACGATCGCATCGGTCATGAGGCCAGCATCGAGCCTGGCGGTATCGAGGCCGTCGGCCAGAGTCAGCTTTATCCCCAACACACCCGAGGGCCCTGCCTTTCCGACGCAGCGCGCCTTGGCGCGTTTTATGACATCATCCATCACCGTTGCCAGGTCTGCGGGCCGCCAATCCGGCCGGGGCGGGTTGGCGATGCGGTGCAGCCGCGCAACCAGATCGCTCAGCCGTCCTGCGGCATCGACGATTGCTTGGGCGGTCTGGCGGTCGTAATCGTCTCGCAGCCGGGACAGCAGGGACTGGGCGCGGCCGGAGATGACCGTGAGCGGATTGTTCAGTTCGTGCGCTGCGCCGGCGGTCATCTCGCCGAGGCGGACCATTGCACGCGTTTCGGCAAGCTGCTGCTGGGCCTCGCCGAGGGCGCGGTTTGCCTCGCCGAGTTCCTGGTTCAGCCGCCCCAGTCGCCCATTGGCGCGCAGGATCGACTCCACCAGAAGCTGCTGGCTGGGCTCCTCGCCCAGGCCAAGGTCGCGGCAGCGTGCGCTGGTGGCTTCATACAGCCGCGCGATCAAGCCTTCGATTCGATCAGCGTTCAGGCCCATGCGCGCGGCGAGGTCGCGGTCATCGGGGGCGGTTGCCATGTTCCCGGACCACCCCAGCCCCAGGCGTCGGCACAGCGCATCGGCAACGCCGACGATGCCCACGACCCGGCGCGAGTCGATCTCGGGCAACTGGTCGTATGGTGTGCCATGGAGCTCGACGGTGGCACTGAGCGCCTCGGGCAGGCCCCAGAGCTTGGCGATGTGCGCGCCGGCGACGTGATGATCCATCCCCAGGATGGGACGCTCGAAGTCGGCGATGTTCCCCATCCGCATCTCGGTCAGGTCGATGACGCGTCCGTAGGCGCGGGGAAGGACGACTTCGAGGGCGAGCTTGCCGATGTCGTGCACCAGACCGCAGACGAAGCACTCTTCGGCGTGCAAGCCGGGCTCGGGCATTTCCTTGGCGATGAGTTCCGCCGCGCACGCGACAGCGATCGAATGCTGCCAGAAGCCCACGCGGTTGAAGCCGGCGTTGGGGGCGGGCGAGGCTTTGGCGGACGCCTTGCGCGGGAGATTGCCGGACCAGTCGAAGATGGCGACGCTGAGGACCAGGGAGCGCACGGCATCGAGCCCGAGCATGACCACGGCCATCTCGACGGTGGTGATGGGGTGGCGCGTTCGGTTGGCCGCGCGGCGGCAGAGCGAGAGCAGGCGGGCCGTGAGGGTGGGGTCGGCCTCGATGAGACGGACAATCTCGCGGAGATCGGGCTCTTCCTGTGCGCCCAGCTGCAGCAGCCTCGCCGCGACGGCGGGGAGCGTGGGCAGGCCGCCGAGTTCGCGCAGGACGAGTTCTGTGCGGCGGGAGAGGAGCGGGTCCATGAGGAAGCGGGGCCCGGCGCCGCGCCCACGGGCGGGTCCGAACTCCTCCGCCCTGGTTCTGGCACGCGAACGAGCCATTGGTGTGCTTCTCGCTCCAACTGAAAGTGCACAGATCGCACTTGAACAACGGCTCCGGGCACACTGCCTCAGGCCGCTTGGGTCAGCTCATCGATACGCCGCAGCAGGTTGCCTACGTCAAAGGGCTTGGAGACGAAGTCATCCGCGCCCGCTGCTCGCAGCGAGTCGATGTCCTCGGGCTTCACCACGCCTGAGACGAAGATGATGCGGGTGTCCTTCAGCTCCTCGTGCGAGCGGATGCGCTCGCACACGACGCTGCCGTTCACATCGGGGAGCATGAAATCGAGGATGATGAGGTTGGGACGGAACTGCTCGGTGAGCAGGCCCGCGTCGTACCCCGTCGAGCAGAACTTGACGTCGTATCGATCGTTCTTGTTGAAGAGGTCCTTGAACATCTCGATGATCTGGGCATCGTCATCGACGACGAGGATGCGGCGAGCGCCGTGATCGAGCGCGCCCACCGGGATCTCGTTGGCCCGCATGAACTTGATGAGTTCGGCGCGGGGGATGCGGCGGAACTTGGAACCCGGGACGCGGAAGCCGCCCAGACGACCGGCGTCGAAGCACCGGATGATGGTTTGCTGGGAGACCTTGCAGACTTCCGCGGCCTCGCCGGTGGTGAAGATCCGCTTGCTCGCCCATTCCTTTGCGGTGTGCTGGCCGTTTACCCCGGGCATGCGTGACTTCCCGATCAATTGACCGCCCGGACAGCGCGCCGACCTCCGGCGCTTACCCGCGTGGTACAGATTGCCGAGCCGTCTATCGACGCCGAGATTGCCTGACTTAACGGCACATCTTCACACTCGCGGCGATTGCGCTCCGGACATCCGAACATGTCACTTCCATCGGGGCAGACGATTCCGCCGGGCAACGTCCACCTTCGTTACACTGCGCTGCTGCTTGGACAACACACTCTGCGGAGTCCCATCATGCTCGCTCTTGCATGTATCGCGGTGGCGATTGGTGCCTGTACTCCCGCCACTTCCGGTGACGCGCCTGATGTGCAGCCATGGAAACCGGTTCCCGGCAAGCTGATGACGCGCTGGGCGAAGGATGTCGACCCTGCCAACCCGTGGCCGGAGTATCCGCGTCCGCTTCTGCAACGAGAGCGGTGGATGAACCTGAACGGGTTGTGGGACTATGCCATCACGGGGAAGGATGCGCCGATGCCGGAGATGGAAAGGGGAGCGGATGGCAAGATCCTCGTCCCTTACCCCATCGAGTCCGCACTCTCCGGCGTCGGCCGCGCACTCAAGCCCGAGCAGGCCCTGCATTACCGCCGCACCTTCCGCGTCCCCGCCGATTGGAACCTTGGCGCAACGGTGCTCCTGCACTTTGGCGCAGTCGATTGGCAATGCATGGTGAGCATCAACGGAAAGAGAATCGGTGAGCACGCGGGAGGCTTTGATCCGTTCAGCTTTGACATCGCCGCGGCGATCAAACCCGACGCCGACAACGAGCTCGTCGTGACGGTGACCGACCCCACCGACACCGGCGGCCAGCCCCGCGGCAAGCAATGGCTCTCGCCGCGCGGCATCTGGTACACCCCCACCAGCGGCATCTGGCAGACGGTGTGGCTCGAGCCTGTGCCAACCGCGAGCTTCAGCGGCCTCCAACTTCGAGCCGACCGTCGCAACCAGACCGTGGAGATCACTCCGGAGACCTTCACATGGAAGTCCGGCTTGCACCATCCGTGGAAAGTCGAGGTGCTCGCCGATGGTCAGGTGGTCGGCACCGCTCGCGCCGACAAGCCGGGCACGGTGCAGGTTCGCGTTCCCAATGTGCGAGCCTGGACACCAGATGATCCGTTCCTCTACACGGTGCGGGCGACAATCGGCGACCAGGTGCCGCTCGACACAGTCACTTCTTACTTCGGCTTCCGCGACATCGACATCACCCACGACGCGAACGGCACCAACCGCATCCGCCTCAATGGCCAGCCACTCTTCCAGTTCGGCCCGCTCGACCAGGGCTTCTGGCCCGATGGGCTGTACACGCCGCCGACGGAAGAGGCGATGATCTTCGACATCCTCGCCGCCAAGAAGATGGGCGCGAACATGCTGCGCAAGCATGTGAAGGTCGAATCGCAGCGGTTCTACCACGCCTGCGACACACTCGGCATTCTTGTGTGGCAGGACATCCCCAGCCCGTTCTACTTCGACGCCAAGAGCGACCCTTCCAACAACAACCAGCCGATGCTCTCTGATGAATGGAAGCAGAACTTCGAGCACGAGATGCGCGCGATCATCAGCGCGTTCAACCAGCACCCATCCATCGTCATGTGGGTGCCTTGGAACGAAGGCTGGGGACAGAACGACCTGACGTGGTCGAAGGCCATGGTCGATCTCTGCAAGAAACTCGATCCCTCGCGCCTCGTCAACAACGCGAGCGGCTGGACAGACATGGGCAACGGCGATGTCAACGACATCCACGTCTATCCCGGACCCGCGACACCGGTGCCGGAGCTGCCGCGGGACTCCTCGCGCGCGATGGTGCTTGGTGAGTTCGGCGGGCTGGGCCTGCCTGTCGAGGGGCACACATGGCTCGACAAGGACAACTGGGGATACAAGAGCTTCAGCGACAAGGAGTCGCTGACGAATGCGTACATCGATCTCATCGGGCAGTTGCCGATGCAGATTGCCCGTGGGCTGGCCGCGGCGGTGTATACGCAGACGACCGATGTCGAGATCGAAGTCAACGGATGGCTGACGTATGACCGCGAGGTCTGGAAGATCGACCCGGAGCGCGTCGCCGAGGCCACCCGCGCGCTCTACCTCGGCATCCCGCAGATCTCGACGGTTGTGCCCGATGCGCAGCTCCGCGCGCAGACATGGCGCTACTCCTTCATGAAGCCCGCCGACGGCTGGGAGAAGCCAGGCTTCGACGACGCCGCGTGGCAAGCCGGCAAGGCCGGCTTTGGCACCAAGGGCACGCCGGGGGCGATCGTGGAGACGGAGTGGAGCACTTCCGACATCTGGATCCGGCAAGTGGTGAATCTGAGCAAGCCGTTGACCGCTCCCGCGCTGAGCATTCATCACGATGAGGATTGCGAGGTGTATATCAACGGCGAGCTGGCGATGAAGCGCTCCGATTACACCAGCGGGTATGTCTATCTACCGCTCTCCGAGAATGCCGCGAAGCTGCTGCGGGTGGGGGAGAACACGATTGCGGTGCACTGCAAGCAGACGCGGGGCGGGCAGTACATCGATGTGGGGATTGTGGATGTGATAGCGGGGAAGTGAAG
>Ga0163144_10010401_pt1 | contig 19836 bp, 15 predicted proteins | sample OliLak19BULKMAT1_FD_123175 | JGI IMG/M metagenome (GOLD analysis project Ga0163144, IMG submission 123175) | Freshwater microbial mat bacterial communities from Lake Vanda, McMurdo Dry Valleys, Antarctica - Oligotrophic Lake LV.19.BULKMAT1 | ecosystem: Environmental > Aquatic > Freshwater >... | reverse complement strand
TCGGTGCACCCTCCGCTTCGCTCCGGGCTGAACGGAGGTTGACATGGGGTCATGCCAGGAATCCGGAAAAGACGCGTTTGAACTCCGGCCGCCCGGTGCCACCGCTCTGATGGACCGATGCAACAGCGAGCCCACGCTATTCGACGCAAAGCCTGCGCGACATGCTTTGCGCCGCAGAGGCGCCTCTGACTGATTCGTCCGCCCGCTGCGGCGAACCAATCCCGCTGCGCTACCGATTCAAGAGGTATCACCGTTGTCCGGATTCTTGGCGTGACCCCGTGGGGGTTCCCGCGACCCCGTGGGGTTCCCGAGTGTCTTTCGGACGACGGAACAGGCAGGAATGCCTGCGTCACTTTCGGAGCCGAACTCCGAACTGCAACGAGTCAGCCCGCCCGAAGTGAAACAGACATTCCTGTCTGTCCTCCGAGTGCCTGTCTTTCGGACGACGGAACAGGCAGGAATGCCTGTGTCACTTTCGGAGCCAAGCAGTCGGCTCCGTTCAGAACAAACTCAGCTGCTCGCCGGGTTTCCGGAACTGCTCGGTGGCGAGCGTTAACTCCGCCTGGTTCAAGCCGGCCCGCTTCCGGGTTACAGGAACGAACAGATGTATTCGCAGAGGCCGCTCGCCACCGTGATCGTGAAGCCATTGTTGCCGGGGACGTCGAAAAACGTGCCGGGGCCGTAGCTTTGCTCGGCGGCGGCGCCGTCGAGCACCACCGTGCAATGACCGGCGACGATCTCCATGCGTTCAGGTGCGCCGGTCCCGAAATGATACGAGCCCGGGCGGATCAGACCGAGGGTCTTTTTGGCGCCGTCGGCGAACAGAACGGTGTGGCTGACGACATTGCCGTCGAAATAAACGTTGGCCTTGGTGTGGACCGTCACACCGGCGAACTCGATGGGAAGCGAAGACATGGGGAGCGTTGATGTCGCCCACGTCAGAGCGAGGCAAGCACGCGCGCGTGCGTTTCGTCATGGCGGCACTGTAGCAGTCCCCCGTCCTGTTTACTGCCCACGTCTGGGATTCTGTCGGTGGGAGGACGCTCGGGGATCACTGCTGGTATTCGTCCACGGTGACGCGTTCTTGAAACGGAGCGCGCGGCGGCGCGTCGACGAACCGAAACGAGAAAACGACGACGTTGGGACGTTGGGTTCGGGTGGGCATCAGAAGGCGGGAAGTTCGGCTGCGGCGGCTGCAGGCTAAAAGCGGAGGCGTTCATGGGCGGGACGTGCGTCCGGATTCGCAAGGCGCAAACTGCCAGGTAGGTGGCAGGGGCAGAATTGACGGCTGCGCGCCGACGCCCGGGCGCTTGAACGGTTGAGTAGGCTGCCGGTCACTTTCGATCCCGGCCCCGTGCTGTTCTCTGACCCATTCTCTGACCCCACCTCTGTTCTACTTCGGATCCGGAATGATGAGTTCCATGCCGGGCCGGAGGGGCCGACCGCTGCTCAGCTCGACGACGTTGGCCTCGTAAATCACATGCCAGCGATCGGGCATGCCATAGTAATCGCGCGACAGTTTTTCCAGGGTGTCACCGCTTTTGACCACGTGCGTGCGCGAGGTGGTTAAAACAACCGGTGCTGCTGGCGTGGCGGGAAGTGCGATGAGCGAAGCGTCTTCGAACGGTTCGCGAAGGTCCTGTGTTACCGCACCGGCTGGTGGAGCCTTGGCCTGTTGAAGCGGCGATCCGGCGGGACTTGCGCCTGGATTCGCTCCCGGAGGCGATCCGGCCAACGTCGTGGCGGGTCGTGCGCTCGGGTTTGATGCTGCCCGCAACGCTGCGCGCGTGGCTTCGGCGGATTGTTCGGCTTGGACACGGGCCTGAGTTTGCGCGCTGAGTTCAGTGTCGCGCTGCGCTAGGGTCGCCCGGGCTTCGTCGTGGCGTTGCATCACTTCGCGCAACCGGCCGTCGAGCACACCGTTTTCTCCGCGCGTTCGTTCGAGCTCCTGGCGTAAGTGGGCGACTTCGGCTTGCAACACGCTGCGGGCCCGGGTTGCCGCCGAGAGGCCTTCTTCGAGGCTCGAGATTCGTTCCGCGCTGGCGGCAGCGACGGTGAGATTGTTTCCCGTGCTTCGCTCCGCTTGCAGCCGCGCATAGCCGGCCCGGAGCTCCGTCAATTCCTGCAGCGCGGTGGCGAGCGTGTCGTCCGCGGGTCGGGCGGATAGCCCGGTCGCGCGTTCAAGGGCGGACCTCAGGGCGTCGGTTTCCTTGCGGGCGAGCGCCAGTTCCTGACTCAAAATTTTGTGATCGGTGCCGAGGTCACTGTAAGCCGCGGCGAGTTTCGCGTCTCCGGCGATGGAGCCCAGTTTAGCCGTGCGCCCGAAATGCACATAGCCGCAGCCCGTGAACAGCACGGACACAACGCCTGCGAGCACAGCGCGGGTAAATCTCACACCTGTGATCAAGCCGGGTTGCCGGTTAGGCGCAATCATGGAACCGACTCCGAAGCACCCGAGTGGAAACGTGGCAGTACGATCGGCGGCCTTGGAGGGTGGAGCCTTACGGAAGGCGGAGCGTGCGTCCGGCAATCAAATCACGCTCGCTGCGAAGAACGTCGCGATTGGCGGCGAGAATATCCTGCCAGCGATTCGGGGTGCCGTAATATTGACGGGAGATGCCGGAGAGGGTGTCGCCACGGACGATGGTGTGTATCCGTAGAAGCGTTACAGGCGCTCCCGTTGTCACGACGGGTGCTGCCGGCGAGGTGTTGACGGCCGCGGGTCGCATAGGAGCGAAGGTGGCAGTGCGGGTGCTGGTGACGCCGGCGGACGGAATGGCGGTGGGGACCACGGACGATGCGGTGGTGCTCACGGCTGCGGGCATGGCAACGGTCGGCGGCGGAAGCGGCGCAAACTCCACGGGCGCGGGTTCAGAACGGGGCGTCGTCGGAAGGGTGCGAACGACTTCGGTCGGCGCGGGTTCGGTGCTGCGCTCAACCACGTTCGCGAGCATCGGTGCGGGTGCCGGTTCGAATTCCACGGGCCGCGGCGGCGTGACGGGCGTGGCTGCGGCGGCTCGCACCTCCGCTTGCATCTGGGCAATGGTGTTGGCGGACGTCGCGAGTTTGTTGTTGAGCGCGGTGATTTCAGCGCGGAGCGTATCGCGCTCCTGGGTCATCAACGTGTACGAGCGAAGGACGACGGGCAGGCGTTTCTCAGCTTCACTTTGGGCGGTGCTGGCGGCGGAGGAGACCATGGCGCCACGCGCGGCATCCGCGGCGTTTAACTGGGCGAGCAGCGTCGCCTTTTCGGTCTCGAGTTGGCGAAGTTGAGGGCCGAGCGCGCGCGCGGCGGACAGCTCCGTCTCAAGGCGGGTGAGTTCCTGACGGGTGGACTGCAGTTGCTGCTGAGCCTCAGTGAGCGCGCTCCGTGACTGGTCGAGTTGGGTCGACAATTGAGTGGTCGCACCGCCGGACGTCTCGCGGAAGGTGCGGGCGTCCGTCCCGGCTTGGGCGAGGCGCTGGCGGAGGGACTCGTTGTCAGCGGTGAGTTTCGCGGTGAGGGCCTGGGCTTGGGCGGCCGAACCGGCGGTGGCGGTCGCTTGGGCGAGCTGAGCTTGCAAGGCATCGCGCTCGTTCGTCGTGGTGGCGAGGCGTTGCTGGGCGTCGCTGAGTTCGCGGGTGGCGGTGCCTATGGCGACTTTCTGCGCCGCGAGTTCCGCGACGGCGCTCATCGCGGCCGCAAGTTCTTTTCGTACGGTGACGAGTGCTTCGTTCAACGAGGCGACGCGTTTTTCCGCATCGCCGCTGGTGCGGGCGCCGGCTTGCGCGGACGACTGGCTACGGGCGAGTTCGCTCTCGAGTTGAGCAAGCCGCTGGGTGTGAGCGCGGTTTTCGGCGGAAAGGGTCTGCAACGCCAGAGCGTGGGTGGACGTGGCGGCGGCGATTTCGGCGGCGAGGCGGGTGCGTTCCGCTTCGGTGGCGGTGGTGCGCTCGTTTACGAGGCGAAGCTCCTGGGCCGCGGCGGCCGCTTTGGCTTGGGCTTCGTTCCGGTCGGAGGTGGTTTTGCGAATCTCCGCTGAGAGGGTGCTGAGCCGGCTCTGCGCTTCGCGCAATTGGGCCTCCTGGGGTGCGGCGGTTTGGACGCGCACAGTGAGATCGCGCGTGGTGGCTTCAAGCGCGGCGAGCTGGCGGGCGGCGTCCTCGGCGCGGGTCCGCTCGGCCTGAAGTTCGGCGCGGGTGAGCGAGAGTTCCTGCGCGGTTTGAGCATTGGCGGCGGTATTCGTCCGCCCCGCGGCTTCACGGGCCTCGCGCAACTGGGTCTCGGTGCTGAGGAGCTGTTGTTTCAAATCCTCGACGACGCGGTTGGTGGTGTCAGCCGTGGCGCGAGCGCGATTGGCGGTGAGTTCTTCAAGCTGAGACTTGGTTTGCGCCAACTCCGTCTGCGTGCGGCTGAGGGCGGCGCGGCTCGCCTCGGCTTCCGCGGTCCGGGTCGCGAGTTCACTGGCCTGCCGGGCGGCGGCGGCTTGGGCGGTGGCGAGGCTTCCTTGGGCCGAAGCAGCCGCGGCGATCTCGGCACGGCGACGACCGAGTTCCGTTTCAAGTCGCTCGGCCTCTTTCCAGGCAGCGGCCAGTTCATTGCTCAGTTGGCGTTTGTCCTCGACGGCGGCAGTGAGCAGCTCGCGCAACTGTTGGGCCTCGCGACTCGACGGCGCTTCCGTTCCGGCCAGTGGAGAAGGAGATTCCACCGGTGTAATCTGCGGAACCCCAGTAGATCTTGGCCGGCGCAGTTGGGGATTGGCGATGCGCAGCATCTGAACACGGCGGCGGCCTTCCTCCAGCTGCACGGGCGTTAATTGCGGAACAATATTTTCCAAGGCCTTTCCGGTGCTGCCGTTGTCCGCCGCGATGGTGAGCCAGACGAATGCCTCGATCAAGTCGGCGGGGCTCTGACGTTGTTGGGCGTAGGCGAGGCCGAGATTGTATTGCGCGATGGAGTTACCGCCGTCGGCTTTGGCGCGGAGCGAAGCGATGTCGGTCGACTCGAGTCGCGGGGCCGGGAGCATGACCTGAGCGAAGGCGGCAGACTCGGCGGCGTAAGCCCCGGAAATCGAAACCGGAAGCGCCACGAGGGAAAAAAGGGCGAGACGGACGGACATGGTGATAAAGCTGGATGGTGGATTGGCGGGGAGAGGCAAGCGTGACCACGCGGGTGTTCGGGCCTTCTCCGAGCTAAAGCCTCCGAAAGAATGGCGGCAATCTACCGGCTCCACCGTTGGAGCGTCGGCTGATCGCCGGCTGATAAATCTGCCTGGACGACCGAAGAAGTGGAGCCCGGATTTTTCCTCGTTGATGCAAATTAGTCTCCCGTGGCGGGTTGAGACCGAGGTCGCGGGCTGGTTTGTTGAAACCTTGCGGCGGTGAGCCTGTCGCACATGTTGTCTCAACCCAAGTCCTTCTCATGAAAACCATCCTTTCGCTCAGTCTCGCGCTATTCGCTGCCACGGGTTCCGTCCATGCGCAAATTCTGCGTTCCGAGGCTTTGACGGGAGCGCTGCTGGGGGGCGCCGCAGGGGCGATAGTGGGTCACAACAGCGGCGGTTTGCGGCACAACGCCTGGAAGGGCGCGGCGATCGGAGCGGGGGCCGGATTGATCGTGGGCGAGATGGCGGGGAACGCCCGTGCGTCGGACCACGTCCGCAACGCACCCTCGTACCGCTCCCATTACGGCGACTCTTACGGTTATGGTCAGGCGCCGGTCTATGTCTCGCGTCCCTCGGTCCATGTTGGGGTGAGCTACGGGAGTCCAGGTCTGCGTTATGGACATCATGACCGATACCGCTTGGGCGCACACCATGGTTATCTGCGTGATCCCTTTTGGAATTTGGGCGAGCGTCGTTTCAGCGGTTGGGGTCACACCAGTTATGCTCCGGCATATAACTATTATCCCGGCTACGGCGTCGGCTACCCGCATGAGACGTATGGAGATTATGGGTACAGAAGTGTCTCCTCCCGCGGATTGCTGCTGGGGGCGCTGGCGGGTGGAATCATCGGACACAACAGCGGCACCCTGGGCCACAGGGCCTGGCGGGGAGCGGCATGGGGCGCGGGCGCCGGCTGGCTGCTCGGAACCCTTGCGGATTCGCGGCGGCGCGCGGTTGTTTCCGAGGCTCCGGTTATACTGCAGACGGCGCCCGCTGCCCCGGTTCAGGCCGCTGCGCCGGCGCAGCCTCAGCAGATTACGATTATCAACAACTACTACAACGCCTCGCCGATGAGTGCGGCCAACGGGTTGTTTGGACGGTGAAGATTTTCTGAATTCCGCGCCGTCGCGGAACGTCTGATCCGGGGGACTTTTCCCCTTTCTCGGCGTCCTCGGATCGACGATTTCCATCTATCATGAACCTTACCTCTCGTTTGTTCCTCGTCGGCATTGCTGCCACGTCGGCGTTTCTCGCCGGCTGTGCCACGACTGCGGGGGTGCGTGATCCGGCGGGTGTGCCCGTGACGGAGATGCGTCCCGATGAGCGCGGATTCGTCGCTGGCACCGGGATCGAATCGCAGGATCTTGTCAGTGTGACCGACAAGATGGCGCGGAGCATTCTCAGCATCCCGCAGATCGCGCGGGCGCAGGTGCCACCGAGCATCGTGTTGGATCCGGTGGTGAACAACACGCGGTTCCCCATTAACAAGGACATTTTTCTCACGCGCCTTCGGACACAGCTGAATTCCAAAGCGATGGGGCAGGTGAGCTTCCTCGATCGCGAAATGATGAAGACCCTCGAGCGCGAGCGGGAGCTGAAGCGGAGCGGCCAGGTGACCGCGAGCGCTGACCCCAATGTGGTTGAATTTGGCGGCGCGGATTTCTTTCTGACGGGCAAGCTGGACGGGATGACGACCCGGACTTCCGCTGGCACGAGCGACTATGTTCTCTATAGCTTCCGGCTGACGGATGCGCGCACCAGCCGCATCGTTTGGGAAGATGTGGCCGAGGTTAAAAAACAAGGGTTGGAGGACGCGGCATACCGCTGAATCGAAACCCGCCAAGGGTGCGATGCGCGCCCTTTTTTCCATGACCTGGAGTTCCATCACGGCGCAATCACCGTCAGGAAAAACCCGCCGCGTGAGTGGCGGGATTTTTGTCGCGGGGCCGGCCGGCGGACACGCCCATCCGCGCGGTCGCGGGTGGATCCTTCCGGCGGCCTTATCTGCGGCTGTCCTCCTCGCGGGTTGTGCCACGGGCGTGGTGCCCGCTCAGCGGAGTGGCGCGGACGCTTCAGGCTCGCGCACAACGCGCGGCCTGACGGTCGCTGATCGTCGGGTGCAATCAATCGCGGAGCGTGATCGGGTCCTGTTCAATTACCGGACGGCTGCGCTGGCGCTGCGGAATGGGGAATATGATTTGGCGAAGGAAAAACTCGACGATGCGATCGTGCGAATCGGCGGGATCATCACCAACGATGCCGAGGCGGCGCGCGCCCGGAGTCTATTTACCGCTGAGAGCAACAAACCGTTTATCGGCGAGCCGTACGAGCGCGTGATGGCGTATTATTATCGGGGAATTCTCTATTGGCGCGACGGGCAGCCGGATAATGCCCGCGCGTGTTTCCGCTCTGGCCAGGTCATCGACAGTGACCCCGGGCAACAAGGCTACGACGCTGACTACGTCCTGCTTGATTATCTCGATGGCCTGGCCTCAGCGAAACTCAACACGGACGGCGGTGATGCTTTTCGCCGCGCGCAGCAACGGCTGGGCGAGCAGCGGGCGCTGCCGCCTTACGTCGAAGATGCGAATGTTCTCGTGTTCGCGGAATTTGGATACGGTCCGCGCAAGTACGCCGCCGGTGAGTACGGTCAGCAATTGCGCTTCTATATTGATGACTCGCCAACGCACTCTGCCCGGCTGGTGCTCGAGGGCGGAAAACTGATTGTGCCGTTGCCGGGCTACGACGACCTCGGCCATCAAGCGACGACGCGGGGAAATCGCGTGATGGATCACATTCTCGGCAACAAGGCTTTCTTCAAGAGCAGCACCAGCGTCGCGGGCGATGTGGCGTTGGCCGGTGCGGTCATCGCGAACGATCAGGCGAGGCGCCGCGAACGTCAGGGCAAAGATGGCGATGACGCGAATTACGCCGCCGTCGGTCTCGGGTTGCTTGGTATGATCGGGAAAGTGGCCTCCGCCGCCACCCAGACGCAGGCCGACACGCGCCAGTGGGACAATCTTCCCCAGCGGCTCAGTTTCGCCGCCGTGAAGCTGCCAGCGGGCGAACACCGCGGACGGCTTGAATTTCTTGACCGCACGGGGACCGTACTCGAACGCCGCTCTCAGCCGGTGACGCTTTCCGTCACCCCGGACGGACGCGACACCGTGGTGTTTTTGAGCGAACTTAAACGCTGACGCCGAGTCTCACCGTTCACCTGACTCGTCTGACACCTATGAACACCCAGCCTGCCTCGATCACCTCGCGACCCCCCGCTCCCCGCGGGTTGAGAGTCCTCTGCCTTCTTGGCTCGCTCGCGGCTCTCGCGTTGTCCGCGGGCTGCGTTTCACCGCCCGGACCGTTTGCGGCGCTCGATACGACCAAGTTCACGCTCGAGAACACCGAACGCTTCGTGCTGCTCGACAAACCCACGCAGAATTCGGTCACGTGCACGGGGCTGCAGGAGCGTCCGCTCGCGGACGGTCGACTCGAAGTCGTCGCCAACGTGAAGAACCGCGAGAGCCGCCGGATTCAGGTTCAGATCAACTGCGTTTTCAAGGACGAGCAGGGTTTCTCGACCGGCGATGAGACCCCGTGGCAGACCTTGATCCTCTCTGAAAATTCCACCGAAGCCGTTCGCTTCACCGCCATGAACACGCTTGCCCGCAACTATACCGTGCGCGTGCGCCAGGCCCGCTAAGGCGGTCGCTCTGGCGTCCGGTTCCGCACGTTTTCGACTCACCCTGATTCGTCATCCGCGAACTTTTTTCCGCCATGATCCGTTCCCTCCTGCTTGCCACGGTTACGTCCACGCTCGCGCCGTTTTTCCTCGCGGCGAGTTCAGCGCAAACGCCCGTGCCTACCTCGCCGCCGATCGTGCAGGCGCTTCCGCGCGGAGCGCCCGCGACCGTGCCGGTGCCGCAACCCGGCCAACCAGCGCAGCCGACCCAGCGCGTGTATGGTCCGAGTGGAGACACCCTGATCGCCCGGCAGGCGGCGGACGGCGTGCTCGAGGGGTTTCGCAAAGTGTATGTTTCCGACGGTGCGCCCCGCGTCGTGATCTATGTGAACCGCACGCTCGTCGATACGACGGACGGACTGAAACTGACCGAGCGCACGGAGTATTTTGAGCAGTCCGACGAGGCGGCGAAGACCAGTGGCACCAATATCTATAAAGCCAGGGAAACGGCGGCACCCGCCCTGGCGGATCAACAGACTGTCCGGGAAGTGGAGCGTCTCTTTGGCCGCGCGTTTCGTCACGCCGGGGCGCAGCTCGCCGATCAAACGATCGCAGCTTCACTCCTGCCCGACGACGGCGCGCATCTCGTCGGCAAAAAAGCCGCCAAGGATCGCAAGGCCCTCGCCACTATTGCCGACATTGCGATCGAGGTCTTGATCTCGAGCCGCAACCTCACGGTACCGGAAATCTCCGGCGATGTCACCTATCCGGTGCCGGACATTCAGGCGACGGCGATCCGCTTGAGCGATGCCGCGATCGTCGGCCAGGCGGCTGCGAGCGACATCATTGGCAAGGGCGTCCAAGCCGGCCGCGTGATTCGTCAATTCAGTGTGCAGGACATCACGGAAGCGACGGCGATCGCGCTGATGGATGACATGTTGACCGGGAAGCGATAGACGTGAGCTCGCGCTGGCGTTGAGGGTTGAGCCTGAACCACCAGGTTCGCCGCTGTATTCAGATCTGGTCGTCGCTTTATTTGAGCGAAGGCCTTGAGCGACCGATTATTTTTTTCCCTTTGGCTCGAAGGTGACGTCTTTCACGGCGTCGTTCATCTCCCGCAGCGCTTTGTCCATGGCGGCTTGATCGTCCGCTTGGGCCCGTATGACGGGAGCACCGATGGAGAAATCGATGGTAGTGCCGTTTTGGATCGGCACTTCAGGTGAGGTCGCCGAGGGCCGCTCGCGGCGCTCGGAAACAATGAGCGGCGGAAGCCGCACGGGTGGAAGGGAGACTTCCGGAAAGTCTACGCGCGGGTGGGGCAGAGGCGGCATCGCCAGATCCGGCGGCTGGAAGTCGCGGATCATTCGCTTGTTGAAGCGCGGGGATGTCGGCGTCAGCGCCGGCCGAATCGTCGTATAATAAAAACCCGCCATGGCGGCGAAGACGACAACGAGCCAGATGATCCGTGACTTCATACGAGAGGGAAACTGCGACGACACCGTGTGCCAACTTTAACCTGATCGCCAGCGCGATTACCCGACGCGGAGACGACGGGTTTGGGGAACGTTTGTGAGCTGCAAATTTTGTCGGCGATGCAGAATTGGGATTCGGATTGGATCTGGCGGGCACGCGAACCGACGGACAGGCGGACCACCGACGGACAAACCAACAAGGCGGACACACAGGAATGTCTGTTTCACTTTTACTGGGTCTTGGCGCTTTTCACGTAGGTGTCCAACCAGGTTTCTGTTTCCCACAGCGTATGCAACAGGCTCTCGCGCGCGCGGTAACCGTGCGATTCATGGGGTAGCACCACGTAACGCGTCGTTGCGCCGTGCCCTTTCAGGGCCGCGTAGAAGCGTTCGCTCTGAATCGGAAACGTGCCCGAGTTATTATCCGCTTCGCCGTGGATCAGCAGGATCGGATCCTTGACCTTGTCGGCGGAATTGAAGGGCGACATCGCCCCGTACACTGCGGGAGCCTGCCAGAACGTGCGGTCTTCCGATTGAAAGCCAAACGGCGTTAACGTGCGATTGTACGCGCCGCTCCGTGCAATTCCGGCGCGAAAGAGTCGCGAGTGGGCCAGTAAGTTCGCGGTCATGAAAGCGCCGTAACTGTGTCCGCCGACGGCCACGCGCCCCGGATCGGTCACGCCGCGGCGGACCAATTCATCGATCGCGGCTTTGGCGCTCGCGACCAGTTGTTCGACGTAGGTGTCGTTGGGCTGCTTGCCGTCGCGCCCGATGATCGGCATCGCGGGGTCGTCGAGCACCGCGTAGCCGGCGAGCACAAAGGGCAACGCGGTCGTGGCGCTCACGCGGGCAAAGCGCTCCGGGGTGGCCTTGATCTGACTCGCGGTTTCCTCGCTGAGAAATTCACGCGGGTACGCCCAGAGCAGCGTGGGCAGCGGGCCGTCCCCGGGCTTGTATCCGGGAGGTAAGTACAGTGTGCCGGAGAGCGGCACGCCATCGGCGCGTTGATAGCGGATCAGTTCGGACTTCATGCCGGCGAACTGCGGATAGGGGTTGGGAAAGCGCGTCAGCAGCATCGGTTCGCCCCCCTTCACGTCGCGGACCACGTAGTTCATCGGCTCGGTGGCGGATTCACGCCGGGTCAGCATGCGCTGCAGCGTGGTGTCGGTGAACGCGACGAACTCCTCACAAAACGGCGGAATCGAGCGCCAGAGTCGGCGGGTGGTTTTGGTCGTGAGATCGTACTCATCGAGAAAGGGACGCTCGCCTTCGGGCGACGCGCCGAGGCCATCAAAAAAGAGCTTCTGACCGTCGGCACTCCGTTGCAGGACGAGTCGGCCGAGCGCGTTACGTCCCAGGACGGGCGTGCCTGGATCGTTGTAGCGATCTTGCGAGGAGCGCTCGTTCATCACCTCGCCGGCGATTCCCGGCTGACCGGGCGCGACGCGCCAGGTGCGCAAGGCGCGGGTGCGCAGCCAGGACTCGGTGACGATTGCCAGGGTGTCGTCTCCCCAGGTGATCGATTGGACGCGATACTGGAAACGCTGTTGTTCGACTGGTGACGCGGTGAACGGAGCGGCGTGCGTGAGCCATGCGTCGCGCTTCGGTTCGTTGGAATTTGCTTCCCCGCGGTCGAGGGCCTGGACCCAGCTCAACGTGGCGGGCGCATCGGCGCGCCAGGCGACGAGGCGCGGGCCCGGGCGGACACTGCCGGCGGCCATGGCTTCGGCGAGCGGAAGTTCGGCCAACACGTGCACGGAGCGACCCTGGCGATCGATGACATCGATTTTCGTGGGGAAACGCGAATACGGCACCACGTAGGAAAACGGCCGGGAAACCGACTCAACCAGAATGTATTGATTATCTGGAGACGTAACGGTGCGGGTATAAATTTGCGGAGTGCCGAGGTTCTGCAGGCCGCCCTGCAAGGAGACGAAGGTCAGTTGCGACGTTGTATAATGAACGAAGAGCGCCTCGTCATGCGGGTTGGTGAGCAAGCCGTCGAACGTGCGGGCGGCAGTGCGTTTTCCGAGGTTCTCCTGGGTGATTGGGCCGACAGGGACGCGTGGAGCTGCGGGCGGCGCTCCGCGGCCTTCGGGGATCCGGCGCACGAGGAGCGTCTCGGAATCCACCCAGGTAAACGCGTCGCCCAAGGTCGCATTGAGAATTGGGCCGGTGAGACGGCGCGCTTGGGCGGTGGCGATTTCGGCGAGCCAGAGTTCGATACCGTTGTCGCGGACGAGGGCGAGGGCCAGGTGTCGGCTGTCGTTGGACCATGCGTAGCTGCCGATGTGCGTGTCGGTAGGGAAACCGCTGATACGGCGTTCCGGGCCACCGTCGATGGGTTTCAGAATGATGCCGATGTAGGCGACGGCGCGGCTTTGGCTATTGGTGACGGGGTCGAGGCGGACCCCGGCGAGGCGCAGTTCGGGTTGGGCGAGCTCGGCGATGGAAGGAGCGGCGGCGCGTTCGAGGAGCGCGAGGTGGCGTCGATCCGGCGGGAGAATGGCCGCTGGGGCGAGAGGGGCGTCGACAATGGCGGCGAGCGCAGGAGAGGGCGCCCGGTAAGCGGGGGCGTTCTGGGCGACGATGCTGGCACCGGTGGTCAGTCCGAGAGCGAGAAGCAGGAGGGCGCGCAGTCGGCGGGAGGAAGGCGACATGCGCGGCACGATGAAGAGTGGGCGTCTGGTTGGCAATGGCGAGGACGGGGAGTGTTCGTGAGTTCAGCTTTGGCGTGGCTTTCTCCGGGAGCCGTTTGATGCTCGGCGGTTAGACATGTCGCGCCTTGATTCCTATCTGAGAGAGATCCGGTCCACGTTGACCCTGGCGTTTCCCATCGTGGTGGGCCATGTGAGTCAGATGTTGATGGGCGTGACCGATAGCGTGATGATTGGGCGCGCGGGTACGGTGCCGCTGGCGGCGTCCTCGTTTGGCGGGAATGTATTCGCGGTTTTCTTTGTGCTGGGGATCGGGCTGATGGTGCCGGTGGCGATTTTTGTCGCGCGCTCGCGGGGAGCCGCACGGCCGGATGAAGCGGCGGAATATATCCGTCACGGCGTGGCGTTGGCGCTGTTCTTTGGTGTCGTGGAGACGCTGATGATGGTGGGATTGAGCACGCAGCTCGTGCGGTTTGGGCAGCCGCCGGAAGTGCTCGCGATCGTGACGCCGTATTTTCTGTGGATCGCCGCTTCCTTGGTGCCGGTGCTGCTCTATATCGCCCTGCGCCAATATGCGGAGGCGATGGGCCATCCCTGGGGTCCCATGTTTATCATGCTCGCGAGTGTCGGAGTGAATGCGGGCCTCAACTGGATTTTCATTTATGGTAATCTCGGGATGCCGGCCTTGGGTCTCACGGGCGCCGGGGTGGCGACTTTGCTGGCGCGGGTGGGCGCGGCGCTGGCGATTTTTCTTTGGCTGCGGCGGGATCCGAAAGTCCACGCGGCATGGCCGACGCGCTGGTTTGGGCGGTATGCGCGGGACCGCTTTCGCGCCATGATGCGGGTGGGATTTCCGACGGCGGGAATGTTGCTGTTTGAGAGCTCGGCTTTCGCTGCGGCCAGCATCATGAATGGCTGGCTGGGAACGATCCCGCTGGCCGCGCACCAGATCGCGATCAGCTGTGCGTCGTTGGTGTTCATGATTCCGCTGGGCCTGGCAATCGCGACAGGAATGCGGGTGAGCCATGCCGTGGGTTCGGGAGCGCGGGACCACTTGCGCACCATTGTCTTTGGCTCGATGGGACTGGCGATCGCGATCATGTCCGGGATTGCCCTCACGATTGCTTTCGGCGGCAGCGTGATTGCTACGTGGTTTGTGCGGGATGGCGCGGTCATCGCCCTTGCGGCTCAGCTGCTGATCGTCGCGTCGCTCTTTCAGTTGTTCGACAGCGTGCAGGTGGTGGCCGCTTCCGCCTTGCGCGGCATCATGGATGTGCGCGTTCCGGCCTTGATCACGCTCGTGGCGTATTGGGGAATTGCGCTGCCGCTCGGTTATCTTTTGGGCGTGCGTGGTCCGTTTGGCGCCGTTGGCGTCTGGTCCGGGCTGGCGGCCGGGCTGGCCTTTGCGGCGGTCTTTCTCACGGCGCGCTTTACCCGGCGGACCTCGGCGGGAAATTCGTACAGGCACTCGTGAATGAGCGCGCGGTGTCGATGGTGCCGTCCGTGGCGTATCGAGCGTCGGAGGCGGGGCGCTTTTTCATTCCGAGTTCGGGTTAGGATTTCTGCGCTGAACCAGCGTGGCACAGGCATTCCTGCCTGTGTTTTCGGGGAGCGGGAACGCCGGCCGGCCGGCCGGATTGGCGTGACTCAGCCGAGCGCTTCCTCGAGTGCAGCGATGATCTCCCCGGCGGGTTCGGTGCCACAGCACAGGCGGAGCAAGTCGGGATCGAGGCCGCTGGCGGCAAGCTCGGCGATGCCGGCGGGCGTCGTCACCAAGTTGTAATGCGCGAGGTACATGAATGGACAGATCAAGGTCGTCGTCATGCCGAAACTCGGCCCTTTGGGCAGGCGCAGTCGGTCGTAAAAAGGATCCAGTGGAATGCGGAGGGTGAACGAAATCATGCCCCCGGTGGATTGAGGTGTGCGGGCGATCTTCTGGTAATTGTCGCGGGAGTCGGATTGCAGGGCCCAGAATACCTGGCGCACCTTGGGATGAGACTCGAGAAAAGCCGCGACGCGGCCGGTGTTTTCGTTGATGCGGTCGATCACCGCGTACGTTTTGCCGATCTGCAGGGCGAGTCGGGCGAGGTCCCGGGAGTAGAGGGGTTCGATCGAAGCTGTCGCGCGCGTGCGGAGTTCGGTCGCATCGGGTCCGGCGGGATTGATGGCGACGACTCCGGCGATGATGTCGCCTTCGCTCGCACAGTATTTGGTCAGGCTTCCGACGAGCACGTCGCAGTGGTGAAGCACAGTGACGTTGAAGGGAGAGGCGACGGATGAGTCGATCAGCAGGTGGGCACCGTGGGCACGACACAAGGCGCAGAGCTTCGCGATATCCGGAGTTTGGATGAGCGGATTGGTGGGTAGCTCCGCGAGTACGCCGGCGATCCGGCTCCCGTGTTTGGCGAAGATGCGCTCAATCGTTTCGTAATTCAGCGGATCGCGAACATACACATAATCTGAGGGGTCGCGGGTGAACCGCTTGAGGATCGCGATCGTATCGAGGTAGAGCCAGCCGAGTTGGATCCAGACCGTGCGCCCTCGGTTCGCTTGCAGATCGGCCGACGCGCGGAAGGCGCCGTAGACGGCATTCATTCCGCAGTTCGTGAGGATCAAGTCAGCGTCCACCGTGCCGGGTAGCGCCTCATGCAAGAGGCGATGGACCTCCGCGGCGGGGTCCCCGACGAATTGATTTTCTGGATACGGCCATGGGATGAGGCCGAGTCGGACAAGGTGGTCCTCGGCTTCAAGGGAGGAAAGAAAGCCCCCGACGTTTTGCAGAAAAGTTTTGGCGCGGGCGGACGCGTCGGACGATTCCGCATGGGCGGCGCCGTGCAGGCCGTCGTGGGAGAAGGTTGCTGTCGCCGGGGTCGCAGGTTGGAGAATCGTCGCGAGCGCATCTGCCATGCGGGCGGACGACGTGAGCCACAGGGTGCGCCCGGCGAGCGCCGGTAAGGTGGCGCTGAGATGAGCGGCCAGTTGCCGGCTGAACGGGTGCACCACAAAACGGGGATAGCCCGAGGTGAGCTGTCCCATGATCGCCGGATCTTTTTCCTCGTAGCCGCGCACGGCGCGCATCGTGGGGAGGCTGCACGACACCGCGTGTGGGCTGTCAGGGATGCATTGGCCAAGAGGGAGGTGCGTGAAGGCAGACATCAGAGCGTGGCGGGTGAGCGTTGAGACTTGGCCGCGCTTGGCAACGGGAACGTGCGGCGTGCGTGTCATCCGCCGAATCCGGTCGAGTGGAGCTCGAACTTGGGTGAGTGCTCAGGTGACACGCGCGATGGGGCGTGCAACCCTCCGTGTGCAAGCGCACGCCGGGCCTCGGAAATACAGCAGGCGTGCGCGGGCCCGACTTAGACTTTCACCACTTTAGTGCCGGCAATATGATCGTGGATACAGCGGCGCTGTTCGCTGAAGATGAAGAGCGCGTCGACGAGCACAAAGATGAAGCCGAGGTAGGGCACGAGCGAGATGATGCCGGGAACGAAGTTCCGCAGCAGCCAGGCATGGAGAAATCCGGGGGGAGCGTTGGCCTGGAACAGTACGATCCGGATATTCAGCAGCCGTTTGCCAATGGATTGGCCCCGCGTGGTGAGCATCCAGAGCTGGACCCCGAACTGCACGAGCCAACCCAAACCGGCCACGGCCGCTCCGAGGAAGAAACTGGCGGCGTTAATTTCCTCCAGATTGGGCTGTTCGCCGCGGCTGGCGGCGAGCATCAGCGTCGCGAACGCCGGACCCATCAACAAAACGCCCGGGAGAGCGCACAGGGCGGCAAGCACCCGGTCGATAATGAAGGCGCCAAGACGCGTGCCGCGACCCGCGAGCTCCAAGGTGTTTACGGGGGCCGAGAAGGAGGTCATCCCCGGAACCAGCGATGGGCCGCTGCTGTGGTCGGCGCTTGCGGGATTGTCGCTGCGGACGAGCGGAGGTGTTCCGCCGCCCGGGGCGAATTCGGCAAAGTCGACCAAGCGGCGCCACTCTTCCGAGCCGAGTGCTTTCGCCTGCGTATCCAGATTGGCCCGGCCAGCCGCCATCCAAGCGCGAACTTGGTCCGCGGTCACCGGGCCATACTCTTTCCCATCGCCACCCAAGATGATGAACATGCGAGGGGAGCGAAGCGGGGTCGGCGCTGAGCGTCAATCGCGGAGGGGCTATGGCCGAAATCGGAGGGTCGCCGGGGTGAGTTCGGAGGATCGGTCTGTCGGTCATCCGGGGATCTGATTACCCGGGTGGTATTCGACGGTGGAGGGGGAGCATACCGGAAGGCGTCGGGCCGAGGCGGAAGCCGGGTCTTCCCGGCTGCGAATCGATGCCGCCCGCGGAATTTCAGCCCACCGCCGCCACGTTGCTGAAAATCCTTTTTGACGCCACGTCGAGGCTGACTACGGTGGGCGCCAATGAAGACGCCTTTGCTTTCCGTCCCGGGTTGGGCGCTAGCGACGATTTTGCCGCTAGCCGTTGGACTCTCAGCGACCGCACCCGCGCAGGCGGCGGAGAACGCGGTCGCGACGCCGCCCAGCTCTGGACCGATCGCGCCGCCCGCGGTGGAGAAAGGTTACCTCAAGCTCGGTTTCGATCAGTTGGCCGCTTACAATTTCACGCCGCCGCCCTTTGATCCGGCCGCGGACCCGAAGGCGATTCCTCCGACGGGCGAAGAACAGATTCCTGAGATCGTGAAGAGCTGGAACGGCAAGAAAGCTGTCATCGTGGGCTATATGGTGCCCGTGAAAATGGACAAGGGTCTCGTCACGGAATTTCTCCTGATGCGCAACACGATGGCCTGCTGTTTCGGGACCGTTCCGAACATGAACGAGTGGGTCATCGTGAAGATGAAGAAAGGCGTGCAGCCGATGATGGACGTGCCCGTGGAATTTTACGGTCAGCTCAAGGTCGGAGCGATGTTCGAGAACGGATACATGACCGGTCTCTACGAGCTCGAAGGCGAGCGGATGGGCGAAGTTCAGGGATAAGGAAGGAAAAGAAGAAACGATCAGGCGAAAACGGAGAAAGCAGAAACCTGGCAGCGTGGGTTGACGGCCTCCCGTTTTGCCGGACTTGCGGTTTGGTGCCGATTTCTTCTTTCTCGAGTTTCTTCTTTTCTGCCCCTACCTTGAGATGTCGCGCTGGGTGAGGACGCGGAACCCCCGCTGCGACAGGGATTGGGCAGCGACATCGACGTCCTCGGCGTTGATCGCGATGGCGCAACGGCCTTCCGGGCGTTTGATAAAACTGTAGATATAGTGAATGTTGATCTCGGCCTCGAAGAGGGCCGCGAGGATCGTATTCAACTGCGACTCGTCGTTGATCTCCACTGCGAGCACGTCGCACTCCACATAGGGAAAATCATTGTTGATCATGAGCTCCCGAGCCTTGTCGGGATCGTCGGCGATGAAGCGCACGATGGCGCTGTCCGTTGTATCCAGAACGGTGATGCCCATGACGTGAACCTGGTTGTTCTTCAGCAAAGCCGTGAGGTCGTACAAACGCCCCAAGCGGTTTTCCGCGAAAACGGAAAACTGTTTTACTGGATCGATCGGCGAAGTGCTAATCTGCGCAGCCATGATCGCGCCACGGTGATCGGATTTTACTTCCGGTCAATGGATTGCTGATTACTGGAGTGGCGCCGATGCCCTGAACGCTTCTCCTTTGAGCTAGTGAATGAGGCGGTTGTGGAAGCGAGGCGGTCATGAGTGAGCCTTGGTCGGAGCACATGTACGGACAGCGGCGGCGCGACGGCTTGAACCTAAATTCAGCAGTTCAGATTAACCACGGATGACATCGATGGCACGGATACAGAGAATTGCAGATCAAGGAGCACCTGACTGCCGTTTACCCGCAAGGTGAAGTGCCCTAAATGCAGAATGCCTTGTTAATCTGGCCTCATCTGTGAAATCTGTGGATTCAACTGCATTTTCCACGTTGAGGGCTTTCTTTTGCTCGCGGCTGGATTGAAGCCGATGAATCCCGCAAGGTGCGTTGAATGCCCGCCGAAGACTTCAACTCGCACGCCGTCACCCGGCGCGATGCCGGGCGGAGTGCTGCCTTGGTGCTGCGCGGGATCATGCTGAATGCGATCCTGGCAGTGGTGAAGTTTGCCGGCGGAACCTTGGGCAACACCTATGCCCTGATCGCGGATGCCGCGGAATCAACGCTCGATGTTTTTTCCTCGTTTCTCGTGTGGGCGGGCTTGCGCGTCGCTTCACAGCCGCCGGATGCGAATCATCCCTATGGTCACGGCAAGGCGGAGGCACTCGCGGCGCTGGCCGTTGCGGTGTTCATCTTTGCGATGGCTGGCTGGGTGGCGGTGCATGCCGTTCGGGAGATTATCACGCCGCACCTGGCGCCGAAGTGGTGGACGCTTCCACTGTTGGCTGGCGTGGTGGCGGTCAAGTTATGGTTCTCTCGAAAAATGGAGGCTGCTGGCGCCGAATCCGGGAGTACGGCGCTGGGCGTCGAGGCACTGCATCACTGGACGGATGCGGTGACGTCGGTCGCGGCCTTTATCGGAATTTCAGTCGCGCTAATCGGCGGTGAAGGCTGGGAGGCGGCCGACGATTGGGCGGCGTTGCTCGCGTGCGCCGTGATCGCCTACAACGGCGTGGCGATGGTCTCGCGCGCGCTAGGGGATGTCATGGATATGGCGGTGCCGGAGAGCTTTGAGTTGGAGGTGCGCGCGCTTGCCCTGGCGGTAAGCGGGGTGCGCGCGCTGGACAAAGTTCGCATGCGCAAGAGCGGTTTGCACTACCTCGTGGACATTCAGATCCGCGTGGATGGGGATCTTTCGGTGCGGGCAGGACATGAGATCGCGCATGCGGTGAAGGACGCCCTTGTCGCTTCGGCGCCGCACCGGATCACGGACGTGACCGTGCATGTGGAGC
>Ga0163144_10010399_pt1 | contig 19840 bp, 24 predicted proteins | sample OliLak19BULKMAT1_FD_123175 | JGI IMG/M metagenome (GOLD analysis project Ga0163144, IMG submission 123175) | Freshwater microbial mat bacterial communities from Lake Vanda, McMurdo Dry Valleys, Antarctica - Oligotrophic Lake LV.19.BULKMAT1 | ecosystem: Environmental > Aquatic > Freshwater >... | reverse complement strand
CGGTTTTTTGAGTCCTCGGAACGAATCAAAGATGGGAATGAACTTTACCGCGTCGGAGCGAAGGATACGGATGTGGCGCTGAGTAGAGTGGTCTGCCCTGGGAGAGTAGTTCAGTGGAAGGCTGTTCAGACAAAGCCCAAGCCCGATTTCATCTTCCAGGATCGTTTCGCATTCGAGATCGTTGTTAAAGATGTTCACGACCTCGCGCACGCGCGCGTCTAAAACGTCGTCACTTTCACCTTCAAGGATCACGTTGAAAGTCAGGTGTAGACAGCGATCGTCGCGCGCTAGCTTCTCCTGCACTTCCAGAATCTCCTCGCGTTGCCGTCGTGCCCGCGCAGAGGGCGTGTTCTGGAGAAAGAACTCCTTCATATCGAAGAAGCTCTTGCTCTGTCGTTTTGTCGGGAATTTGAAGTTCAGTGCAAGTTTGAAAGGAAACGGCAGTTTCAGGAAATACGCCATTCCTCCGGGATATGCGTGCTGCGGACTCGTTTTCAGAGAGAGCGTTCTGGTCTTCACTCCTTCGCGCTCGATACCGGCAAAATCCAACGTAGGACTGCTGTAGAGAATCTGGTCGGCTATCGGGAGGCTCGGATTGTAGGGAGCGAAGCTGCGCTTGTAGTACGTCTTCGGATTGAAAAACCGGCGAAGAACGTCGAGGAGATCATGACCGGATAGAAGGCGTAACGGCACCTTCGAGTTCGACTGGAAATTGGTTACCAACTGCCGAAATTCTCGGCTTGCCTCGATGAATCCCTTCATCTCGTCGTAGAGCACTGACTCGCCGCGTTTCATCAGAACCGAAGACGCCTTGACGGTGCTTCCCGGGAAAAACCGCAAAGAAACGAAACAGCGGCGGACGAGCGGAGCTAGTGGATCTTCAGAATTACAGGCCGCCTGTAATCGTCTGAGCCGCGTGTCAAAGAGGGTCTTGGATACCGGACTACCCCCTGGGTACTGTTTTGCGATGGTCTCGAACGTGCGATCCAATGCGGAAAGATGCGTTTGCTCGAAGAGAACCTGCAAAACGCATTGTGTCGGAAGGTTGAACCAAGGTTTGAGCCCTTCGACCGCCTCGATGACCTGCTCCGTGACCATCGGCTCGTGTTCGAGAAGAGTCGCCTCGAATACGGCGCCGAGCGAGCCGTCCTTATGGACGAACACTCCGGTCTCCGGGAGGTATTCTCCGTAGGGAAGAAGCGCACTGAGCGATTGAGGACGCTCGAAGAGTGACTTCACGAAGAGATCGTGGCGCGCCATCGCGTCGGTAATTGGTTTTGCGAGATGGGAAATAACTTTCATCTTTTCCTCCTAACGAGTTTCAGAGCCTTTGGTCCTTGCGGACGGCATCAATTCAATGGGAGCCGGGCCGTCACCTGGCTTCGGAGCCGGTGGCAGTGCCTCAATCACATTGGCCTTCGGAATGAGTTCGGGTTTGCTCATCACCCATTGGTCTTGCTCCACGACCACCGAGATCCACCCGCCCCAGAAGTAATCCCGGCTAGGCATCTCGTGCGGATGCGCGTAAATCGCAGCGACTTTTGCGCGACTGCGAGTGGGAGTCGGATGGTTTCGAAAGCCCTCGACGCCCCCTTCTTTGAAAGAAAGAGAGGAGGCAGCTCCTTCGCCCCCGTAACCCGATCTTGCATCGAGCATGCGCGAGCTTTCCGCGCGGTTAAGGCTTCCGCATCCTGTAACAAGCGCACTAATCGCCAAGGCGACTGAAGTACGAATAAACACCTTCATCAGATCCTCCCTTTGAATTTTTACGGAAATAGTCGTTCGGAAGCCGGACGGTTTCCTGCATTACGATCCAAACGTCTTGACCGGAACCGACGTTGATCGTGGGAAGCAGATTTTGCGCCTGCTTCAGATACCACTGCGTTACCTGGCTTGCGGCAGTCGAAGCGCCGCCGGCGCCGAGATATGCCATCTGGCTGCCGGACACGATCGATGACGTTCCTCCCAGGGGATTCATGGATTGCGTGGTCTGCGCCTGCTGAATGCCTTTACCGACTCCCTCCACGACAGAGGAAAGGAATGCCATTGTGGCAACGCGATCTTGTTTGGAATTGACCGTGCCCATCACCGCAAAGCTATTGTCCTTGTCATCGGCGACGAACCCGCTCACTTCGCGCTCGAACATCTTTCCGTCTTGTCCAACACATGAGAGCTTTGTCGCTTGCATCTGCACTCGTTCGGTCGAGAGATCTCCTTGCGACTTTGCGATCATGAAACAGCCCGAGAGATCGAGACGCTTCTTGTTCGGAACGATGTAGGCGTAATCAAGTTGCATGAGCACGGGGAAGGTACGTCCCTCGGGTGCTTCCACGCCCGTCATGAGTTTCGCTTTGACGTAGCTTCCGGGTGGAATCACAACGCCAGTCGTTTTCTCGCGACTGACTTCCTTTACGGGAAACGAGATCACTCCCGCACCGCGCGGAGTCTTCAGAGATTGACCGGTCGCAGGATTTGCTGCCATTCCCGGAGAGAAGGTGTTTGCGGGACGTGGTCCACCTTGCGTGACCTCGAGTCCGTCGGGCGCCCCCCCAAATTGCACATTTTGGTTGGGCAGATTTGGAGGAGTGCCTACCGTACCTGGAGGAAGCGCTCCGGGTTCAGGGGTCGCAGGCCCTTCCTTTTTCTTTTCCAGTTCTCCGACGCGCGCTTCAAGTTTTGCGGCGGTTTCCTTAAAGGCGGCATTAGCCTCCTGAAACTCGGAGAGTGTTTTGGATAGAAGGCGTTCCTTGTTCTCGTAGAGCGAGTCTCCCTGAGAACCCAAAACTCGACCGTCTTTGAAGTCTCCTTTCGATTGAGACTCGTAGACTCGCGTAACCTGTTCCTGACTGTGGTTCCAGATGTAGAACACAAGACAGAAAACGATTCCTACGACGTAGGGAAGCTTTTCACGGTGTTTTTGAAAAAGAACCGCGATGTCTTTCTTTAAACGTGTCGTCATTGTTTTTTCTCCACAACTTCAATTGGTAAAACGAGTTTGCTGTATATCGAGGTGGGCTTCGCAACGACGCGAAGGAACGTCTTCGACTTCTCGCCTTTTCCAGGTTCAACCAAAGGCGAATCGACGTTCGATAGAATCGCGAGGTTCGGTTCGCCGAGCATTAGGTTCTGAATGTTGATGAGTAGCTTCTTGTCCTTGGTGGTGTTTGCGATCTCGAAGACGTAGCCGTTGAATCTGTTCCCCGTGTAAATACGAATGAGCGTCGTACTCACGCCTCGAAAACCCGGATTCACAGGACGCGAAACGCTTTTGATGTCGTAACCTGCCGCCTCGTCTCCCCGGACCATCGCCTTCATCAGATCGAGATCCGACATGGTGCTGGTTGCCTCTTTACCGAGAGCTTCCTGAAGCATCGCCTCCTTCGGACGAAACTCGTATAGGGCGCTCGTCTTCTCCGGACTTCCTGCGGGAACAACGACAAGCTTCGTCTGGATAGTAGTTCCGTCGTTCAAGATGAAGACGACAGGACTCGCTCCCGACGAAAAGCGCGGGCGGACTTTCAGGAGGGAATAGCTCGGTTGTTCCGCATCTGCCGGTTGGATCTCGTACCTCTGGGCACGAGAAATCGTTCTGACCTCGCTTGGAAACTTGAAGAGTGTTTCCTCGTTTGCAACGAGACTCACCACCTCGGTTTCGTTTCCGAAGTAAACCGTTCTGGCGTGTAGGTGTCCTCCCGCGAGAACTAAGAATAGACCTAAGAATATGAATAGTTGGTTTTTCATGGGCACCTCATTCCATCTCCCGCTTTTTACGGAAGGAATCGGCTGATTGACGGGAGAGACTGTCTATCTGCAAGTACCAACGCTTTCCGCTTTTAGGTGGAACAAGTTGGAGAACCATTTCGACGGCTTCGTCGGAGTTTCCGAGATACTCGTTGTTGATATAGGTATCCCTGCGGGCGAGCGCGACGACGCGGTAGTAACCATCGCCCGTTGTTCGGATTTCCTTCTCTCGGATGGTGAGAAGCTCAGAGATCCCATCGGTCTTTACTTTGTGTTTCCAGCCCGCCGCTTCAGCCAGGAACTTGACCTTGAGCTGCGGACTCATGAAATCCGCAAGGGAGGTGTACTGCTCGTCGATGTTTCCAGCGGTGACGTTCCCAAGCTGCCCGAGAAAATCTACGACGGCACTGGCCACGTAACTATCCGGCACGGCCTGCGGAGACGCCGGCGTGAAATCCATCACGCCGGGGGCGAGAATGTATTCCTTTTGCCGGAGCTTCCCATAGAGCGAATAGACTTCTTGGCGGCTTACAATGAAGTGAACCAGGAGAGCCGCCGAGAGAATCAGAATGATGTATTGAAGCGTGAGCTTGTTTTGTAGAAGTGCCGCGCGAAAGCAGATGTACTTCGGCAATGTCCGTAAATCGACTCCGTCGTAAAGTCCCTCCTTTGGCTTTTGTATCGCCGCAGCTTGGATGCCCTTCTCAATGGGTCCGACCATCAGATCCTCCCACTGCCGGAGCTTCACCAGAAGGCGCGCTCGCAAAGGCTGCTCGCTTTTCGGAATGACTCTTTCGAATCGCTTCCAGATAATTGACAGGAATAAACCAAGTCGTCGTATCGCGAAGAAGCCAATACTTCCCATCCTTCGAAAGATTCGCGCTAAACTCGCGAGCGGGTTTGCGCGCGAGTTCTCGTTTCTGTTTTCCGGTTTCATTCGTGTTTCCTTCGGTAGCCATTTGATTGTTCCTCCATCAAAAGTAGGTTCCATTTCTTCCCTCATACGTTTTTGCGTCAGTCGGAGAACTTCCGGCGTCGCTTGGGGTTAATGATTCCGGGCAGCTCAAGACCCGCTCGCCGATATGGCCAGTGGAAGAAGACTCCACGGTTGTTTCGACCTCGAATGATAGGCATCGCGATGAGGACCAGAAGAAGCAGCCCGCTCATCAGCGCCCACGAGTAGAAAACGACTCCAAAGATGAGAACTACGAAAAGCGCCACAAACGCTTCCGACAGTTCCCAAAAATCGAGAATCATGATCGGTGAGTCGATCGTTTGGCTGACTCGTATGCCGTGCTCGCGCTTGAGCTTCCCGTAGTCATGCATCGAGGGAAGCTCCTTCAGCGCGCGGCAAAGACGGCTCAAAGTAACCGAAGACGCTGTCGCCACCGCTAATCTCGAAGATGTTTTTCACCCAGCTAGGAGCGGTTCCGACCAGGATGGCGCCGATGACGCAAACGATGGCGACGCCGAAGCGCTGCTCTTTGAGAGCCCACCCGGCCGACATGATGCAAAGGCCAGCGAAGATGCGGGCGCCCCACTTGAATAGAGCGGTATCGACAATCGAAAGAAGGGAACCCGCCGCCTTAAGCTTTCCAACGGCGTCACCTCCACCACTCGGAAGCGAAGCATCCGCGAATGCAGTTCCTCCAAAGAACAGCCCTATGGCAAAGAGCCCGAAGCCGATGAGAAGAACTAGCCCTCTGACCTTGCTTTCGTCCCCGGGAGGAGGACTCGGATTCCCCGAGAGAAAACCCGGAAGAAAGATATTTTGTTTTGCCACCATAAAGTAGTCGTCTCCTTTTCGTTGGAGACACCCGCCTTTGTGGTGGTAGGGGTGTTTGTCCTAAATTGTTTATTCCGAGCCCGTTGCCCGGTCTTCTTATCCGCCGTCTTGTCCTTGAATGGTTTTCAGAACATCGGTAGTCGTCTGAAAACCATTCAGCCGGTAAACTACTTTCTTCTTTAGATCCCCGATGAGAAGCAGAGGAACACCTTGGATGTTCTTTTGCTTAATCTCATCCGGAGATGCGAAATCCGCAGGGAATGGAAGCGATCTGACTGGCCCCTTCTCACGATCCAGTTGCTTTGCCTCGACAAAAAATCCTTTCGCTTGCAGGTCCGCCAGTGTCTGGAACATTCGTTGGCAATGCGGACAGGTCGAGTTGAAGTACATTCGGAATCGGTATCTCTGAAGATCAAGATTCTTCGGAGCTGCCGGGGCAATGGCCGCGATACGCGCCTTTTCCGCTTCAGGAAGAGCCTTCCCATTCTTGGCGAGGTACTCAGACATGCGCTCTTGTAGGCGCGTCGACAGCTCGGTCTTCTTTTCGTGGTAGGCGAACCACATTTTCATGTTCGCGTCGGTGGGGTTCCGGACCAGTTCCATGAACGGCTCTGGGGGTGTGTAATCGCCTTCTTTAAAGAATTCTTTGTTTTTCGGGTCCAGGTACGTCCCCCACTGAAACGGTTCTTTTTGCGGTTCCTCCGCTTTAGAAACGAGCGGCGTTTCCACCTTCGTCTCTTTCGCGGGCACGCTAGGAGAACTTACGGCTTCCGTTTTCTCATTCCAAAAATCGATCTCCTTTTGGAAGTATTGAAACTCCGAACCAGACGCGAAACTCGTCGCACTGGGGATCAGGAGAAAATAGACAGCCGCCTTAGTCGATTTCCAAAGCATCGAACACATCTACGATCCCCCTTTCGGCCAAGCGGACCGCTGCCGCAAGTAACGAGTTACTCATTCTCGGTTTCCCATCTAACTGGGACAGGTAGTCCTGGACTTCGTGTCCCTTCATGTACTCAAGCACGGGGACCCGACCGACAACTCCGCCACGACACTGGCTGCATCCCTCAACGTTCTTGGTCCTCCAATTTCCGACCTCCTGAAAGATCAGTTCTCGATCGGAGAACGTGGTTACGACTTCCCGGCGCTGAGCAGAGGTCAAGGGTACCGCGCAGTCGGCACATACTCGCTTAAGAAGTCGTTGCGCCGCCGAGAAACGCAATGACGCTCGAAGGGAGAAAGGATCGATGCCCAAATTCAAAAAACGACTCACAACTTCAGCCGCCCCATTGGCGTGCAACGTAGAGAGAACTAAGTGGCCAGTCATTGCGGCTTTTACGCAAAGATCCGCCGTCTCGGCATCGCGAACCTCTCCGACGAGAATAACGTCCGGATCTTGGCGCAAAACAGCTCTCAACGCCTCCGCGAAGGTGAGCTTCGGACTGGCTTGGACTTGAGTAATTCCGTCGATCCCGTACTCGATCGGATCTTCCAAGGTAAGGATGTTTTTCGCTTGTCTGTCGAGATGGCTCAAAAGCGTGTAGAGCGTCGAAGTTTTTCCGCTTCCCGTAGGTCCGGAGATGATCACGACCCCGTTCTTATTACGAAGAGCTGCTTTAAGATCGTTTAACGTAGTGTCGTCAAAGCCGATGGCGTCGAGCTCGAAACTTCGCGTCAGATCGAGCAAGCGAAGAACTATCTTTTCTCCGTACTGAGAGGGCAGAAGGCTCGCGCGGATGTCGAGTTTCCAGTTCTTGAAGGAGACACGGCCATCCTGCGCCCGGCCACTCATTGCGATCGATAAGTTGGTGAGACGTTTCACTTCATTTACGAAACTTTGCCGGTGTTCGAGTTCCAGTTGTTTCCACAAGGTCAAGTCGCCGTTAATTCGAAAGCGAATATCGACGCCAACTCTCGTTGGCTGAACGTGAATATCACTCGCCGATAGTTCCTTTGCGGCGACCACCGTATCTCTGAAAAGAGAGGTGTAGGGATCGAGTGCCGAAATTTTCTGATCGTCGGTAAACTTTTGCTCGATGATCACAGCGCCTGCGCCGTCGTGCCCGTTCCCAAGCACATTCGCTTTGAGGAACTTGTAGCCTTCGAGATCTATCAAGAGTGTGTGGCACTGCCTTCGAAAGAGGCGCTCTGCCTCCTCGGCGACTTCGTCCCGGAAGCACGGCGAGAGCAGTGTGAGCCGCGTTCCTTCTAGCGAGTAAGGGAGCACCCCATGCTTTGACGCCCAATCGACAATCTGCGTCGGGAACTGCTTTGCTTTCATCTCTTCTGACGCGGCGCTCACTCCTTCCAGCGACTTTGGACGTAGGTAGGAGACCAAAGACCGGTTGAGAGTGCCTTGTTCGATATGTCCCAAGTCCCGTAGGAGTCGGCCCAAGCGCACCTTGCGGTACTTTTGAGTCTGAAGCGCGTCTTCGACCACTTCCTGCGGAACAATTCTGTTTTCAACGAGGTATTCGCCGAACTTCATAGGCCCCCCATCGCTTTGCACGCCGCGATCATCGCCTCGGTAGCGGCGAACGTGACCGGAACCTCCGCGAAGTCCTTACAGCAACTCACCTTGCTCCAGACCACGAATAGGTAGCCCTTCAGCTTTCCGTTCCCGAGCCGTCCTACCTCCCGGACATTCTTTATGTGCTCAAGAAGCCCCACGTTCTGCCCCTCGCGGAAGCAGGAAGACGACTGCGGAGAAATCATCTGCCACTTCTCGTCTGTAGACGTCGGAGTTGAATTGAAAATCTCCGAAGAAAGGCTCTTCATTCGAGAGGCGATCATTAAAGCGCCTGCGGTCTGGCTCGGTCCGTGATAGGTCCCGTAGCGAGGATAGAAAGTTCCCCAACCGTTGCACGCTTCGTGGCTTGAAGGCGGATACTTAGGAACCCAGGACATCGGCACGCTACACATTGGTGTTCCCGGAGTGGGTGATGCCGTCGAACCGCCAGCAACACCGGTAACGGCTCCCTTTATCAAGCACGCCTTGGGGCTGATGCCCCAAAGGAGAAACTGCGGTTGCAGGGAATCAGCGGACCCGGTCTTCCAATTCTCTCCAAGATGTTCACTCATTCCGTCGAAGCAAAAACGATCCATACGAGAACCGTCACAGGCGAGGAGACTGTAGGGAATCATCGCGAGTGGAACGTTGATCGTGTGCGCATGAAACGACTGCGCATCGGTATCAGCCTCGTGGCCGAAAGGCGTTTTTGTCATTCCCGCGAGCTGAATCGCCGCCCCGGGAAGAGAGCCAAAGTAAGACTCGCCCGGATCTGGCATCACCTCGACGAAGGTCTGTGGGACGTAATACTCGATCTTTGCGCAGGGCCGCGGAGTCGGCCACCCACACATGCAGACTCCGATTTTCGTCTCCATGCACGAACGAAACTCATCGGTTTTTGCGACAGTACAGACGTTAGGAAACGCACCGACGGAACTTGCAATCAACAGCAGTAACCCGACAGATAGCCGCTTAAGCGACTTCAGAACTTCCGCGTGGGGAGTATTCTTTTTCTCCAAGTAGTGCGGCTTAAGGCAAAGCTTGCGGAAGGTGGTCCCGACCCCGTCATACACTAACGAGAATGCCTCGAAGGAATTGAGTCGCGAGAAATCCCCGGTCGTAACGAGATACTCTTTCTGCTCCGTATGGCTGATCGATTCGCTGATGTTGGCGTCTTTTGCTTCGAATCCGCCGAGAACGAGATTTCGTTTCGTGTGGTGGGCCTGCTCCGAGATGCTGTGAGATCGCTTCGAACGATCCACCTGGCCGACCAGCTCCTGGAAGTTTCGGATCGTCGTCGGATCGCTAGAGTGGCATACGACACGAGTCCGAAAATTCTGAATCAATTCGCGTGCGGCCTTCTCCCTGCCAACCGCATTTTCCAGCGAAGTCAGGCTTTGGGTAGCTGCGATGGTGATCGTGTTGCCTTCTCTTCCTTTGGCGAGAAAAGCGCCGTCGCCGAGAGCTCCGCCGCTTCCGACAGTAACGATGTCTTGATATTCATCGACCAGAAGCAATCCCGCTCGCTCTTTACTTGCAGTGGAATCCGCCAGGCGGTTCAAGAGAGCCTGTTCGTAGTGGAGTTTCACGAACGTTCCCATCGACCGCGCAAGGGCGGTATTTCGAACGTCGAACAAGAGGATCATCCCTTGATCGATCACGTCTTTCATCGAATGCAACGTGAGGTTTGCTTCTTTGGGACAAAAGAGGCGGTTTGCCTGGTACTCTTGAAATTGATTCAGAAAGCTCGTCCCCGTGGCGAGTATGCTGGTCCGGACCTTTGTTTCGAGCTGCGCGTATTCGCGAGCGAAGTATTCGAGTGCAAAATTGATGTTGGCCGACTCTTCTTCTCCGAACTTGTCGTCTTTCGCGACGTCCTCGAGCGTTTGGCAAAGTTCATCTTCACCCGCTCGAACCATAACGCCGTAGAGATCCTTCAGCGTGTAGTAATCAAGAACGGCGGCACAGTAGATAAGCGAACTCTTGATAAGGTTGTAGGAAGAGTTTTCCCAGAAGGCGTCACTACGGCCCGATTGGCTATCGAAGTTCGCGGCGGCCGCGCGAACCATCTGGGCGATGGAAAGAAATCGACTATTCTTCAGTGCATCCTTCTCGAAGATCGGATTGAAAGTGACGTTTCCGCCTAATCGAAGGTGCAGCACTTTGTCCGAGAGACCACGTTCATTTGCAATCTTGAGTGCCTTTTCAATGAACGTTCCTTTCGGATCGATCGCAAGCACTGCGGGCGTCGGTGTGAAGTTCGCAAGGATTTGATCGAAATAGGGGAGGATCGTTCCCTGCGTTTTTCCGGAGCCGATGCTCCCGGTAACGAGGATGTTTCCGTTTAACGCTCGTTGGTGCTGAATTACCCATTCACTCTTAAGCACTGATCGCTACCTCCTCGACCGCTCCGAGAACGATCGCATTCTGAGGTTTCGGAATTTCTGGAAGCTTTATTCCGCCGGCTGAAGTGAGCTTTTCAAGAAGGCCACCTCGCTCCATTGCCGCGAGACAAACGAATAGCGAAAACCCCAGATCGATTGAGAGAACGAGCCATATAAGCCAAAAAATCTTCTGCGGAACAAAAGCAGGAAACTGTGCGACCGCAATAAACCGCACGAGAAAATAAACTCCCGGTAAGGCCAAGACTGAGAGCCCGGCCGCCATCCATGAAAACCGCTCCTTGGTCCGCTTCTTAGAGTTCTCTTTAGCGAGTATCTCCAGCCGCTGGCCTTGGCGGTTGATCCCAAAGAAACGAGAGAAAACTGCATAGACCCAAACGCAGTTGATGGTGCTTGCGAAAAGAAGGACCGCAAGGAAAGTAAGGTGCGCTTCCGCGTAGCGATCCAGCTCGTTCAGAGCCGTTGCCACCGTTGCGGGCGCCTTGAAATAAAACCAGGCTGCCCCCAAACCCAACAGCGCCACGATAGCAACAGAAGCTGGAATATCGTTTTCACGGATTGATTGATTCATCTGCGCTCCCCAACAGGTGTTTTCGATTGAGTAAGCTGCCGAAGAATTGAGAACTGCTTTCGGATACAGACAAAGGACGTCTTCATCGCCCACCTCCGGGAATCAGAATCTGCTGCGGAACCTCGTCCTTGAAAAACCGTTTGTTTCTCGGCCTTTCTTCAATGCATCTGAGCGTCCCGCCGTGGAAAATGAAGTCGAACGAGCCATAGAGAAAAGGCGTTTTATGCAGCTGCTGGTATTGTTCCGAGAGACGGTGAGCCGTTTCCCGGAATAGGTCTAGGTCAGATATTTGGGAAAGTGGCGTTTGAATCTCTTTCGTCTCAACGTTCATATTCCCTCCTTTAATGTCCGTCGCTTCGCCGAAGTCAGCACGGTCTTAAGAATAAGAAGCTGCTTCCTAAGTCGGTCTATTTTCTTAACGGCGCGGGGGTTAGAATTTTTTTCCTGCTGGGAAACCGACTCAAGTGCGCGCGCGATTTCTTTTTCGAGATAAAGAACGTTCACCATTTGCCAACCCCTTCCGACCACGAGAAAGGGAGCGGAGGCGCCGAACTCTCTGATTGAGAAGGCGCCTCCGCTTTTGGCGTGGGGTGGTTGCCGGGTTCTCCGGTTTTGGGATTGAGATCCTGTACGGCGCACCCTCTCCCAGAGGCGAAGACAATTAGGCCGACAATAATGACGGTGAGCGAGAGCGCTGCCTGAATATCCTGACGGAGCGATTTTTTGAAATCTTCGTCTGCGTGAAGTTCTTTAAATTTTTCTTTTATTACTTTGATCATCTGCATCAGTTCCTTTCGTTCATGCTCCCTGTCTGGAAACGACTGCTGTTACAGCTCCAGCCCAATTAAAAGGTGCTCAACACGCGTGATTGAATCGATGAGCGCGTTGTTCGTAATCAGTTCTTCAATGGACAAGACTCCACACAACTCTCGAAACGAGTATTTGATTTCACGCAAAAGTCTCTCGGCCATAAACATCCTCATTTGTTAAATCGCCCATTACCAAATTCCTCGTACATGGATGGGATAGTAGGGCTTCTCCCGTTGTTGTTGCTGAAGCGCAGATCGGCTTGCAAAAACGTCGGCAAAAAACCGACATGTCGCTGACAGCCACTTTCGAAATTGGTTGCATTTGTTTTTCATTGGTTTTCCTAACTGAGAAGTGCGCGTTGGCCGTCATACGGGGTTCTCCTTGCATATTCGTTTGAGTAGATTTTTCGGAGTTTACTGAGCTTCTGGATTACAAATCGGAAGCCGTTTCTGAAATGTCCCTTCATATGAGTTTCCCCTTTGGTTTTTTCGTGCACGTTAGAAACCTTTTCTTTCGTCTGCATAAATCCTCCTTTCAGAAGTTGACCGGAAGGCGCATGGGAAGCCTGGCTGGCAACTGAACCCCACGGGCATGGACCAATTGCTTAGCGGCAGCCACTCGGTCGGGCCTTTTCCAGGAGATTTTTCGAACCGGAGTTTTTTCGACTTCTTTTGGAAGTTCGACGACGGCTTGATAGCCAGGTCCGTACTTCCCGTGATTTATCTCTTTGATGTCCCGTAAGAGGTCCGGGGTGGCGTCTAAGCAGGAGACCACCCAATCGGGAATGAGAGCGCGTTCTCCCTCCAACTCCCCCTCTTGTGAAAAATTGCAGTCCGGACAGTAGGTGTGGGTCTTAAGAATCTGGATGTCCCCGCATCCACATTGCGGGCAGTCTGATTTCGGCATGCGTTCTCCATTCTTCGAAAACCCGAACAAGCGCGAGTTTTCCAGTTAGCGGGGAATCCCCTCACTTACTTACAATGCAAGAAAAGTAACGTTGCGTGCCAATCTGCCTTAAGTGCCTAATTTAACTATGTATTACTTCGAAATAGGCGGGTGTCAGAAGCCGTCTGGTGTTCGCAGCCTCGAAAGGAGATTCAGTAGTTAGTTGTGAAATCAGTCACTTAGACTTCTGACCTGTGATTTCGTATTTCCGAAATACGAAATTAGTGCTTCGAAGCAGATGGGAACGGGACGCCTCTACCCTGGAAGCCGTTGCTGCCAAGCTCGATGGAGCGACTTCTCATTTATGAAGCGGTGCATCAAAACGGTTGCAAATAACCTCAGACTTGGTACGGTGCGGCAAGTTTTTTAATTTCGTGATTTCGAAATTTAGAAGGAGAACGGGTGGAATGAAATACAAGCTTCTCATCGTAGATGACGACCCCATTGAACTCGCACAGTCGAAAATCATCCTTGAGGAGGAGGGGTGCTTCGATGTCGACTCCGCCGAAGACGGTGCGGACGCGATTGAAAAGGTGAAGAAATCGAGCGCCGACTACGCGCTGGTCCTTCTGGACTACCAGATGCCGGGTAAGGACGGCCTGGAGACGGCGAAGGAACTTCTCGCCTTAAATCGAAGATTCTACATTTTGATGCATTCGAAAAACACGGACCGCGAAGTGATTCGCTCTTCGTTTCGTCTGGGAGCCGTGGACTTTCTGGATAAAGGCAAAAACGTCGAGGAGTTTGTCTCGACCATCCGGGCCTGGTGCGAAAAATACCGCAACAACCGACAGATCCTCTCGACGGACCGTAGCCTTAGTAACATCGAAAAACTTTTGGCCTCCATTAACCTCGCCGGAAAATCGAAGGCGATGCACGCCGTATTTGAGAAAGTCGCAAAATATAGAAACACGATAGAAAGTGTGCTCATTCTTGGCGAAACGGGGACCGGAAAAGAAGCTGTAGCCCGCGCACTTCATAAGGGGCCGGACAACCTTTTTGTTTCTATCAATTGCGGGAAGTACTCGGAGAACTCTCACCTTCTTGAGGCCGAGCTCTTCGGCTACGAAAAGGGTGCCTTTACCGGCGCCGACAAATCAGAACCTGGACTCTTTGAAAAAATGGAAGGGGGTACCATCTTTGTAGACGAAGCCCACCTCCTATCGGACAGCGCTCAGGGGAAACTTCTCCGCGCTTTTGGAAACAAGAAAGGGATGCGTCTAAAGGGAAGTAAGGAATACGACATCAAATGCAAACTTGTTTTCGCTACGAAGCCAAATTTCGAACAGATGATGAAGAATGGCGAGATTAAGGAAGACTTCTTTTATCGCCTCGACAAAAGAAAGATTGAGATCCCGGCCCTTCGCGAACGAATCGACGATATGGAGTGCCTTATCGCCTGGATCACAAAGCGGTACTACGAAAAATATCCCTCGGCTACCACGCGAACCTTCCTCATGAGAACAGTGGAAACGCTCAAGCAATACCGCTGGCCCGGAAATGTGAGAGAGCTTGAGAACTTGGTCGAGACTCTCCTGGAAGATGTGAATGAGCCGGAGATTACCCCAGACCATCTCCCGCAAAAGTTTTTCGATAAAACCCAACTACGCGCCGATCCCGGCGCGATCAAAACCTACTCTGAAATCAAGAAGGAGCTTGAAGAGGAAGAGCGTTCACGAGTTCTTGCGATCTTACGACAATCTGAGAATCGAACGCAGGCAGCAAAAATGATGGGCGTCGCTATGAGCACTCTTCACGGGATTCTAAAACGCCTCGGCGTCAATTTTCCCGAAGCCCAGGAGATTAGAGGAGAGGCAAGGAGTGATTAAGTGAGTGCGAAGCTAACCCTTTTTGTTGCCGTTTGTTTTAGCGCTGTCGTATGGGCAAAGCCCTTTCGAATTGCGGCTCTTTATCCCGAAAGCATGGCAGGCCATTTCCACTGCACGTGCGGCCTGGAGGCGCAATGCATGACGAAGGCCGCCGTCGCTGACGCCAAAAAGAAGGGCCTCGACGTCTCGCTTGATCTATTCGGCAGCGGTAGGACCCCCTTTACGGCACTTTCAGCAGCCAAGAAAGTAACCGCAGGAAATTACGATGCTGTTGTCGGGACTCTGGTCTCGTCGGAGGCATTGATCGTCTCCAAGGTTTTCGAAGGCGCCCGCCTTCCGTTTATCGTCCCGACCGCAAGTCATCCTGATGTGACTCGGGGAAAAAACTACGTCACTCGCATTGCCTTTAACGACTACCGCCAGGCGATGCTGCTCGCGAAGTTCACGAGGGAGGATTTTTCGGGAAAAAACATCGCTATCATCAGAAACCAGTCAAATCCCTACTCGGAATTTCTTGGTCTTCAGTATGCGGTGGAATTAAAAAAGAAGGGCACTCATAACCTAAAGGACTTTCCCATCATCGATGGGTTCTCCGGGTTCAAGTCAATTGCCAAGGAATTGATTGATACTCACGTCGGCCTCGTCTTCGTGCCTCTCCCCCAAACGATGCTCGCGTCACTTTATTTCGAGCTGGTTAGAATGAACGCCGATATCACCCTTCTCGGAAGCGATATAGTTGAGGGAGAAGTCCAATTTTTAAGAACCTTGGGAGAAACATCGCCCAAAGTCCGATTCATCTTCGTAAAACACTGGAACGGAAAGCTAACGGGTCCGAAGGCAAACGACTTCGCCCACCTTCGCAATACTTATTGCAAACAGTACGCCCCGACGATGACCGGTGCCGCAGCTTTTGACGCGATTAGCATTGTCCTGGACACGCTGAAGAGTAATCCCGGCACAACGAAAGGGAATCTGATTCCGCGGCTGAAAAGCGCAAAATACGACGGAATGACCGGTCCCATCGTGTACGACCAGACCGGGGATCCAATTAAGCCACTGCAACTTTTTACCATCGAGCATAATCGCGCCCAATTTTGGAGGACATATCAATGAAAGAGATTTCATTAAATGTCCTGGAAAAGCAGCTTAAGAGAACCACTTGGTTCCCGATGGGCATGATGGCGTTCTTTTTCCTTATTGCCGTGGCTGGGCTTCTCTACAACGAGCAAGCACACAGGTTTCAGCAAATCAAAGGCGAGTTCTCAGACACGATCGCTCTCCATGAGCACTTTGCTTCACAGGAAATCCTACTGGACATGGGGCCGGCAGTGCAAGATCGACTCCGTTCGATTCTTACGAAGTGGAAGGCGAAATACCCGCGTGTTCAGGCGTGCATCCACTTCAAAATGCCCCATCTAGAGCTGAAACAATGTTCAAACCCAGAAGAAACTATTCCCAACGGGAAGGTTGTCCCCGTCGTACTAAATATCGACAACGGAGTTGAGCGTCTCGCAACCCTGAAGTATTGGATCGTGCCTGTCCGAGGGATAGAGGACTATCTCCCTCTCTCACTGCTTTTCGCCTTTGTTCTGTCGGTACTCTTAGCCCTTCTTTTTCATAATCTTTTGGTCCGACACCTGAAGAGAAAAATAGTGAATCCGCTTCTCTCCGAAATAAAACAGAATGAGAGGAATGAAACACTAGCCGAAGCGGTCCAGATGATCGCACACGATGTGAAGAGACCATTTCAGATCTTGCGGCGGGCTCTTGAGTCGATAAAACGCGCGAAGAACAAGGACACGATGTTTCGGTTCGCGACTGAGATTCTGCCCAATATTGAAAAGGGTATCATCTCCGTAGAAGCGATGGTGAAAGACGTCCTTGAGATCGGATCGGACGTCCCTCTGACAAAGAGCGAGCTAAAGCCCATCGAATTAATGAACGATGCTCTCCGTGAAATCTTCTTTGCTCACACCCACGCCGATATCGAGTTCACTTACGACCTCACCCACGAAAACCAGATTGTAGGTGACCGGGAAAAACTGATGCGCGTGTTTTTGAATCTTATTGAGAATTCAGTCCATGCCCTTCAGGGAAAGGGCCGTATCTGGATCGACACCAAGGAATATTTGGATGGCGAACGGCGGATGACGGAGTTTTGCGTTGGAAATAATGGACCATCCATATCTGAGGACGATCAAAAGGAGCTTTTCAAACTTTTCTTTAAGAAGAGCCGAAAGGGACATGGTCTAGGGTTGGCTATCGTGAAAAAGATCATCAACGCTCATGGCGGAGACATTTGGTGTCGTTCTCTGGAAAACAGAACAGAGTTCTTTTTCACCTTGGCCACAGGTGACTTACCAGAGCACACGCCCGTTACACTTCCCGCTTTCAGCATCGACATTACCCTGACCGAGGATGGTAACTCTTCCGATAAGGTTGCCTCACTTCGAAATGTTCAAACGGCATCCTTCAGCCCGGCCAATGAACCCAATGTCCTCGTCTTCGATGACGATAAGCTGATTCACGAATGCTGGAGTTTGAACTCAAAGAAGCAGGATGTGCGCTTTCATTATTATTGGTCCTGGGAAGATTTCCTGCGACAGGCGGCCTCGCCTTTGGTCAAAAATGCGACCGCTTTCGTCGATATCGGATTCAAAGGTTCCGACTTTAATGGCTACGACATCGCTCGTAGGCTCCGGCGCCTGGGGATCAAAAAGCTCTACGCAACTACAGGAAATCTAGAAGCTGCCAGGAAATCGGGACTATTTGACGACGTATTTGGGAAGGATGTTCCCGCCGACATTCGCGGTTATGTAGCATAACAGCTATTCTTGGAGACTTTTTAGGCGATGGATAATCCGTCACACGAACCAACGGAACCAAGCCGAACGCTCTCAATCGGTGTCAAAAAGTGACCTTTTAAAATCGTCTACAGAGCGATCCCTGACCGATTTAGGGGGCACAGGCACCCTCAAATTTAGCCTGAAAGCGGCGATTCCTAGCTCGTCGCACCATGAAACGCCCGGTATAGGCGAATGCCGAGAAGGCCGAAACCGGCGAGCCATTTCAGCACGCGAGTTAGACTGATTTCGTAAACAGTTCCCCGAAGCCGAATCTGAATATCGATCGAGAGAATCGGGACTCGTTTTTCCTGTTCCATCTGAACCTCCTCGCCCCGACGCGAAGCGCTTTGGGAGGTTCAGTGAACAGGAATCAACGCCAGTGACTAACCCAAGGTAAGATTCGCTCCCGTGAAGTCACGATGGATGGCCTTCGGTCGGCTTCGCCGGTTCCGCGCCACTTCGTGGCGCCCCACCATTGGCATTGACTCCACTCCGGCTGGGTCAAAATGCTTAGAAAGTGTTACGCGAATGGACCATCGATTAAAATGATTGATAAAAGCGAACTAAAGCTATGCTTTTATCTAGTTTTAAGACGGTAACGGAATGCAGTAGTGTTTGGTGAAAGTTTTGCTCCTCGGCAACCATTTGGGGCAGGGAGATAGGGGGAACCTGATATGAAGTTTCAAGTGAATAGAAAGAAGGGTGGCCGGAGCCTTGCTCTATGCGAGGTTTCTCTCGGGGTATTGGGAAAAACGTTGGAGTTTGCTGTCACCCGTGGAGATTTTGAGCGAGTGAAATCCAGGTTTTATGATCATCTCTTTATTGAAAAGCTTTTGAGCCATCTCCCGCGTAAACGCTCAGCAAAGGCTGCTAATGATCAGTCTACAGAAATTTCACGTCGAAACGTGACTGCTAAAAAGAGTCACGATCCAACTACGGAGGGTCGTTCGCGATCGTCTGGCGAATTGAATTCCGAGGATGGCCCATGAAGCAAGTTTTCTGGAGTAATCGTTGAACGGTATTTTCGTGTCAGGCACTGATACCGGTGTAGGGAAAACTACCGTCGCTGCGGGCCTTATTAAGGTTGCTTCTCTCACCAAGCAATCTCGCTATTGGAAGCCCGTTCAGACGGGAACTGAGAATGATACCTCAGAGGTAGCATTCCTAACTGGAATTCCTCTGTCTCAATTTCCGCAACCGCGCTACGAGTTTCCTGAGCCACTTTCCCCTCACTTAGCGGCCGTGCGGGCAGGCGCCGAAATATGCATCGACAGCCTGACGCTGCGATTTCATGAGGTCGCTCAAACTGAGTTTGTAGTTGTGGAGGGAGCTGGGGGACTATTGGTTCCCCTGTGCGCTGGGTCGTTTATCATCGATCTACCATTAAAGTGGAACCTGCCCGTACTCTTGGTGGCCGAAGATCGTCTGGGTGCCATCAACCACACCCTACTTGCAATCGAGGCGTGTCGGGTGCGGGACTTAAGGGTGATAGGAATTATCTGGAACCTAGCCACGAAAGATTTCGGAAATGCTGAAACGGTGACTGAAGTGACGGGCGTTCAAAGTCTTTCGCGCTTATTCAAATCGACTCCAGAAAGCGTGGTCATGCAGCTAGCGGAAAACGCTGCTTTGAGCGCCTTTTTTTAGATGGTTAAAGTTGCTCGTTGCTTAAGGTCGCAGACTTCTTACTTGCCTCGCGACAGCGACCTAGATCATGGCGTCCTGGCTATTTTCGGCAAGGTAAAATAAAACGTGCTTCCGTGATTCAGCTCCGATTCCACCCAGATTCGGCCGCCATGATAGTCGACAACCTTCTTACAGGAGGCGAGTCCAATTCCCGTTCCCGGATACGCCTCCCGCGAATGAAGGCGATGAAAAATCTGAAAAAGTTTGTCGAAGTGTTCAGGGGAGATACCAATGCCGTTGTCCTTTACCGAAAAGATCCACTCAGTCCCTTCTGGTTCTGCGGAAATCTCGATCTTGGGCGAGATTTGAGAACAGTACTTTAATGCATTAGAAATGAGGTTTTGAAAAAGACAAAACAACCCTGAACGATCGGCTGTAAGATTTGGTGGAAGGTCGCGCACTTTCACCTCAGCTCTCCTCTCCTCGATTTGTGGGCGCAGCTCTGACAGCACGGCTCCAACGAGGTCACCTAACGCCAATTGCACGAAGTCCTTCTTTTTTCCAATTCGGCCGTACTCAAGAAGATCGGTGACAAGATTCTGAAGGCGGGTGACTGAACTATAGACAAAAGCCAGATGCTCATCAAATCTCGCTGTTCGTCCCTCCTCCCGATCTTTTTGTATGAGTCTTGAAAAACAAGCCACCGTTCGAAGCGGCTCTTGGAGATCGTGCGCGGCTATTGAAGCAAAGGAATCCAACTCATCATTGGAGCGCT
>Ga0163144_10010398_pt1 | contig 19840 bp, 18 predicted proteins | sample OliLak19BULKMAT1_FD_123175 | JGI IMG/M metagenome (GOLD analysis project Ga0163144, IMG submission 123175) | Freshwater microbial mat bacterial communities from Lake Vanda, McMurdo Dry Valleys, Antarctica - Oligotrophic Lake LV.19.BULKMAT1 | ecosystem: Environmental > Aquatic > Freshwater >... | reverse complement strand
GTGCCAGCCCGGCCCCTGCAACCTGCCGGGGACGAGCTTGCTGTCCGCTGCTACAAGGTGTCGTACTCGGCGTCTTCGGTGTTGTCCCACACGGCGCCGAATGCGGCTTCCGACGCACGCGCAGTCAGGCGAGAGGCTTGCCCGTCACCCTCTCTGGCAGCCAAGAAGTCCACGAAGTCTTCAACCTCGGCGACGCGCTGCGCCGAGGGTCGTCGACGCGCCGTCGCGGCGTTGGAAAGACGCGCGCTGCGTTCGACGGCGATGCGCTTGAGCAGTTCTGAAGCTGGTTCGTCGTTCGGGTCTTGGGGCACGAGCTGGCCGGAGAAGGCGTGACGCAGGATGGCCTGGCGAAGGGACTGTGCCGCCTTCAGCTTTGCGTCGAGGTCGGCCTCGACCTTGGCCGCAGGGTTGATCGAGTTCGTCTTGAGCCGCTGAACCGTATACACAGCGTAGGGAACTTGCGCGGGTCGTCGGGCGGTTCGAAGGTTCACGGCAGTGAACGTCTTCCCGGAACCGGTGGCCATCTGCACCAGCGCCCGCGAGTCGGCCTTCATCCAGCGGGGGGAGCTTCTGGAGTCGTCCTCGGAGCTGCGGTTCCTCGTCGACCCATTCCGCCAACGTCTCGACTCTGGGGAAGTTGAAGACCTGGCGGCTCCGCGGCGTGGGATCGAGCCCGTTCGTGAAGAACGTAACCGCGCCGATGGCCTTGCGGTTCAGGTAGAGCAGATAGTCGGCGAAGCCGGGCCCCGTCTTCATCTGGAACTCGCGCACGGCGATGCCGCGGCCGGCCGTGAGGTCGAGGTCGGCGCGGTTCTGCACGAGCCAGCCCGCGGCGGTCAGGTCGGCTTAAATCTGGCGCCGGCCCTTCTGTTCGGGGGTTTCAGGCATTGCCGTCTGGATTCTGCCAGCTTCCTGGCAACACCGCACGCCCCAGCCCCGATCCCCAGCCCCGATCCCCGATCCCCGAGCCCCCAGTCCCTGTAATATCTCCCCATGGCCCTTCTTTCCGACGCGGACCGCCAGACCCTTACGAAGCACCTCGCGCCGATCGTCAAGCCGGTGGATCTGCTGCTCTTCACCCAGACCATCGGCGGCACCGAGAGCGGACTCATCGCCAAGCAGGTGGCAAGCGAGGTGGCGTCGCTCAACGACAAGATCACGGTGGTGGAGAAAAGCTTCGTGCTCGACACCGAGGACCGCGCCAAGTACGGCGTCGACAAAGTGCCAGCCACGGTGGTGCTCGGCGACGGCGCCGATACGCGCATCCGGTTCTACGGCGCCAACACCGGCTACGAGTTCGTGTCGCTCGTCGAGGCGGTGCTGCTGGCCGGCACGGGCAATCTCGAACTCGAGCCCGAGACGCTCACGGCGCTGGCCGCGGTCGACCAGCCGATGCACATCCAGGTGTTCAGCACACCCACTTGACCGCATTGCCCCAGGGCGGTCGTCCTGGCGCACAAGATGGCGTATGCCAATCCGAACATCACGGCTGACGCCGTGGACGCGCAGGAGTTCATGGACCTGTCGCGCCGCTACCGCGTCAGCGGCGTGCCCAAGACCGTCGTGAATGGCACGATCGAGATCATGGGCGGCATTCCCGAAGCCGAGTTCGTGGCCGCGGCGCTGCAGTTGCCCGAGCCGCCGCGCCCGTAGATCTCCCGCACCCCTGCCGCTCACGCCCGCGCGCAGGTAGAATCTGCGCGGAGGTGTTCATGCGCGTTGCCGTCGTGTCGGTCGTGTTCCTCGGACTCTGTTCACTGGTCGGGCCGGCGTCGCTCGCGCAAGGCGCACGCAAGGTCTACATCTCGGTCGACCTGGAGGGCATCAGCGGCGTCAACGGCAACGACCAGACGTCGGCCGGCCAGCCCGAATATGCCCGCGCCCGCAAGCTGATGGCTGAAGATGCCAACGCGGCGATCCGCGGCGCCTTTGCCGGCGGCGCCACCGCGGTCGTGGTGAACGACTCGCACGGCAGCCAGCGCAACCTGCTGCCCGAGGATCTCGATCCGCGCGCCAGCCTCATCAGCCACAGCTTCAAGCGGCACGGCATGATGGAAGGCCTCGACGAGACGTTCGACGCGGTGCTCTTCATCGGCTACCACGCCAAGGCCGACGCACCCCGCGGGCTGTTTGCGCACACCGGATCGGGCGTGGTGCGCGACGTGCAGGTGAACGGCGTGTCGGTGGGCGAGGGCGGCATGAACGCGGCGATGGCCGCGTGGTACGGCGTGGCCGTGGCGCTCGTGACCGGCGACGACGCCGCGGTGGAGGAAGTGAAAGCCATCGTCCCGGGTATCAAGACGGTGGCGGTGAAGCGCGCCATCAACACCCGCGCGGTGGAACTGCTCTCGCTGGTCGAGGCGCGGCGTCTGATCGAAGCGGGCGCGCGCGAGTCGGTTGCCGCGGCGAAGAAGCCGGCGCCGGTGCGCCGTGGTCCCTACCGCGTCACGATGCGCTTCCGCGACGTGACGATTCCCGAAGTGGCGAGCGCGTTCAGTGACGTGGAGCGGCCGGCGCCCGACAGCGTGTCGTTCGCGCGCGACGCCATGCCCGACGCGTATCGGCTGATTCGCGTGATGTACCGCTACATCAACCCCGACTAGTCTCGAGTGCCTGAAGCCGGGAGCAACGACGGCGTCGGAACTCGTGGTCGCCGGCGGCACTCGGCTGGCGCGTGCCGATGCGCCGTATCGAGGGCTATACTGAGCCCATGGGGGATCGATCGGCATACGCGGTTCGCAAGACAACGCTTGCCAACGAGGGGCGCGACCGCTACCTTGAGACCCTCAGCCCCTCGGCGCGTGTGGCAATGGTGTGGCCGCTGACGCTGCAGGCGTGGGCGTTCAAGGAGCCCGGATTCCGTGAATCGCGACTTCGCCGAGATGTTGTCCGCACTCTCAGAGGCAGGCGCTGAGTTCCTGATCGTCGGCGCGCACGCGCTGGCGGCTCACGGTGTGCCACGGGCAACCGGAGATCTCGATATCTGGGTCAGACCGACTCCGACGAATGCCCGCCGCGTCCTGCGCGCGCTCGCGTCGTTCGGGGCGCCTCTCCACGATCTGACGCTCGACGACCTGACCAAGCCAGACACCGTGTTTCAGATCGGCGTGCCGCCCTCGCGTGTCGATATTCTCACCGGCATCACCGGCGTGCGGTTCGACGACGCCTGGCCCAGGCGAGTGGCGCTGGACCTCGAGGGCGCTGCGGTGTCGGTGATTGGCCGTTCGGACTTCATCGCCAACAAGCGCGCGACGGGTCGACTGAAGGATCTCGCTGACGTCGACGGCCTGGACTAGCGCTCTGCCGCGCGGCTGCGCTCGTCGGCCCGCGGGTGCGTGGACAGGAAGCCGGGTACGCTCGACCCGCCCTTCTCCTCCATGCGCGTGAGGAACCGCACGAAGTGGGCGCGGTCGATGCCGACGCGGTCGAGGATCGCGAAGCCGACGCGGTCGGCCTCGAATTCGAAGGCGCGCGAGTAGCGCGCCTCGAGCAGGAACGCCGGCAGCGCCGCCGCGTACGACGAGGCCGACAGCACGTCGCCGACCACCGCCGCCACGAGCACGCCCGCCACCGAGGTCTGCAGCACGTGCCGCATCGTGTGGCGTTCGCGCAGGTGGCCGATCTCGTGCGCGAGCACGGCGGCAATCTCGTCGTCGTGTTCGGCCGTCGCCACGAGCTCGTCGAGCAGCACCACCGTGCCGCCCGGCAGCGCGAAGGCGTTGGGACCAATCGCCGGACTGGACCGGAACTGCAGCGTGTAGGCGGCATCTGGAGCGGCCGCCGCAACCAGCTGCGCGAAGCGTGCAGTAAGCGCCTGTCGGCGCGCCTCGGGCAGCGCCGACTCGTTCAGCGCGATGCCGTCGAGGGTGGCGAGGGCCTGCAAGCCCATCTGCCGTTCCACCGCGGGGTTCATGCGCTCCGCCACTATGCGCGCCGCCGCCGGCACGCCGTAGACGATGCCGCCCCACAGCAACGCCAGCAGCGTCACCGCGGCCAGGATGGCCGGCGTCCAGCGCACTTCCAGCTCGTTGACCCAGCGTTCCATGCGCGCGGGGGCATCGGCCGGCGTGGGCAACTCGAAGTCCGCCGGCACGAGACAGATCGCACCACTCGGCAGGTCGAGCCGGCGCGGCAGATCCCCCAGGCGCGGTTCGAGCTGCACGGCCGCCAGCGGAAACGCCGTGGCCACCACCTCGCCCTCCACATGCAACAGGCCGTCTGCCACGCGCACGCGCACGGGCGTTCCCGCCGACGTGCGTCCGTCGTGGTAGGTGGCGGTCACCCTGGACGTCTTGTAGGGCCAAGGATCTGGCGAATGAGTCAAGTTTTCGACCGGCCTTTCAAGACGTCTCGCCCACGCGGAGCGTGGGCCGAACAACACTGCCACTAGCGAGCGGAGCCACATGCCCGGCGGTCTGAGGCGCAGCCTCGCTAGTCATAGGCCGAAGTCGAGGTCCATGGCGTCACTGATCTCGGCGCCAGTAGCTGCGGCATCCAGACCGCCGCTGATCGACGCGCTCACGAGCGGGCCGCCCGGCACCAGCGAGAGCGACTCGGCGCGGTAGCGCGCCAGGCGCACGCGCGCCCACGGCACGAAGAGACCGAGCGTCACCCCGATGCCGAGCACGTTGGTGGCGTAGAGCCAGAACATCCGCCCGGCGCGCAGGCGGCTGTCGAAGCGGTGCTGATCGAGCTGGGTGTGATTCCAGACCAGGTTCTCGAACGCCGTACGCACCGCCACCACCGTGACGGCGATGCCCGCGTAGAGCAACGCGATGGCCACGATCACGCGCGCGCCCGGGATGGTATTGGGGTCGCGGATGCCGTCGGTGGCCGCAGCCCCCACGAACGTGGCGACGCCGACCGCGAACCACACGAGCATCAACAGACCCGCCAGCAGGTAGATGCGGTAGACGCCGCCCGTGGGCAGGTCGAGACCGAACTGCGACCGCCCGTGCCGGCTCTCGCTCACGAAGAACTCGCGCTGCCGTTTGGTCACGTAGGGGTAGGCCAGGCCGAGCGTGAGGGGCACGGTCATGGGCCAGAAGAGGAACACGCGGTAGGCCTCCGACTCGAGGCCGTCGAAGCCGAAGCGGATGCCGCCATACGACGAGTTGGCCGCGCGGAACCGGAAGGCGCGCACGAGCACGATCGGCATCAGCGTGAGCAGCGGAAAGTACAGGGCGCTGGCGGCGAGTGGCGCCACCTGTCCCAACACCGCCAGCACGAACACCAACGCATAGGCGATGAGACGGCCCTTCAAGATGGCGATCGGCGACGCGTGATAGCCGAACGTGGCGTCGGCTACGGAGGTGTGGCCGTAGAAGTAGCGCTCGCGGCGCACCTTGGCCCAGGCGGAGTAGATGCCGAGCGTGACGACGCTGAGCAGCAGATTCACGATCCAGATGCGGAAGTACTCGTCGCCGCTGCCGGTGAAGGCAAACGGCCGCGGACTGACGTCCACGGCGGGCGGGGCGGGAGGTTCGGGCGGCACCGGAACGTCGTCCGGCGGTTCGGTCATGCGCCTTGTAGTGTACGCGAGAGCGTCGAGCGGCCGAATTCACGCCTCACCCTCGCACCGGCCGCCAGCCCCCGCCCTCGACCAGCTCGAAGCGCGTCACGTCGAGCGGCTCGCAGCCCGGTGGCAGGGGATACGCCGGGTCGCCCGGCAGCATCACGGCGGTCGTGCCCTCGTGCCGCGCGAACATCGGCTGCACGCGCACGATCGGCGTGCACGAAGCCCACTGCCAGGCGTCGTCGATCGACGCGAACCGGGCCAGCCGCGTCAAGGTCGTCCAGGTGGGCGGTGGCAACTTGATCTCGCCGTGGACGCAGCGCGCGAGTGCCTCGGGCGGCGTGAGCCAGTCGAGCGCCGTCGTCTCGCCAGCGTCGTGCGACGCGGTTTGTCCCTCGGGGAGGCGGGCCAGCAGGAAGCGCGTGTCGAAGCGCCGGATCTCGATTTCGGGCGTGACCCAGTGGGCAAAGGGCATCACGGCGTCGAGCGCCACACGCAGCCCCTGCGCCGCCAGATGGGCCACGAACGACGAGTGCGAGGGCAGCGAGGCGCGCACGGCCGCCGCCGTGGCTGTCTCGGCCATGCCGTGTGGCCCGCGCGCCAGCAGCACGCCCGCTTCTTCGAGCAGCTCGCGAATGGCGGCCACGCGGTAGCGTGCCTCCTCGTGAGGCGCAAGGTCTACGCAGCGCCCCAGCGTGTCGAGGCCGTCGCAGGCCTCGGCCGGCTCAGCCAGGTCGGTGTCATCCACGCGACCGCCGGGAAACACGTGCGCGCCGGCCATGAACGCCACCTGGTCGCTGCGGCGCACGAGCAGCACCTCGAAAGGCGCCGGCTCGGCGGGACGCAGCACGATCACGGTGGCGGCAGGACGCAGCGGTGCGAGCGGGGGCGTAGTCATTGCCGTCGGGGCATTCTGGCACTGACGCCACGGGCCGCGTGCACCCGGTCGAAGGCCACCACCGCTTCCACGTGCGGGGTGTGCGGAAACATGTCCACCGGCACCACCGTGCGTCCACCGGCGGCGTGGTGCCCCATCACGAGCGTGCCGCTCGGGCCGCGGTCGAAGACGAACGCCGACTTGTGCCGGAAATGCCACGGCATGCCGTCGTCGCCCACCGGCATGGGCACCACGGCCGCCACCAGGGGCAACTGCGGGTCGTAGTGTCGCAGCAGCCCGTCGCCGGAGGTGCCGACGCCGGAGGTCGCGCTACTTCACGCCGAGCAGCTCGACTTCGAACAGCAGCGCCGCGTTGGGCGGAATGTCGCCGCCGGCACCGCGCGCGCCGTAACCCATGGTGGAAGGAATGGTGAGCACGCGCGTGCCGCCCACTTTCATGCCGGCCACGCCCTGGTCCCAACCAGCGATCACCTGGCCGGCCCCGAGCCCGAACTCGAACGGCTCGTTGCGATCCTTCGAGCTGTCGAACTTCTTGCCGCGCTTGTCGGCGGCCGCCGGGTCGTAGAGCCAGCCGGTGTAGTGCACCGACACGGTCATGCCGGGACGGGCTTCGGCGCCAGTGCCAGGGGTACGGTCGTCTTTCACGAGAGCGCTGACATCGGCCACGGGAGTCTCCGCAGGAACAGGGGCAGGGGCAATCGCCGGAGCCGGCGCGCCAGTGGATTCGGGTGCCGGAGCGCTGCCGCCGCAGGCCACGAGCGAGAGTGAGAGCAACACGGGAGCAAGATGAGATGCACGCATCCCCCGATCATCCTTCCGCGCGTGGGTCGAGGTCAACGCGCCGACGTCAACGCGGCGATGTCAACGTAACGTCGGAGAACTGCGCAGCCCGCGCCGCATCTCGGCGGCGACCCAGAGCGCTTCCTCCTTCGACAGCATCGGCGAAGCCGTGGGGCGGATCAGGTTCAGTCCTTCAGTCTTGCCCACGTAGACCGCCGTTTCGATTGTGACAATCTTGCCGTACTCGGGGCGTGGATACGTGCGCGGCACGGGCCGGAACCCGCGCCAGACGCGCACGGCATCCGACCTGATCTCGACGCGTCGCACGCGCGTGGTCCACATCGTGAAGACGAGGGGCCCGATGATCCACGCCGCGATCGCCCATGGAATGGGGTGCTCGCCGACCAGCGCCGATGCATACGGAATGACCGGAACCCACGACGTGTACGAGGTCAGGTCAGGCATGCCCATGGCCTCGGGCAGCAGCGGCAGCGCCGCCAGCGCCACAGCCACGCTCACCGCCCAGATCAGGAGCGTCACGAAGAAGCCAATCGACAGCCCGTAGGCGACGGTGGTCGTGCCGGCGCTGTGATCGATCTGAATCGAGGTGTCTGGCGGACGGCTCACGACGGCGTCGCCGTCGTCGGAACCGTCATCGGTGATGGCCTTGGTGGCGGTGGCCCACAACTGACTGGGCGTGAGTTCGCCCTTCGCCGCAATACGATCCAACTCGTCTTCCGGCTGGTCGTCGATGACGCGTTTCAGCAGCGCGTCGTCGACCCCCTTGGTCCAGATGCGCGTGTTGAGATCCAGTTCGTGGATCACGCCTTCGGCGAGCGCGAAGTGCGCCGCCATCTCCTGAATCGACTCGAGCGAGGTGGTGGAGGCGATGCCGGGTTCGAAGAGCGCGCGGCCGTAGTGCACGCCGATGTAGGCGCGGTTGTTCTTGAAGGCCAGGAAGAGGGGCTTCCCTGCGCGCTGCCGCAGCGCCAGGATCTGCTCCGTCATGGCCGGCGTGAGGATGTAGCGGGCCTCAACTTCGTCGGACGCGTAGACGGCGAAGTCCTGCTCGAAGTCTGGGTTCTCGAGGGCCACCTTCGTGAGCGACGCGCGGCTGCCAGCCTGGCTCGTCGATACGTCTTCGGGCTGCACGATCGTGAGCCCCCGCAACGACTTGTTGAAGTCGATGTGGAAGAACAGTCCGTGGAACACGACCACGGTCTTGCTGTTCTTGCCGCCGGTGGAATACGAGCGACACACTTCGGCGGCTTCAAAGGGCGTCTGGCCGATCGTGCCATGCACGCGGTCGTCGCTCTCGTAGCTGCCGCGCGTGTTGAAGAGGCCAGGCTCATCGAAATCCGCCTGGGCCACGCCCTGCGTGGGCGAATACTTCGCCGACGGGCTCACGATTCTGAAGACCTCGCCTGCCACTTCGTGCTTGAAGCGGGCGCGGTAGTTGGCATACCCCGTGATTCCGGGCATGAGGCACGTGAACCCGGCCACTGCCACGCCCACGAAGATGAGCCCGAACGCGCCCACGTTCACGGCCATGGTCGCGCCGGGCGACAACCCGCCCGTGACGAAGTCGCTGAGGAAGAACAGGGCGAAGGGGATGCCGACGCACGCCAGCCCCTTGATGATGTAGCCCTTGAGCGAGAGGCGCAACGACTCGAGTGCGCGGATGCGCGGCTCGAGCGTGGAGTGGTAGAGCTGCTCGATGTGCTCGGGCGTGGTCACGGCGGTTACGCCCGGGTGTTCGGCACGGCGCGGTCGCCAGCCGACGCCTCGAAGAGCGTCTTGCGCGTGAAGCCGAAGAGACTCGCCAGCAGGTTGGCGGGGAACACCTCGATGGCGGCGAGGACGATGGCGGAGGACATAGGTGGCTCCTGAGTCTACGAGTAGAGCGCGATTATCCTCGCTTCTCCCATCCTCGCACCTCCCTCCTTGACAGGGCGCCCACGTGGCCCACAGGATGCCGACATGCGGGTGATGGGCGGAGCCCTTCTGGCACTGGCGTTGACGACGTCGTGGGCGGCCGCGCCGGCCGCGCAACCTCCGGAGACAGCCCCCGACCTGGTGCTGCTGAACGGCCGCGTGATCACCGTGGACCGCGCGTTCTCGGTGGCAGAGGCTGTGGCCGTCACGGGCGATCGCATCACCGCCGTAGGTACCACGGCGCGCATCCGCGCACTGGCGGGCAGCGCCACGCGTCGAATCGACCTGGGGGGCCGGGCCCTCATCCCGGGGTTGATGGACAACCACCTGCATTCGGCCGGCGGTGGTCACGGCGTGGACCTGTCGCGGGCGCGCTCGCTTGGCGACGTGTTCGCCGCGGTGGCGGCGCGCGTGCGTGCCACGCCGGCGGGCGGCGTGGTGGTCTCGAACAGCGACTGGCACGAGGCGCAACTGCGCGAGCGGCGCCTGCCCTTGCGCGACGACCTCGACCGCGTGGCGCCACACCATCCCGTGGTGCTGGTGCGCGGGGGCCACGAGTTCATCGTCAACTCGGCGGCGCTGCGGCGCTGGCAGATCGACGAGCGCACGGCTGAACCCGCGGGCGGACGCCTCACGCGCTACCCGGACGGCCGGCTGAACGGCGAGCTCGTGGACACCGCCCGAGCGTTCGTCACGCTGCCGGCGCCAGCCGCGCGCTCGCGCGACGAGCAGGTCCAGGCGCGCGTGGCCGAGTACGCCAGGCTGCACGCGGTGGGGCTCACCACGGTGCGGCATCCCGGCATCTCGATCGACGACTTCCGGCTGCTGCAGGAGATGCAGCGGCGCGGTGTGCTGACGATGCGCGTCAACGCGCTGCTGCGCCCCGGCGGCACGCCGCAGGCCATGGCCGCTGCGCTCGACAGCTCGGGGCTGACGCCGGATGCGGGCGACGCGTGGCTGCGCGTGGGGGGCGTGAAGCTCGCCGTGGACGGCGGCTTCGAAGGCGGCCTCATGCGCGAGCCTTACGCTGAGCCCTGGGGAGAACAGGGCACCTTCAAGGGCTTGCAAACGCGGTCGACCGAGGCGTTCGAGGCGGCGGTGCTCGCGCTGAACGACCGCGGCTGGCGCGTGGCCACGCACGCCGTGGGAGATGCCGCTATTGACCTCGTGCTGAACGCCTACGAGCGGGCCAACGCGCAGAAGTCGATCACGGCGCGGCGGTGGTCGATCGAGCACGCGTTCATCGGCCGGCCCGATCATCTGCCGCGCATGAAGGCGCTGGGCCTGGCGCTGGCCGTCCAGAATCATCTGTACCTGGCCGGACCGAGTCTGGTGTCGTACTGGGGCGCGGCGCGCGCCGCCCTCACCACACCCGTGAAGACCTATCTGGAGGCCGGGCTGCCGGTGTCGTCGGGTACTGACGCGCCGGTCGTGCCGTATCCGCCGCTGTGGACGCTGTATCACTTCGTGACGCGCGACACGATTGCCGGCGGCGTGCTCGGCGCCGATCAACGTCTCACGCGCGAGCAGGCACTGCGCATCGCCACGAACGGCAACGCGTGGCTCACGATGGAAGAAGACACGAAGGGATCCATCGAAGCGGGCAAACTGGCAGACCTGGTGCTGCTCTCGGAGGATCCGTTGACCTGCCCGGAGCCGGCGCTACGCGATGCTCGAGTGCTGATGACGATGGTGGGCGGCCGGATCGTGCACGACGCGCAGGGTCAGTCGCCAGCGCGGCCAGTGAAGCACTAGCTAGCTAACCGCACACAGCAGGCCTCAGATCAGTGCTGAGGTCCGGATTGAGCGATCTTGGCCCGGAAAGCTCGCTCTGGGCCGCGGGAACGGGCGAGCCACCAGGCGATCCAGGCCAACGCGAAACCATAGAGCACATCCGCGATGTAGTGCTGCTTCACGAACACTGTGGAGACGCTGATGCCCGCGGCCAGAACACTCAGGCCGATCCGCGATCGGCGAGACACCTGCGAGGCGTGGACCGCGAGCCAACTGAAGGTCACATGGAGACTCGGAAAGTGGTTATAGGGCTTGTCCAGGTACTCGAGCGAGAGGAGCCACGTGTGAAGCGACGATACCTGCAGGAGGGGCCGCTCGAAGTAAACAGGAAACAGCAGGTAGGTCGTGTATGCGGCGAGCAGCGACACGGCGGTGGCTCGCACCAGGCGCCGAAATGCGGAGTAGGTGCAGATCGTAGCGACAAGAAGCACTGCGAGGAAATACGTGAGGACATACAGGTATTCGAAGATTGGCAGAAACGGTAGCCGCTCCTCTCCTGGCAGGAACAGCGTGTGAGCAGCGCGGCCGACACTCAATTCGTTGATCGGCAGGTAGGTCGCCGTAAACAGCGCGTAGCACACCGCGAGGACCACCGCGAAGCGCGGTTTGCGCAGACGTCCCTCGGCGTCGCTCATCCACTGCTCGAGGCCGGCATCGAGCGTGGCCGTGCTCACGACACGGCCCTGAACGTCATGGTGACGGCGCCGCGCGGCCGCAGCAGCATCATCGGTTGAATCGCGACCGGCTCGTTCTTCGCCAAAGAGAAATCGTATTTTCGTACGAACGCCACCACGATCATGAGCATCTGCATCACGGCCATGTTGCTGCCGATACAGATCCTGGGACCGCCGCCGAACGGAATGTAGGCGAAGGGATGGCGGTCCTTGCTCCGGTCACGCTCGAAGCGGCGCGGATCGAATGTCTCGACATCCTCCCAATGCGCGGGATTGCGATGCGTCCCATAGATGTAGGGAATCACCATCGCTCCGGCCGGTATGTGGACGCCGCCGATGTCGTCGTCCTTCAGCGCGATGCGATCGATCATCCAGAACGGCGGATAGAGCCGAAGTGCCTCGTCGATCACGCGCACAGTCGCTTCGAGCTGGTGCAGATTACGGTAGTCGATGGCGTTGTCACCGATGACCGCCGCAACCTCGTCGCGAATCTCGACGATGTGCGTCGGGTGCCGGGCGAGCAGGTAGAAGATCCAGGTCAGAGCGTTCGACGACGTCTCGTTGCCGGCGACCAGCAACTGGAGGCTCTCGATCAACACCATCGCCTCGCTCATCGGCAGCCCGGTGTCGTGATAGGGCGTCTCGGTCAGGATCCGCAGAAAGTCATTGTCACCGATGCCCTCTGTCAGCCGCGCCTGGACGTGCCGCAACGCGATCGCATCGCCGTCTCGGCGCAACTGTTGGTGTTGTTCCGACAGGCCGCTGAAGCGAAACCACGGAATCTTCCAAGGCTGTACCACCTGACGGAGGATGAACGCCTGGATCGCCGAGATGATCTCTCCGATCTGCTCGAGCTCCTCATCGCGCATGCTCCGGCCAAAGAGCGACTTGCCCACTAGGCGCAGCGTGAATCGCACCATCTGCTGGTGCACGTCCACGGGCCCCCGCCGGACGTCGTGGTCGAATCCGTCCATCAGCTCCTGTAGCACGTCCTGCTGCATCGGCAACAGTTTGGTGAGGCGACTGGCCTTGAAGCCCTGCGCGAGCAGTTTGCGCTGTCGCATCCAGACATCGCCATGGCTGTTGACCAGGCCCTTGCCCTGGAACTCGACCATGCGCTCGCCCTGGATGTGGGACTTCTCGTAGTTGTCCCGATTGCCACGCAGCACGTGCTCGACCACCACCGGATCCGTCGACACCACCGAGGGCGTCACGCCCCCGAAGTGAAGCGTGAACGTCGGTCCGAAACGCGCCCGGTATTCCTCGAACACCGATACCGGGTTGCGAACCATGGCGCGCGAATCCAGGATCGCGCGGCTACGGGGCACGTGCGGAGTGTTGCTGATTCTTCCTTCGAACATGGTCTGCCCTCCGCTCACACGTGCACGAGGCGTTGCTTGCGCATGAATCGCAGCATGCCCAGCACGACGTCGTGCAGCGGTGGATCGGCCTTGCCGAAGCCCGAGGCGTCGCGGACCTGCCGGTAGTGGCTGTTGTCGTAGCGCTTGAACTCCATGGCCGTGATGTTGTCGACGGATCGCACCAGGAAGTCCAGCAGAGGGAACAGGATGTCGCCCGAGTGACAGCGCCGGATGACCTCTGGCACAAAGGCCTGAAGCGGATAGTTCTCGAAGGCGCGGCCAGTCAATTCGCCCAGGATCATCGTGATATCCGACATGCTCGCGTAGTCGTCGCGGGTCACGTGGTAGGTCGCGCCCAGGCTGCCGGCCGCGCGAGAGATGGCCACGATATTGTCGGCCGCGAGATCCGCCGGGCAGAAACTCACCTGATTCTGCGCTGTCGTGCCGATGCCGTGATTGATCATGAAGGCCAGCAACCGGATCGAGATATCGAAGTTGCAACCGCCGCCGTGCACCGACGGGGTCAGCAGCGCGGGACGAAAGATCCGCGCCCGCAACCCCTGCTGCATCGCGTCGCGCACTACCTGTTCGGACACCCACTTGCTCTGGCTGTAACCGAAGTCGAGGTGCTCCATGTTGGCGTTGGTGTCATGCTCGAACAGCGACTCCTTCACCGACCAGCCGAACACGAACGTCGTCGAGATGTGGTTCAGGACCTTGGCTCGATGGCTCATCGCGAGGCGGATGACCTCGTTGGTTCCGCCGATGTTCGCGTCGCGCATGGCGTGATAGTCCAAGAGGTAGTTCACTAGCGCGCCGTTGTGGTAGATGGTGTGGACGCGATCAGCGAGGGTTCGCCAGGTTGACTGGGTGAGGCCTAGATTCGCTGCCGACAGGTCGCCGCAGATCGGGCGCAGCCGGTGCGCCCATCGCTCGGGACAGGACGTCCCATCAGTGGCGACAGACATCAGCCCCTCACGGAGCCGCCGCATTGCTTCGTCGCCATCGTTTGCGCGGACCAGCACGTAAATGTCATCAGTGGTCTGCTGCAGCAGGGTTGTGAGCAGAAACGGACCCAGGAATCCGGTCCCACCAGTGAGCAGCACCGCACCCTCCGCCGCGGCGGCCGCGTCCGTGGCCACGGGAAGGGCCCCGACATCGAAGCGAAGGCGGGTATCGCGACGCATCATCTCGGCTTCGACCGCCCGATGCTCGCGGCCGAGATCGGAGAGCGCACGCCGGAGGCGAAGCCGGGCGTGCGGAGCCGCGGCGGCCACCTGCTCGAGCAAGTCGAAGAGTTCGCAGACCGCGATCTTCTGCAATACCCGCAAGTCAACGGCGCGCGACAGGTCGTGGTCCCCGTCGCTCTCCAACTGCTCCCTGAGCGCGTGCGAAAACTCGACCAGCTTGATGGAATCGAATCCGGCGTCTGCCAGCGTCCAGGTCTCGGCGCCGCTCAAGCCGAATCGTCGAAACAACGCGTTCGGCTCGACGTCGAGCGTGTCCGTCTCCAGGACCGAGTCGACTTGGCTGACCACGTGCAGACGGCCCTCGCGCCATCGCTCATGCGCGAGGTGGCGGACGATCTTGCCCGAGCTGGTCTTGGGAATCGTTCGCGCTTCGATGAAGACGAACGACGCTGCAGCGATGCCCAGCCCCTCCAGCAGCCGCCGGTTGAGCGCCCGGACATCAGGCACGTGAGCCGGATTCTTCAGTTCGGCGACGACGACAAGCGTTTCGCAGGCGTCGCCTTCGCAGGCAAAGGCGGCGACGCAGCCCTTCCTGACGCGTGGATCTTCTTCGACCAGTGCTTCGATATCCTGCGGATAGTAATTGAGGCCGCGAACAATCAACATGTCCTTGAGGCGGCCGCAGACGTAGAGCTCGTTGTCAAAAAGGCAGCCGAGGTCGCCGCTTCGCAACCATCCTGCTGAACCCTCCGGCTCGCCAGGAAGCCGCGCCTCGAAGACCGAAGCGCTCAACTCCGGTCGCTTCCAATAGCCGCGGCATTTGCTGCCGCCGCGAATCCAGATCTCGCCCACTTCGCGGTCGCCCGCTTCGCGCGGCGCACCCGTCACTTCGACGATCCTGACTTCCGTGGTGCCCAGCGCCCTGCCGCAGCTGACGAGCGTCGTGATGTCGGCGGCCTGCGTATCGGCGTTCGCCGGCTGAATCTGATGCCCGCGCAGCGCTGCGCGGTCAAAGTCCTTGATCGTCCTGCCATAGTTCGACACGGCCAGCGTATATTCGGCCAGGCCATAGGCCGAAAAGAAGCTTCTCGGGTTGAGACCGTACGGCTCGAACCTTCGAATGAAGTCGCGGCAGACGCCGGCGCGCACCGGCTCGGCAGCGGTCATGAGGAACCGAAGTGAGCTCAGGTCGAGGCTCTCGAGAGCTGCCGCCGGCAGCTTGTCCGGCCGCAGGCAATACTCGTAGGCAAAGTTCGGCGCGGACGAGGCGGTGCCGCGATATTTGCTGATGGTCTCGAGCCATAGCGCGGGCCGCTGGATGAAGTCCACGGGTGAGAAGCCGTAGGTGGTGCCGCCCTTCAGCGCGAAGAAGATGTAGTACCCGATCAGCCCCATGTCGTGATACTGCGGCAGCCAGGAGACGCCGACCGGGAGGTGATCGACAACCGCTTCGCAGTTCTCGAGGACGCAGTCGTGGGTCACCATCACACCCTTGGGCTCACTGGTCGAACCCGAGGTGTACTGCAGGAAGAGCACGTCCGAATGGGCCTCGGCCAAGTGGGCACGCGCACCCTTGTCCGCGTCGGTGGTGACGATCCACCTGAGCGTCGAGAGGTAAGCGCGCCTGAACGACAGCGTGGCCACGCTGTTGCGCGTCTGGTTCAACTTCATCGACCAGTAGTAGGAGCGATCGGTGAGCACCGCGATCGCCTGGCAATCGCGCGCGATGAACTCGGTCTTGGCGCGCGCGGCCTGGAAGCCATGGCTGGTCGGTGGGTAGACAGGCACCGGAATCAGCCCTGAGCGGACACAGGCGAAGAACGCACAGATCATCTCCACGCCAGGCGGATAGGCCAGGAGCACGCGCTCGCCTGGCTGCATCGGGAACGTCTGCTGGATGTGCGACGCGATGTCGGTCGTGCGCTGCTGGAACTGCGAGTAGGTATAGGACTCCGTCGTGCCGCCCTCGCCATCGAGAAAGGCGAACAGCAGCGTGTCGGGATTACGTTCGGTCCACTTGTAGAGTGGCGCAAGGATCGATGACATCACGCGGTCCGTTCGGGCGAGGCCGGCGCGCCGAAGCGGTAGCCGCGAGTCCCCTCACGGCGCCCGCGGATCACACGCCACCACGGCGTGTGCGGGAGAGGCAACGAGGGATCATCGAACCGATCCACGTAGTAGCTGTTGGCCGTGGCACACGAGCGGTCCTTGAACACCGTGCCGCCGGCGCGCTGCCACATGTGGCGCATATAACTCTCGTGCGCGTCGCGCCTCACCTCGACACGGGTGACACCGCGTGAGCGGGCGCCGTCGATGCACATCATGATGTGGTCCAGGTTCGCTTCCAGCATGGCGAACCAGTTGAACCCGCCGGAATAGGGGCCGGCAGTGAGAAAGAAGTTGGGAAACCCGGGCACCGACACACCCGCATAGGCCTGCCGTCGATGCTCCGTCCAGAACTGTCCCAGCTCGACCTCGTCCCTGCCGACCACCTCGAAAGTAGGTGCGTTGCCCTGCTGTGTCGTCAGGAAGCCAGTCGCCAGGATGATCGTGTCGACCTCGTGCACGGTGTGATCATCGGTGACGATGCCTTCCGGACAGATGCGCGCAATTGGCTGCGTGACAAGATGCACATTCTCACGGTTGAACGCCGGCAGATAGCGGTTCGAGATTGCCGGCCGCTTGCAGCCGAGGCCGTAACCTGGCAGCAGGCGTTCAGCGATGTCACGGTCATTGACCTGTCGCCGCATCAGGACGCGGATGGATCGCTGGACCGCCCGGACGATGAACGGCAATGTGCGGTAGTTGACGATCGAAAATGTGAGGAACTCGAGACCCGACTCGGAGACCAGCCGCTGCAGCTTGCGAATCACAGCGAACCGACGCATGGACAGCCGAGAGTTGGGGCGTGAGGGCGAGTCCAGACGCGGACCGATCCAAATCGGCGTGCGTTGGAAGACGCGAAGCTCCTTGACCAGAGAAGCGATCTCCGGAATCACCTGCACTGCTGATGCGCCAGTGCCGATGACCGCGACCCGTTTCAGCATCAGGTCATGGGTGTGGTCCCAGCGGCCCGTGTGCATGGCCTTTCCGCCGAAAGTGTCGAGCCCAGGAATTGACGGCCACACCGGCTCGCCGAACAAGCCGGTTGCGGCAATCAAATAGCGGGACGAGACGGCGGTGCCATCGTCGAGCTGAGTCGTCCACGTATCCGTGGTGGAATCGAACTGGCTACGCACCGCCCGCGAGCGATAGCGAATGTGTGCGGTCACGCCGTATTTGTCGGCGCAGTGGCTGACGTAGCGTTGGATCTCGGCGCCAGTCGCAAACGTGCGCGACCAGTAATAGTCGGTCTCGAACGAGAAGCAATACGACGCGGAAGGGATATCGACCGCAACGCCGGGATAGGTGTTGTCGCGCCAGGTGCCGCCGACGCCGCTCGCCGTCTCGAGCAGCGCGAACGATGAGTGGCCGCGACGCAGGAGCTCGATCCCGGCACCGATGCCGCTGATGCCGGCGCCGATGATGACGGTCTCGACTTCAGGCGTCATCGCGCTTCCTCGCCGGACGCACCATGGTCTCGCGCCACTGAGCGAGCCGTTTGGCGCGCATGTCTTCGACGCCGATCGTGCGAATCACCGCGGCGCTGAAGAGTGTGTTGCCGGTGACCGGCATGAGCCGTTTGAGGACGTCGGCGAACGCCGCTTCCGGCGCGATCAGCAGACGCCGCGAGCCATTCTCCACGGCTCGAATGATCCGTGCCGCGGCACGTTCCGGCGAGATCGCATGGCGCTCATACCAACGACTGATCCGCTGCAGAAGCTCCGGGTCATCGCCACGGGCGCGTTTCATGATGTTGGTCGCGACGGCGCCGGGATGCACGACGGTGAGCCCAACAGACGTCGCTCGAAGCTCTTCCCAAAGCGACTCAGAGAGCCCGCGCACAGCGAACTTGGTCGTGCAGTAGGCAGACTGGCCAGGCATCGCCACGATGCCCAACAGACTCGAGATATTCACGATGTGGCCGCGATCGGCGCGCGCCAGGTGAGGCATGAAGAAGTGGCACCCATAGATCACGCCCCACAGGTTCACGCTGACGATCCGCTCCCAGTCGTCGAGGCTGGTCTGCGGAAACGCTGCCTCATGCGAAATACCGGCGTTGTTGATGAGCAGGTGCACGGCGCCGTGCGCTGCGACCACCTCATTGGCGAGTTCCGCCATGCGAACCTTGTCGCCGACATCCGCGACATGCGCGGTCGCGATCTGGTCACGACCGGATCCGCTGAGCGACTGCTGGAGGCGTGCTAGACCGTCCTGGTCCAGATCGACGAGCGCGAGATGGCATCCCTTCTGCCAGAGTCCGGTAGCCAGAGCCCGGCCGATCCCGCTTGCGGCCCCCGTCACCACGGCGACCTTCCCTCTCAGATCGCGAAGACCATTCTTCACGACGCGAAGTGTATGGTGAACCGTCGGCAAAGTCCTGAGTCGAACCTGAGGAAGAGCTGAGAAACGATGAGGACGTTGACCTGGTCGCAGGCTACCGCCCGGGCGCTTTCCCCAGGATGGCGGGGCAGCAGTAGTAGAGGGCAGCAGTAGTATTCAGACATGACCTGCCGTCGGTGCGCCCCGCTGGTTCTTGTCGTTTTGCTGCTGCCCGCCGCAGCAGCGGCGCGGCAGACTGGGGCCGAGCTTCGCGACCGGGGACTGTCACTCGGCTTCGACCTCGATCACGCGGGGGCAGTCGCTGCCTTCAAGGCCTCAATCGCCGCCGATCCCGAAAGCCTGGAGGGCTATCGGCTCCTGGCCACCGCGCTGTGGACCAGCGCGCTCTTCCAGCAGGGAGCCATTACAGCCGACGACTTCCTGGGTGACACAGGATCCCCGACGAGGGCTCGTCGATCAAGTCCCGAACTCGACAATGCAGCACAGGACCTGTTACGGAGGACCGAGCTACTCGACAGGACAACGCGACAGGCGGCACGGCCAACTGTCGAGGCGATCTATCAGATCGGCGCTGCATATCGGTTTCTTTCGATGCTCGCCGGAACCATCGAAGGCAGCCAATGGCACAGCCTCGGAGCGGCGCGGCGCGCCTACCAGGAGCATGCACGGGTCCTGGCCATCGATCCGCGCCGGGCCGATGCCTCATTCACCGTCGGCATGTATCGTTTCTGGGCCGCGCACCTGCCGATGTGGTCGCGGCTCGTCGTTCGCGTCGCCGGTGTGGACGCCGATGCCGGGCAGGGCCTCCGGCTGGTGGAATACACCGCCAGCCACGAAGGCTCGACGCAGGCCAGTGCGATGTTCGGGCTGATTGGCATCTACACCCGGCTGTCGCGCCATGACGACGCACTGAATATCGTCACGCGCCTGCAACAGCGCTTTCCCGGTAATCGGATCCTATGGCTCGAAGCCGCGCGCATTCAGTTTGCCGCCGGCCGGGCGGCCGACGCCCGCACCTCGGTCGAGCGCGGTCTGCGGATGCTCGAGACCGAGACGCGGCCGCGGGCCTACGGAGAGCTCGCCCGATGGCGTTATCAATACGGCGTCTCGCTGGCACAGCTGAAGCAACGAGATGCCGCCACCGAACAGTTTCGCAGCGCGTTGCAGGGAGACGCCTTGGACTGGGTGCGAGGCCGCACGCATCTCGAGCTGGGGAAGCTGGCAAACAACGCAGGCGATCGCACCCGTGC
>Ga0163144_10010395_pt1 | contig 19845 bp, 19 predicted proteins | sample OliLak19BULKMAT1_FD_123175 | JGI IMG/M metagenome (GOLD analysis project Ga0163144, IMG submission 123175) | Freshwater microbial mat bacterial communities from Lake Vanda, McMurdo Dry Valleys, Antarctica - Oligotrophic Lake LV.19.BULKMAT1 | ecosystem: Environmental > Aquatic > Freshwater >... | reverse complement strand
GGCGAGTTGAACCGAGGGGAAGGTCATCACGTAGTACCCGCAACACCTAGGGGAGGGACGATGAGCACACAGGCAGAGCAGTCAGCGGTGCGGTGGCAGGACACGGGGAACGAGACGACCACGCCGGGCGTGCACGTCCGACGGATCGAGGTCCAGACCAGCAAGCGGATGGAGATCCACGATCTGACGGCGACCGTCCAGGAGATGGTGGCCGCGACCGGCGTCGGGTCGGGGCTCGTCACCGTGAGCACCATGCACACGACGACGGCCGTATTCGTGAACGAGCCGCAGTCGGCCTTGCTCGACGACGTGCAGGACATGCTGGAACGCCTCGTGCCGCGCGGCGAGGACTGGAAGCACAACGACCCGCGCTACTCCGATTGCGACCGTCACAACGCCGACGCGCACCTGCGCGCGATCATGCTCGGCAGCAGCGTGACGCTGCAGGTCGCGGCGGGCGCGCTGACCATGGGGCAATGGCAGCGCGTGCTCATGGCCGAGCTCGACGGGCCCCGCAAGCGGGCTCTCGTGCTGCAGGTGCTCGCAGCGAGTTAGCGTACTTCTCGCGAAGAGCGCGCGGGCGTCTCGTTGTGCGGGGGCGGGAGTGGTCGGCTCGCTGTCTCGAACGCGGGGCGCCCGCGCCGCTCAAGGGTAGAATTCGCAGGGTCCGCGTGCCCCGCTCACGAGCCTGCGACCCGACCACTCCCGCCCCCGCTCAACAGCCGCAGCGCGATGACTCTAAAGCCCGATCGCGCGGGCAATGCTGCCAGAGCGCGCTTGCGGGTCCCGTTCTCGCCGTGGCGTAGAACAGTTGGTGTTCACCTTGCGCTGCGGCGATGCGGGCGTGGGGGTGGGAGGGCGCGGCGCAGGCGACTAGATGGCGCACGAGGCCCTGCGAAAGGTGCCCTTGAGCGGTGCGGGCGCGCCATCTGCGGAGCCGGAGCCGCGCCCTCCCACCCCCACGCGCCACGACCCGGTTGTGCAAGGTGGAAGCCGAAACTATGGTGCCCCGCCATGGCACAGAAGACGACCGGCATCGTCCCGTTCTGGAAGAACTACGACCGCAAGACCGTCATTCGGTTCGCGCAGATGGCCGAGGATCTCGGCTACGACTCGATCTGGATCCCCGAGGCGTGGGCCTACGAGCAGTTCCAGCTGCTGACCGAGATCGCGCTCTCCACCAAGCGCATTAAGCTCGCGACCGGCATCGCCAACGTCTTCAGCCGCTCGGCGGGTGTGCTCGCCATGAGCGCGGCGACGCTCGACGAGATCTCCGAAGGGCGCGTGATCCTCGGGCTCGGCACGAGCGGCAAGGTCGTGATCGAGAACTTCCACGGCGTGCCCTACGAAAAGCCGCTGACGCGCCTGCGCGAGACCGTCGGCATCCTGCGCGCGCTCTGGCGCGGCGACCGGCTCGAGCCGAGCATGAGCACGCTCTTCGACGCCCGCCACTTCAAGCTCGAGATGACGCCGTTTCGCCCCGACATTCCGATCTACATCGCGTCGCTGCAGGAGAAGGCGGTGAAGGACGTCGGCCGCGTCGCCGACGGGTGGATCCCGACGTTCTGGCCGTACGAGCATTTCAAGGACGGCATTGCGTGGCTGAAAGAAGGTGCGCAGGCGGCTGGCCGCGGCGACGTGGCGATCAACGTCGCGCCCTTCATGGCCGTGATCCCGTTCGACGACGTCGCCATGGCGCGCGGGCTCATCAAGCCGCTCGTCGCCTTCTACATCGGCGGCATGGGCGTCTATTACCACGCGCTCTTCTGCCGCTACGGCTTCCAGGAGAACGCCGACCTCGTGCGCGAGCTCTACAACAACGGCCAGCGCAAAGAGGCGTCGGCGGCGGTCAGCGATGCGCTGATCGATGCCATCGCGATCTGCGGCCCGGTCGACCATTGCCGTGAGAAGCTGGCCGAGTGGCGGGGCAACGGCGTCGACTCGGCGCTCTTGAACCTGCCCACCAACATGCCGCCCGAGCTCACCGAGAACTTCCTGCAGCAGATGGCTCCCGGGCGCTGACGGCGCGCGAGCGGAGACGGACGAAATGAGCACGCCGTCGGTCGGGGTGTATCGCACGGCGCTCGTCACCGGTGCGTCGAGCGGAATCGGGCAGGCGCTTGCCGAACGGCTCGCCGCCGACGGGACGATGGTGGTGTTGGCGGCGCGGCGGGCCGACCGTCTGCACGAGGTCGCGGACGGCATCGAGCACGACGGCGGCGATGCGCGCGTGGAGCCGATGGACGTCGCCGATACGACGGCGACCGTCGCGCGCATCCGCGCCCTCGACGCCGAGCTCGGCGGCTTCGATCTGGTGATCGCCAACGCCGGCGTCGGCATGAATCATCGTGGCCTGCCGAGCTACGCCTGGGAGGCGATGGCCGCCGCGTGTCACGTGAATTTCTGCGGCGCTGCGGCGACGCTGACGGCGGTGCTGCCGCAGATGGTCGAGCGCCAACGCGGCCACGTCGTCGGCATCAGCTCGATCGCGAGCTTCACGCCGATTCCCGGACGCGGCGGCTACTGCGCGCCGAAAGCCGGGCTCTCGATGTTGCTCGAATGTCTCCGCCTGGAGCTCGCGGGCACGGGCGTCCACGCGACCGCGGTGCATCCGGGCTTCGTCCGCACCGCCATGACCGCACGCAGCAAGGGCGCGATGCCGTTCGTGATGGACACCCGCGACGCGGCCGAGCGCATTGTCACCGCACTCCCCGCCGCACCGGCGACCATCGATTTTCCCTGGCAGCTCGCGACCGTGGCGAAAGTCGGCGCAGCCCTGCCGCGCCTGTTGCGCGACGTGCTCGTGGGCGCCGCGGCCGGTCGTCGTCCGTCGTCGGACTGACGTGCGGTCGAGCCCCGTGCGGTCCGGCGCGGACGCGTCCGACGTCGAGGCCGCATGATTCGCGTTCTCGCCCGCGTCGGCGTCGCGGTGCTGATGCTCGCCTTCCTGGCGAGCCGGGTTGATCTCGCCGCCGTCCGCGCCGCGCTGGTCGCGACGCCGCTCCACGCCGTCGTGATCGCGACGCTCGCGTCGTTCGCGGGGAACGTCGTGATCGCGTTTCGTTTGAAAGTGCTCCTGAACGCGCAGGGAGTGCCGGTGACCGCGCTCCAGACCCTGGCGATCAATCTCGCGGCGTTCTTCTACAATCTGCTCTTGCCGGTCGGCGGCGTCGGCGTGGCGGCGGTGCGATTGCAGCGCCTGTCGCGTCAGCCCGAAGGACGTTTCACCGCCGCGCTGACGGCGATGGTGTGCGATCGTTTCTTGGCCCTCGTCGCGCTCGGGGCGGTCGGCCTCGCGTGCTTTGCCGCCGATCCGCAGCCGAAGCCCGCGGGGACCTGGCTCGTGTTGCTCGCGGGCATCGCGACGCTCGGGGTGTTCCTCGCTCCCCGCGCCGTGCCGATGGAGCTGCGGCGCTTCGTCCGCGATCTGCAGGCCGGGGGCAGCGGCACCTGGTGGTCGGCCGCGTTGCTGCGGATGAGCAACGCGCTCGGCTCGGTGGCCCGCCTCTCGACGCGCGACCTCGTGCGGTTGCTCGCCATCTCGGTCGTGGCGCAGATCCCGGGCATCGTCGTGTACGCGGTGCTCGGCGCCGGGCTCGGCATGTCGGTGTCGTTCGCCGCGATGGGATGGGTCCGAAGCGTCGTCGTCCTGATCACCGTCCTGCCGATCTCCATCGGCGGCCTCGGCGTCCGTGAGGGCGCGCTCGTCTTCACGCTCCAGGCCTACGGCGTCGCGTCGCACGAGGCGCTGGCCCTCGCGATCCTGATTTTCGCGACCACGATCCTCGCCCCGGGGCTCCTCGGTGGGATCCTGGAGGCGATCCGTTCACTCAGGCACCACGAGACCGTCAGGGTGCCGTAACAATCGGTGTCGTATGAGTCGTCGCGAACGAAAAGAGAGGAACAGCGATGACACACCGTCGGGACGAAACGACGGACGCCGAGCGGAAGGCACCACGATTCATCACCGCGCTGGCAGAGGACGCAGCCACCGTCCTCGCGGCGCAACGACTCCGCTACCGCGTCTTCAATGGCACAGGCTCATCTGACGACCGCGACCATGATCGCGGCCACGACCCCACCCCGGTCGACCGTGACGAGTTCGACGAGCATTGCGAGCATCTCGTGGTGCGCGACGGCCGCTCGGGCGACGTCGTCGGCACCTACCGTATCCTGACCGCCGAGCGGGCTCGCGCGGCTGGGCGCTTCTACTCCGAGACCGAGTTCGATTGCTCGCGTCTCCACCGCTCGGGCGGACGGCTGGTCGAGGTCGGACGCGCCTGCGTCGACCCGGCCTATCGCGGGGGCAGCGTGATCACGCTCCTGCTGGCCGGCCTCACCCGCTTCGTGGTCGAGCACCGTTACGACTACGTGATCGGCTGCGCCAGCATCGACGCCACGCGCGGCATGGCGGAGGCGGCGAGCCTCTGCCGGCGACTCGTTGCCGACCACCTCGGCCCGGAGACATGGCGCGTCGTCCCGCACCACCCGTTTCGACCGGAGCTTCCCCAGGGCGCCGAAATCCTACCGCCGTCACCCGAACCGGAATGGCCACCCCTCATCAAGGCGTATCTCCGCTTCGGCGCCTCGGTGTGTGGCGAGCCGGCCTGGGATCCCGTTTTTCAGACCGCCGACGTGCTGATGCTGTTGCCGATGGCGGCGATGACGCCACGCTTTCGCGCGCGGCTCCTGCGCGGTGCACCCGATCCGACGCGGGGAAGGAGAAACACACGATGGGCAGCCTGACGAGAGTATCGGAAGAGACTTCATTGACGACCCGAATCCACCGGACCGCACGACTCGCGGGCGCGGTGGCGTACACGCGCTGGCGTGGCCGGCGGCACGCGCACGCGGCCGGTACCGCGTCATGGCGCCAGGCCGTCGAGGAATCGTCGATGCGCCTCCTCAGGTCGGTGGCGGTCGACGTCGAGATCCGCGGCGCCCGTCCGCTCCTCGCGGGACCGGTCTTGCTGGTCGCGAACCACGTGTCGTGGCTCGATGCCCAGGCGCTCGGCGCCGTCGCCGGCACGCGCTTCGTCGCGAAGTCGGAGGTCCGCGACTGGCCCGTCATCGGCACGATGGCGGCCCGGTTCGGCACGCTCTTCATTCGGCGCGGCCATCGCCGCGACGCGCATCGCACGAAGAATGCGATCGCGAAGCTCCTGGTGACGGGCGAGCGCATCGTCGTCTTCCCGGAAGGCACGACCACCGACGGCACCCGGGTCGCACCGTTCTACTCCGCGCTGCTGCAGGCCGCGGTGGACGCCGCGGTGCCCGTGCAACCCGTCGCGATCCGCTACCGTGAGGCCGACGGGGCGCCGAGCGCGGCGGCCGCGTTCATCGACGACATGTCGTTCGCCGATTCACTCGCGCAGGTGCTCGCCCGTCCGCGGCTCGTCGCCGAGCTCACGTTCGGCGCGCCCATCTGGTCGGCCGACAAGAGCCGGCGCGAGCTCGCCGCCCGCTGCCGGAGCTTCATCATGCAAGCGCTCGGGCTCGCGGCGCCGGTCGTCGTTCCGTGCGATCCGCCGGCCGTGCGGCGCGCGGCGTAGTCGTTTCGTACCCGGCGAGGCGGAGTCCGCTGCGCAGCCACCCCGCCGAGAGATCGAGGTAGTCGCAGAGATTCTCGAACGCGTACGGATGGCTCGTGTCCCGCGACGCGAGCCAGGCCCGCGCCGTCTCCGCGAGCCGCTGGGCGCGCGGCGAGCGCACCCCCGTCGTCATCCGCACCGTCAGGATCGCATCCTCCACGACGGCGAGCGCCAGCCGCATTTCGCCCGGCCAGGTGTCGTAGCGCGGCCGGTCGGACAGTTGGACGGCGAGCAATGGGTCGGTGTCGCCACGGCTCCCCGCCGTGCTCTCGCGTGATGCGCGCATGCGTCGTTCCTCCTTTGAGTGGTGCGCATTCCATCACGCGGCTCGTGACCACGCGGTGACGCCGCCGTTCCGTCCGGATGATCTGCGCTCTTGACCACGGGGGCTCGCCGAGGTGAATGGACGGTGCATGCGATCGTTCGCGCTTCTGGCGCTGCTCGCGGTGTCCGGCGCGGGGCTGTTCGTCCCGCTCCAGGCCCGCGCCGACGCGTCGGACACGACGCTGACGTTCCTCCGTGACGGTGCGGAGGTGAAGACGATCGAGCGCGCCGCGTTGGAGCGCGCCTGCCAGGCCGTGACGGTCACGATCGAGGATGCCTATTACGGCAAGCGCAAACACTACCGGGCTTGTCCGCTCGCCGAGGTCCTGGCGCTCGGGTTCGGCCGCCTCGACGGCAAGGTCAACGAGGGCGTCGACGTGTTCTTCCGCGCTCGCGACGGTTACGAGAAACCGGCGAGCCTCGCGCGCGTCCGCGAAGCCGGCGGTTACCTCGCGTTCGCCGACGCCGATCGCATGCAGGGCGACGATCCCGGCTGGGAGCCGATCGACCGGAAGCAGGCGGACCCCGGTCCGTACTACGTCGTGTGGGAGAAGCCCGCGCAGCGCGACGCGCACCGCTACCCGTGGCCGTATCAATTGGCGGCGATCGAGCTCTCGTCGTTCGCGCGCCGTTTCCCGCACATCGCGCCCACGGGCTTGCCCGACGACGATGCGGCGTGGGCCGGCTTCCGCATCTTCCGGGGCGAGTGCATCGCGTGTCACGCGATCAACGGCGAAGGCGGCACGATCGGCCCCGACTTGAACGTGCCGCAGAGCATCGTCGAGTATCGCCCGCTCGAGCAGGTGAAGGCGTACATCCGCAATCCGCAGACGTTTCGCTACACCAGCATGCCGTCCCACGCGTATCTGACGCCGGCCGATCTCGACGGGCTGGTCGCCTATTTCGTCGCGATGCGGGATCGCAAGCACGACCCCAAGCGCGACGGCGCGAAAGCCACGGCGCCGTGACGGCGACGCATGCGATCGCGGGAACGCTGCTGCACGCCGGCGTTCGTACGATCGCGACCCGCCACGGCGACTTCACCGTCCACGTCTGCCGCGATCTGACGCGGCACACCTATCTGCTCGTCATCGTCTGCGGTGATCCGACGACACAAGAGCCGCTGCTCGCGCGGGTGCACTCGTCGTGCGTCACGAGCGAGACGTTCGGGGCGTGCGACTGCGATTGCACCGAGCAGCTCGACGCCGCGCTCGGCGTGATCGCCGCGGCCGGACGGGGCGTCGTGTTCTATCTCGATCAAGAAGGGCGGGGCGCCGGATTCGCCGCCAAGGTGCGCGATCGCATGCTCGTGCAAGCGAGCCACGGCCGTCTCGACACCTTCGAAGCGTATGCGCAGATGGGCCTCGCCGCCGATCTCCGCTCCTACGAAGCCGTCGCCGCCGCCCGCACGCTTCTCGGCATTACGGCGCCGCTCACGCTCCTCACCAACAATCCGGAGAAGCTGACGATGCTCGCCACGCTCGGGGTGCCGCTCGGGGCATCGGTCGGTCTGGCCCTCCCCCCGTCGCCGTTCAATCGCCACTACCTCGCGGCCAAGGCCGAAGCCGGCCACCAGCTTCCGCCGTCGAGCGGGGTCCAGGCGGAGCCGCCCGAGCCGGTCGATCCCATCGTGCCCGCGGGGCTCGTCGCGGCGACCAGCCTCGTTCGGATCGGGGCCTATTGGCTGCCGGTGCGGGTCCACGACGATGCGGTAGTCGCCGCCCACTGGTTTCGTCTCCATGCGTACGCGGATCTCGCCGGCGGTCGTGAGCGCGTCGTGCTGACGTACGGCGACCAGACGACGACGCCGGTCCTGTTGCGGGTGCAGCGCGAAGCCTTGCTCGAACGTTTGCCCGCGCAGCATCCCGGCATCGAGAAGCGGCGCTGGTCCGCGACCGTCCGCGCGTTCCTCGCGCACGGGTCCGGTGTGGCGGTCATGATCGACGACGCGCGCGGCGCGACCATGCTCGGAGCTGGGATTCCCGCCCCGGCCGTGCTCGATCCGACGCCCGACGCGACGACGCTGGCGCTCGCGCGCCATCATTGCGCCGGCCGGGTCGCGCTCCCGCTCGTCGACACGGGCGAAGGCGCATGGATGGAGACGCCGGGCTTGGTCGTCGGCGCAGCGCGCCGCCTGGCCGTCGACTGATGTCGTGGCGCGCCGCGCACGACGGGCTCGTCACGCGCGTCCGCGCGTTGCCCGAGCTCGTGCAGTCGGCGCTCGACGCGGACGCGGTGCCGCCCGCGGTCGGGCTCGCGGCCATGCGGCGCGTCGTCACGACCGGCGTCGGGAGCTCGGCCGCGCACGCGCGCTTCCTCGCCTGGGTGCTCGCCGAGTACGTCGGGTGCGATGCGCGGTTCCGGCCGCTCGGCGCGTTCTTCGAGCCGGCGCCCGCGGGCAGCTGCGACGATCTCCTGGTCGTCGTGTCGCAGGGGCTCGCGCCGAATGCCCGCGTCGCGCTCGCCGACCTCGCGGCATGGCGTCACGTCGTCGTGCTGACGGCGACGGACGCCGGCGCAGCGCGCCGGCGCGGTCGCGATGACGCTGCCGATCTCGTCGAGCATCTCGCGGCCGTCGGTGTCGAGCTCCGGACGTTCGCCGGCGCCGAGGAGTACGGGACGCTGGTGCGCGTCACCGGCCCGATGGCGGGCTACGCCGCCGTGCTGCGCTACGCGCGCGATCTCGCTGCGACCGTGGGGCGCGCGACGGCGATCCCGGCCGGTGACGGTGCGCGCGTCGCCGCCGCGATGGCCGCGATGACGGCGCGCGCCGCGCCGCTGCGCGCGCTCGCGACCAGCGGCCGTCTCGCGGGTCCGGTGGCGTTGCTCGCGAGCGGCGACTACGCGGGTCTCGTCGACAATCTCCGCGCGAAGTTGCTCGAGGGGATCTTCGTCGCGTTGCCGCCGGTGTTCGACCTGCTCGAGCTTGCGCACGGACCGTTTCAGCAGGCGTTCTCGGCCGACGCGACGTTCCTTGCGCTCACCCGTCCGGATGCCGCGCGCGAAGGCGATCTGCTCGCGCGCTTCGCGACGATGCTCGACCCCGCCCGCCACGAGATCGTGCCGCTGGCGGCGACGCTGCCGTTGCCGTTCAGCATCTTCGAGCACGAAACCGCGATGAACGAGCTCATGCTGGCGGGTATCGCGGCGCGCGCGGTCGATCAGGCGTGTTGGCCGGGGCAGGGCCGCGACGGAGCGCTGTACTCCGTGGGAGGCCCCGACCGGGAGACCCTTGCGCCTGCACCGATCGCGCCGGGCGACGCTCTGCCGCGCGCGACGGCCCGTCGTCTCGCCGAGCTCACGTGGCCGGAGGTCGAGGCCGCGCTCGCCGCCGCGCCCTGCATCGCGCTCGTCCCGCTCGGCGCGACCGAGCAGCACGGTCCGCACCTCGCGGCCGCCGCCGACACCTGGATCGGTGACGCATTGGCCGAGCGCCTGGCGATCCGCCTTCCGGAGACGATCGTCTGTCCGACGCTCGCGTTCGGGTGCTCGCGCGAGCACCTCGGGTTTCCGGGCACGCTCGACCTCCGGCCCGCGACGCTCGCCGCCGTGCTCGGCGATGTCCTCGCGTCGCTCGCGCGTCACGGCTTCGCGGGCGCGTTCGTGTTCTCGGCCCACGGCGGCAACTACGCGGAGCTCGCGGCGATGCTGTCCGCGCTCGCGGCTGCGGCGGCGCCGATGCCGGTCTTTGCGCTCACCGACCTGACGGACGTGAGTGCCGCGCTCGCCCGCGTCGCCGCCGCGCGCGGCATCGCGCCCGCGGCGGCAGGACACCATGCCGGTGAGGTCGAGACGTCGATCCTGATGGCGCTCCGACCCGACGGCGTGCGGGGCGCGCGGCTCGCGGTGGGACACACCGAGCCGGTCGCCGATCCGCAGACCCTCTTCTACCCGAGCCTGCGGACGCACGCGCCGAACGGCGTCGTCGGTGATCCGCGCGGGGCGAGCGCCAGTCGCGCGGACGCGTATCTCGACGCGTGGGTCGACGTGCTCGTCGCCGCCTACCGGCGAGCGAAGAACAACCCGTACGCGAACGGCACCCAGAACGCGTAGTACAGCTGGTTCGGCACGATGCGGAGCGCCCAGCCGGCGTCGAGGCCGGCGATGATCATCACGTCGGCGGTCGCCCAGAGCGCGTAGTACACCGCGACGTACGTGAGCACCGTCCGGAGGTAGCGCTGGAGGCGGGGAGTCGCCGCCGGTACGCGCGCGGGCACGATCCAGGTGCGGAGCACCAGCGCGACCGTCAGAAAGGCGAGCTCGTAGGTGAGCCAGATCGACTGCGCCGGCAGCGCGGCGTAGCGCGCCCGCAGCGCGCCTTCGATGCTCACGGCCACGATCGGCACGACGAGCGTCGCGAGCGCCGCCCCGAGCGCCGCCCGCGGCGGCACCATGCGGAGCGCGTCGCGGGTCGCGTACAGCGGATCGGCGACGCGATGATCGTGGCGCGGACCGGCGTGCGTCATGAGCGTGAAGAGGAGCAGATAGACGCGAAAGTCGCCGAGCAGCACGAACGCCACCATGACGATCGTCGCGATGGGTGCGTCGGAGACGCCGAGGAGCCGCATCAACGGTCCGCCCGCGAGCGGATCGACGATGGTCAGCACGGCGAACGTCCCGGCCCACCCGCGCATGAACCGTGACGCGCTCGGCATCACGCCCGCGGACGCGGGCTCGTCGGCCCACGCGAGATAGATCAGGAACACCAGCGGGACGATGACGACCGCGACCGCGCCCTGCAGATCGCTCTGATACAGCGCGTGCCAGGAAGCGAAGCTCATCGCGTCACCGGGCGCTCAGAGATCGGCGTGCGCCAGCGCGTCGGCTTTTTCCGGACTGTCGACCCCGAGCGCGAGCGACTGCAGCAGCCCGTCCTCGAGCTTGTAGACCAGGCCGTGCAGCAGGAGCGTGGTGCCGCGCTGCCAGGCCTTCTGGACGACCGGCGTCTGCGACAGATTGTAGACCTGCTCCAGGACGTTCAGGTCGATCAACCGGCGCCCGCGGTCACCGGGATCGGCGATCGCGTCGAGCTCGTCGCGATGCAGGCGCATCACGTTCCGGATGTTGCCGAGCCAATTGTCGACGAGGCCGAGCGGCGCGGTGCCCATCGCCGCTTGCACGCCCGCGCACCCGTAGTGGCCGCAGACGATGACGTTGCTGACCTTCAGGACCTCGACGGCGTACTGCAGCACTGACAGCACGTTCAAATCGGCGGTGTAGACCTGGTTCGCGATGTTGCGGTGCACGAAGATTTCGCCCGGGGTCGTGCCCGTCAGCGAGTCGGCGGGCACCCGACTGTCCGAGCATCCGATGAACAGAAAGTGCGGCTCGGCGGGGACGGCGCGGCTCCGGAAGAACTCCGGATCGGTCTTGGTCATCGCCGCGACCCAGCGGCGATTGTTCTCGAACAGTCGCGTGATCTCGTCCATCGACCGCCGGTGCTTATCGCAGCCGGCGGTCGAATGCGAAACCTGGCGCCCGCTAGGGCAAGACGTAGATTTCTTTGCTGATGAGCGGCAGCTCGATGCGGCCGAGGCCGGGGAGGCCGCCGGCCTTATTGATCGCCCCCTGCGCCACTGGCGGGATGCAGAAGAGGGCCGCGAAGGTCGGGTTGGAGACCCCGTTGTCGTCAGGTGGGTCCGCGAGCCCCTTGGCGGTGACGCTGCCGCCGACCTTCCCATTGTCGAGGTAGCAGGGCCGAAGCTGCGCTATGCAGGTGTCGCCTGGGGCCGTGCAGTCGTCGTTGCTAGTGCAGCCGCGGAACGTCTCCGCGGGCGAGCACAGCCGGTCGCCAACGAATGTCTCGCACTCCCCCTTGGTCGGGCTGCCGGCAAGCGCCACGCAGGGCAGATCCGGGGTGGAGGTGTCGTCGATGCACGCGTTGGGTTGGGTAGGCTCACTGCCTTGAGCCATACAGAAGCACTTGGGTGGCGGATTCGCCCCGATCACGCCGGTACACGCGAAACTTGAATTGTCCAGCGTCCGGGTCTCGGTTCCGCTCGAGCCGTCGAGCGAAATGCTCAATGCGGAGATGAGGCCTTCCGGCGGGCAGTCCAAGCTGGTCTTGCCGAACGAGGGGATGGGTGAGGTGCCGTTCACGTCGCACGACTGCCCATTGCGAGCGCCGCCGAGGCAGGTACCAGCGGCGATGCCGTCGTTGGAAGCCCCGTCGCCATTACACTTCGGGCATGGATCGCCACTATTGGTCTGGTTGTACACGCTGGACCGGAGGTTGATCGTGGTTTGGAAAACGCCGGTTTCGACGTTGGCCGTGCCCGCGACCGCCCCGACCACCTGATTGGACACGCACGTGTTGATGCCGCCGGCACTCAACGGCAGCGGCGCCCCGAAGTAGAAGACGCACGTCCCACTGCCGCAGGGGGTGTTGTCGCTGCACTTGATCGACGAATCGTTGCTGCAGCGGTGGGAATCGATGTCGCCGGCATTCGGCTTCGAGTTCGCGATCGGGCCGCTGATGGTGCAGACATCGCACGGGCGCGTCGTGGTCGGACAAGCGGCGGCGAACGTGAGCTTTCCGTCCGAGACGACCGTGGCGTTGTGGGCCAAGCCGGACCAGCCGCTGTCGAGCACTTTCTTGGCGCCGGAGTTGCCGACCACCTCGACGGCGACGGGGCACGGGTGAGGGGTCGGGTCGTCGCTCGGCTCGTCTGTCGGCGGGGTCACACAGCTGCTCGTGCATACGGGGGTCGGCGTCCGCGTCTCCGTCGGGCCACTGCCGACGGGCGTTGGAGTCGATGTCGGCGTCTCTCCGACCGCCGGCGTCCGGGTGCGTGTCGGCGATTGGATCGGTCCACCGCGCGTCGCCGTGAACGTCGTGTCGCACGCGTTCTCCTGGTCGTCGATCGTGCCTTGGACCAGGTCGTCGTTCTCGAACTCGCCCCGCACCTGGAACTTGCGGCCGGCGTCGGTGAACTCGACGGCGAACGTGCCGTCGGTGTCGATGGGGCGCGGCGGCGAGAAGTTTTCTTGGATGCTCTGGTCGTCGCAGGTGAAGGCGATCGACTCGATGCTGCCGACCTCGAGGCGGATCGATCCGCCGTCGGAGAGCGTGCCGGTGAAGGTTCCGGGAGGGGGTGAGCCGAAATCCGACTCGTTGTCGCCGCCCCCGCCGCCGTCGCCGCATTGGGCGAGCGCCAGCGTCATCACGAACAATCCGACGATACGAAGACCGATGCGGAACGCGATCATGGCAGTCCTCCTTGGGCGATGATCAGCCCTGCGCGCCGTGCGAGTAAAGTGCGATCATGCGAATCCGTGCGCTCATTCGATACGGGTGATCATGATGTCGTGGCTTTCTATTTCGGTTCGGAGGCCTGTCAGCAGCGCATAGCGACCGCGGGTCACCGTGCCGGCTGGACCGAGTGGCCACGCCCCGTTCACCTGCCACTGCGACGAGGCGCCGATCGCACCCGTCGGGTCGCAACCGTCGGCGACGACGTACTCGGCCTCGAGACGAAAGCGCCCGCTCGGCGCGACGTCGACCAGCGCGAAGCGCAACTGGGCGAGGACGCGGTCGTCGGCGGCAACCACGGACGTCGCACCGAGATACGCGCTGCCGCTGGCATCGACCGGCACCACGATCTCGAGCGTAGCCGGGCCCTCGTAGCCGCTCGCGCGCGGTCCGGCGCAGTCGAGTCGGAAGCGCCCGTGCGCCTCCCGCAGATCGCACCCGATGGGACGCTCCATGACGACTGCGATCGCGCCGCCCGGCGCACCGCCGATCGGGTCGCCGGGAACGCCCGCGATCGACAACTCGATGCGATACACGCCGTCCGCTGCTCGGGCGCGCCCCGCCGCCGAAACCGGCAGGACGACGTCGCTTCCCGTCGTGACGCCTGTGAGCCCGAGGCGACCGTCGCGCCGGAGCGGGCCCTGCAGCGCGACCGCGGGCACCGTGAGCTGCACATACAACTCGTCGCCGTCCGCGACCCACCCGATGCCGACCGAGGCGGGCTCGTCGAGCGCCGTCGTCACGGTGAGATCGTACGTCCCGACGATGTCCGCCGCTTCGAGCACGCGTGCCCCGGGTTCGACACGCGCGTCGTCCGTGCCGTCCGCATCGCCGGCGGCCTCGATCACGGCAGCCATCGTCGCCGACCTCACGGCAGCGCCACGGTCGCGAGCGGCGTCGTGAGGTCGTCGAGGGCGTGGACGTGCATCTGGACATTGCTGATCGAGTAGACGGTCCCGGCGATGAGCAGGGCTCGCCGCATCGTCTCGTAGGCCGGGCAACGTTCGGACGGATCATAGCTGCAGGGCACGAATCCCGGATCGCCGTGGGTGATCACGCCCCGCAGATCGATGCCCGAGATCAGGTCGATGTCGAAGAGCTGGAGGTTCGCTCGCGGGTTTCCCGAGGCTCCGTCGTAGGAGGTGACGGGGAGCGCGAGCAGGCCACGGCTGGCGTCGAGCGTGAACGCCAGGTGGTCGTATTCCGCCGGTGTGGAGGCGTCGATCGGCAGCACGTAGTCGGCCGTCTGCCGGGGCGCCGTGGGATCGGAGACGTCGAAGAGCCGGAGCGCAACGCCGAGCGTCTGGCCCTGCGCAGTTCCCGCGCGCCCGATCGTCAGGAAGTGGTCGGGATCGAGCGGGTGTAGATACTCGCTGAAGCCCGGCAGCTCGAGCTCGCCCAGGGTCCGGACGTTCGTCGGGTCGCTCAGGTCGACGACGAAGAGCGGATCGATCTGCAGAAACGTCACGAGATAGGCGCGCGCGCCGACGAAGCGGACCGCGCGCAGCGACTCCCCGGGCGCGAGGTCGGCGCTGGCCCCGAGGGGTACCAGCCCGTCGTCGGTGATGCGCGCGGTGGTGACGCGGGTGACGGTCCGCCAACCGAGGTCGGTGGTGCGGGCGAAGGTCGTCGCCGCCCGGACGACGTCGCCGTCGACGTCGAGGCCGAACTGCGACGACAGCATCCCGGGCACGTACCCCGAGCCGCGATACACCGGCGTGAGCGCGTCCGCCGCGAGCGTGAAGGCGTGCAGCGCCGTCCGGGTCTCGGCGTCGTCGAACGGCTCGGCCTGCCACTCCCACTGCGCCAGTACGAGCGTGTCGGCGTTGGCGTAGATCTGCGCCGCGCTGCCGAGGAGCAGCGTGTCCGCGATCGGGCCGTCGTCGGTCGTGATGTCGAAGCCGACGACGAGCGTCGAGCCGGTGGCGACGTGCCCCGCCGGCGGAACGGCCGCTTGGTCGCAGGCCAAGGGCCGATCGACGAGCGCGCCGTTCACCCGCTCGCGCGCCGCGGGGAGCCAATCGGCGAGCGTGCTCGTGTCGATGGTGGCGAGCGCGCGCCGCTCCCATCCGTCGACGCGCGCGAGCAACTCGGCTTCGGTGGCAGGCGCGCCACCCGTCCCGATGTCCTGCCAGGGATCCGTGAGGTCGGCCGGCGTGCCCCATGTCCGCTCGACGATCACGCGGGCGCGGCTGCCATGGCGGCGGGCCGCGACGTAGGACCCTTCGACGTAGAGCTCGCGCACCGTGCGAGCCGGGGTCGCGGTCACGTCGAGCAGCGTCACTTTCACGAAGGGCGGCGCGCAGGACGACGGCGAGGACGGCAGGAAGCCGAACCACGGGTTGTCGATGCGTTCCGAGCGGGGGAACGGCGCGCCGATCTGGCCGCAGAGTGAGTCGCCCCCGAGCTCGCCGGAATCGCTCACGCTCGACACGACGAGGGCGCGTCCCCCTGCGACGAACATCCCGAGCGGCCAGCCTTCGATCGGCACCTGCTCGACGAGCGTGCTCTCGGCCGGGGGCAGGGCGTTCAGGACCAGCAACTTCTCGCCCTGGAGGAGGTAGATCCGCGTCCCGTCGGTTTCGACGACGTCGGCCTCGTCGACGCCCGGCACTTGGGTGTTGGTATCGGTCGCGTCTGGAGCGGCGGGGCTCGCTTGCGGCGCCGGGGTCGGGGCCCAGGCCGGCGTGGCTGAGGAGATCGGCCGCGGCAGGCCGGAGCCCAGGTAGCGCCAGCCCTCGGCGCGCAGCTCGTCGGCCTGAACGCCGATCTTCCGGTGCGCGTCGGCGCGGACGGCCGTCAGCAGCGCGTCGCAGTCGGCGACGTGCGACAGGGCAGCGGTCGCGGGTTCCGGGGCATCCGTGCCGTCGGAGGATCCCGCGCCGCCGCCACCGCCGCACGCCGCCAGGGTGAGACTCACGAGACCGAAGAGAATGGGGCGAAGATTGATCGTCATGGCTCGCTCCTTTGCATTCACGTCTTACGTGCGTATAATTCACAAAATGTGTGAACGTCAAGACGTCTCGTCACGCGACCGCGCCGCGAGGGTCGGGTAAAGGTCTCCGGCATGGCGGAGACGGCAAAGTCGCGCAGCATCGGCGAGGTCTTCTACGAGACGCGGGTGTTGCGGCGATTCTCGCTGCGCCGCTTCGCGACCGAGGCGCTCGACGGCCGTATCGAGCCGGTCATGCTGAGCTACATCGAGAAGGGGGAGCGCTTCCCGAGCGAGGATCTGGTCCGCCATCTGGCGGCGTTTCGGCGCGAGGATCCACAGGCGCTGCTCGCGCTGCTCTGGCGGGATCGCATCCTTTACGCGATCACCCGTGAGATCGATCGCGCGTTCCAGGCGGCGCCCGCCGTCGGCGACGTCGAGGACGGGGCGCTCGCCGTGCGTCTCAGCCGGGCCGTTGCTGCGCTTCCGGACGACGGGAGCTGGATCCCCGCCGAGCGCTGGCGCCGCGAGTTTCGCCGTGACGGCAAGCGCCGGCGCCGGACGGCGGCGGAGGAGGGCGCTCTCGATCAGCGGGTGGAAGAGACGCTGAAGCGTCACGAGCTCGTCGAGACGCGCGCCGGTAAGGTGCGGCGCAAGGGGCGCCATCTCCAAGCGGAGGGTCAGGAAGAGCGGCGGGCCGTGGCCCGCCAGTTCGCCGGGCTCTTCGCGAAGGGCTTGATCGATCGGGTGGCGCTCCCGGACCAAGCGACGGGCACCTATCTCCGCAACCACTACCTGAACGTCGAACGGGCTCGTATCGAGGAGTTCCACGCCGCGCTCGACGCCGCGCTCCGCGCGCTGACCGAGCGTTTCGCGGCGACGGCCTCGCGGGATACCGAGTTCATGAACGTGCTCACCACCGCGACGGTGGAATGAGGGAGACGACGATGCGCGAGCGGCGATGGATGGTGGCGGGATGTCTCGGGGTGCTCGGCCTGCTCGGCATGTTCGGGGCGGGCTGCGGGGGTGGCAGCGGATCGACCGGTCTCGTCACGTCGGAGGCGGAGGTGATCGACCACGTCCGCGAGACGGGTACCTGCGACGAGTTCGAAGGGGCGCCCTACTGCGCGAGTGACTCGCCGAACGCGACGGCGCCGGGCGGACAGAGCGTACGTCTCGTCGGACCGACGCCGACGGCCGTGCGGACGCCGACGCCCCGCTTCGTCACGCCGACACCAGTGGCCACCGACGAGCCGGCACCGAGCTCGACGCCCTCGTCAGCCGCGGAGCCAACCGGCACCTTCGCCCCGTCGACCGTCGCGCGCACCGGCACGCCGGCACGAACCCGGACGCCCACCCCCGTTCGCACCGTGACACCGACCCCGCTCCGCACGAGCGCGGGAAGCCCCGGCAAGCCGACCGCGACGCCTGCGGGTGGTGGTGGCGGCTCCGTGACCGCAGCCGTCGACGGGTTCGACGACGGCGCCGCGTGCGCCACCGCTGCCCGTGCCGCGGGGAGTGAGGACCGCTGGCAGACGGCGGCGCTCGTCGCCCTCGACCCGTCCGGTGGCGCCGTCGCGTTCCCGCTGCCGACAGGCGTCGCCGCGCCGTACGACCTGGCGTTGCTCTGCTTCGCCGATCCGCCCGACAGCTTGCCCGACGATCTCGGCACGCTCACCGATGCTGGTCCGACGGTGGTCTTCGTGCTGCCGTCGTCGTGATCGGCGCCCCGGCCATCGTTGGCCGGGTGGCGTGAGTCGGCGCTAGCGCGGCGTCGCGCAGCGCTCGAACTTCATCGTCGCGAGGCCGCTCGGCACGGTGCGCGGGACGAGCGCGCAGAGCGCCGGGCGCTTGGCGCGCTCGTCGAGCAAGCCGGCGCGGAGGAAGTGCAGGAGATCGCCGAGCTCGCGGCTGCTGAGGACGACCGGCGCCAGCAGCCACGGGTCGAGGCGGCTCAGCACGGGCTCGATCGGACCGAGACGGAGACGGAGATCCTTGTCGACGCCGGCGCGTTTCGCGTCGTACGCGGGCGCGTGGCGGAGCGCGTCGAGATGGAAGACGACGGCGTCGCGGAGCCGCGTGTACGCGCCATTGTGGAAGAAGGCCGGCTGGAGCGCGAGATTGCGGAGGGGGGCGGTGCGGAATTTGTAGCGATCGGCGGCACTGCCCGTGATCTGCTCGAGCCCGAAGTCCTCGTCCTTTCCGGGGCCGTCGAAGATCATGTTGCCTTTGCCCGGTCCGAAGAGGGGCGCGATCTGCGGTACGCCGACGACGCGATTCTCGAAGTCGCTGAACATCTCGTTGGCGGCGCCGGCGACCGCGTGACAGTCGACGCAGCGGCCCTTGCCAAAGAACACGAGCCCCCCGCGCTTCGCGCTCGCCGTCAGCGCGCGGAGCTCGCCGCGGGCGAAGCGGTCGACGGGCGCGTCGGCGAACACCAGCGTAAACTCGAACTCGGCGATCGCCCGGCCGCACATCGTGAAGTCGATCGGGCCGCCGGCCTGCACGCTCGGGAAGCGCGCGCCGAAACGGGTCCGATACTCCGCCGACGCGTTCAGACGCCCGAGCACGGCGTCGCGGATCGGCTGATTGCGAAAGCCGCTGGCGTCGGGCGGCGGGACGGGGCTGCCGAGCCCGTCGTCGAACGCATCGAAGTCGACGCCGATCGTGCCGCTCGTCCCGGTGAAGCCGGCGACCTCGACGAGCTCGGTCGGCGGAATGTGAGCCTGCGCCATCAGGAGATGGCTGACGATCGGATCGGCAGCCGGAAACGTCGTGGCGCCTTCGGGGGCGGGAAAGAGAAAGCCCTGGCTGTTGTCGAACGGATCGCCCGACGGCGCCGAGAAGCGCCCGTTCCACATCAGCGCCGGAAAGAAGGCGGCGTTGAGCACGGTCGGCGTCCGGCGCTGGTTCCGTGGTCCGGCGCGGCGCTGGCCCACCAGGTTGTTGTTCTGGACGCCGATCGCGATCGACTGGGTGTCGCCGAAGCCGGTCGACGGGGCATGGCAGCCGCCGCAGCTGTTGTCGGAGTGGAGCGCGCCGATCTTGTCGAACCAGAGCAAACGGCCGAGGTCGGCGAGCGCGGGATCGACTGGACGGCCGAGGCGCTGCGTGAGGCTCTGGCCGACGGTGCCCGTGAAGCCCTGGTCGCTCAGAACCTGCTGCAGCTGCGTGTCGAGCGGCGACGGTGGCCCGGCGGTGGCGGCGGCGATCGGTGTGAGCGTGAGGAGCCAGAGAGCAAGCAGCGGGCGCGCGAGCATCGGCCTGTCATGACCGACACAGCCACGCTGCGTCAACGCGCATTCGCCTTGGCGGACGATGCGCGGGCCGCCGTCAGCCCTGGCGCGGCCCGAAGTAGATGATGGCCATGCCGGTGAGACAGACCGTCGCGCCGAGTACGTCCCACCGATCGGGGCGTTGGCCGTCGACCAACCAGAGCCACACGACGGCGGTCGCGACGTAGGCCCCACCATAGGCGGCGTAGGTGCGGCCGGCCGCCGAGCCGGGATGAAGCGTGAGCAGCCACGCGAAGAGCGCGAGGCTGAGGGCGGCGGGTACGAGCAGCCACGGCGAGCGGCCATGCCGGAGCCAGAGATAGGGCAGGTAGCAGCCGACGATCTCCGCGACGGCGGTCAGGGCGAAGAGTAGCGTCGTTCGGATCATCGCGCGGCGTCCAGCACCTCGGCGAGCGTCGCGGCGATGGCGCCGGCGTGGACCTCGTCGAAGCCGGGGAGGTCGGCGTCGGC
>Ga0163144_10010393_pt1 | contig 19847 bp, 16 predicted proteins | sample OliLak19BULKMAT1_FD_123175 | JGI IMG/M metagenome (GOLD analysis project Ga0163144, IMG submission 123175) | Freshwater microbial mat bacterial communities from Lake Vanda, McMurdo Dry Valleys, Antarctica - Oligotrophic Lake LV.19.BULKMAT1 | ecosystem: Environmental > Aquatic > Freshwater >... | reverse complement strand
TGGATCGACACCGGATGCGAGCACCGACTCGTAACTTTTCTAGGCGTCGCCGCAGGGATACCCCAGCACAGATTAGAAGCTTCCACTTACTACCGGCTCCGACGGACGCTCGGCATGGTCAATGAGCAGACCGTCGCGTGGTTCCCGTACTCGGGGGCGCTCTTCGTAAATCAGTTCAGCCATTGCTGGATAAACTACTCGGCGATCGGCAAGGACAATCCCGAAGCGTTTGGCTTCTCACCCGCGCGAAGAGCGCCAATCGACTGGTGGGAGAACGCATTACATTCCACGTTCCTGCACCAACAGAAAGCAGAATCGCTCGCGAGCAAATTCAAGACTCTCGGCCGCGACTCTTGGGGATTTTCAGCCTCCGATTGCCCCAAAGGTTATTGTGTGACTGGAGTCTTTCCAACACCGATCGCCATGCCGGGAGCCAGCCCGCTCTTGGATTACGCAACCGAACGTCCTAAGGACGACCCAGGCGATGGAACCATCGCGCCTTACGCCGCGGGCACCGCCATCATGTTCGATCCGGTCCGGTCGGTCGCCGCCCTGCGCCACTACGCGGCCCTCCAAGATGCGTCAGGCGCGCCTTTGCTGTGGCGCGACCCAAGCCGCGGGGGCAAGGGTTTGGTGGACGCCTTCAACCTCGACAAGCCCTGGGTTTCCACCGACGATGTTGCGATCGATCAAGGCCCCCTCCTGCTGGCGATCGAAAACGCGCGCACCGGCTTGATTTGGAAACTGTTTCACGCCCACCCCAGAGTTCGTGAAGCTACCCAACGGCTCGGCTGGCCCGACGTTGAGCGCGCGGTATCCAAAGGCCAATAACCAGATCAGTACAACGAGAAAGCGCTAAGGCCGCGTCCCAATTCGTGCTGAAGCGCTCGTCGCGACAGCAAAATGCCAGAAAACCATCGAGATTAAGCAAAAGACCCTTGACAAGGGGAGGCGGATCAGAGAGAATGTAAACGCTTCCAACAGGATTTTTCCGCCCTGTCGGCTAGCGTGCGTGTTTGTGTTCTCGTGTTGGAGTCGCCATCATCCGCCGCGTTCGTGGTGCGATGCTCTTGAGCGACGTTGTAGAGAGAGGAACAAGTTATGACCAATCGTCACGTTTTCGGCCTCGCCTTCGTTTTGGTTGCCGCTGGTACGGCCATCGCCACCGATATTTCAACCGTCAACAGCTTCAAGGTTGAAGAGCGGCTTTTTAACGACTTCCCCACCACTACCTTGGTGACCACCAATGCTTACCCCTCGCTTCGTTTCAACGAATCGTTTGAACAGGGCGCTGTCGGCAACTTTGCCAACAAGCATGTTGGTTTTCTGAGCAACGACGGCGGGACCACCCGTTTCCAGAACAATTACTGGCAGTCGTGGGAGCTCAACTTCACCGTCAAGATCGACACGGCGTTCGGTCAGGGCCAGCCCCGCAAGGAAGCTGGCATCGATGTCCGCAACCCTCGTCCCCGCCTCGGTTTCACCGATGAAGGCCAAGTTCTCATCGCCAGCGATGGCGAAGTGGCCGTGTTTGGCGGCGTCATGCCGTTCACCGGACTGGGTAACGTTTACACCTTGGGCACAACCGCAGCCGTGAAGTTTGAGTACTTCGCGCCCGGCCAGGTTGATCCCACCGTCGGCGCTTATCGCCTGACGTTCACCGATGCAATCACCGGGTTGCACTCCAGCGGCATCAAGCTCTGGGGTAGCGGCGAACCCGACGGTCTCTTCGGTTTCAACGATGGCGCTGAGTTCGGCCTCAAGGCTCAGAACACACGTAATCCCCAGATCGCCGACTCCTCGGACATCACCTACGGCGGCGTCTCTATCGTTCCCGCGCCGGCTTCGCTCGCTCTGCTCGGGTTGGGCGGCCTAGTAGTCGGCCGTCGCCGCCGCTAAACCGCTTTGTGCTCAAAAGCAAGGGTAGTTGTGTTGGATAAGTGATACCCGGCACGACCCCGCTTGCATGAGCGATGACGGCAAGGCAGCTTAGTTTTCATGCACTCCGACGCCGACCGCTCCAACGCGGTCGGCGTTTTTCGTTCTCGCAGTCTCTCTCCCCGCCGCGATTTACGAAGCACCAGATGGAGTAAACGCGCGCGAGGAACCACAGGCCAATGATGATCTCATGATACCGACAGTGGCAGAAAACTCCGGAAACTCGGCGTCGCCCCGCCGGTCGCTTTCAGCGAGCGATCGCTCTAAGGAATACTCGCTCGCGTTGGATCGGGCGGACCAACTGGCTGGTCTGCGCCATGAGTTTTGCATTCCGTCAATCGGAAGCATCAATGCAGACCCGCTCTCAGCGCGGACCAATGAGTGTGTCTACCTGACCGGCAACTCGTTAGGACTTCAGCCCAGGTCAGCGCGAGGCCTGATTGAACGGGAGTTGACCGACTGGGCCAACCTCGCCGTAGAAAGCCATATCTACGGCCGCGATCCATGGTTACGTTACCACGAATCGCTCCGAGGGCCTTTAGCTCGGCTGATTGGTTGCGGTGAACAAGAAGTCGTGGCGATGAACACGCTGACTGTTAACTTACATCTGATGATGCTTACGTTCTACCGCCCCACCGCTATTCGTAATGTTATATTGATCGAAGACAATGCGTTTCCCTCGGACTCTTACGCCGCGGCGAGCCAGGCTTCGCTCCACGGGCTGAGCACCCGGCAGGTTGTGCGACTCAAGCCCCGCGATAACGAGGTAACGCTTAAGACCGCCGACATAATTGATACGATCGACCGCTTAGGAAGCTCGCTCGCGGTGGTGATGCTCGGTGGGGTGAACTATCTCTCGGGTGAGGTGCTAGACATGCCCGCCATCACCCAGGCCGCGCAGGCTCAGGGCGCGATCTGCGGCTGGGACCTCGCGCACGCTGTTGGCAACATTCCTTTGCGACTCCACGACTGGAACGCAGACTTCGCCGTGTGGTGCAGTTACAAATACCTAAACAGTGGGCCCGGCGCGGTAGGCGGAGCTTATGTTCACGAAAGACACTGTCGCGATACTCAGCTCATCCACCCCGCAGGCTGGTGGGGCAACGAGGTAGCGCAGCGGTTTGAGATGAAGCCCGACTTCGTGCCGGTCCTTACCGCAGACCGATGGGCTTTGTCTAATCCCCCGGTTTTCAGCCTTGCCCCGGTCAAGGCCTCGCTTGAAATATTCGACCGCGTGGGTATCGACGTTCTACGTCGTAAGTCGCTCGCGCTTACCGGCTACCTCGAATCGCTTCTAGAGGCGATCGTCCCGGAAGTAAGGGTGCTCACCCCCGCAGACCCAGCGGCCCGTGGCTGTCAACTCTCGCTCCGGTTGCCCCGCACCGATGGCCGCACGCTGCTGAACACATTGAAAGCGAAGGGCGTAATCTGCGATTTTCGAGCACCGGACATCATTAGGGCGGCACCCGTGCCGCTATATAATTCTTTTCAAGACGTCTGGTCGTTTGTCCACATTCTTAGGGACGAACTGAGGAACGGAGGCTAAGACTCATGGCAGCACGCACGGCCTTAATTGTTGGATGTGGACTGGCAGGCTCTCTGTTGGCAAGGCTGCTAGCGCAGGCGGGCTGGAGAGTTACCGTCACTGAGCGAAGGGGTGACCCTCGCGAAAGTGGGTACCAGGGAGGGCGGTCAATCAATCTGGCCCTCTCCGCACGCGGGCGCTGGGGTTTGGCCGCGGCGGGGCTTGAAGAGCGCACTCTAGCCCAGGATGCGATTGCGATGCGCGGGCGGATGATGCATAGCAAGAACAGCGAGCTTACATTCCAACCGTACAGCGCGGACTTGGCGGATGCGATCTTTTCCGTCTCACGTGGTGGGCTTAACCTGTCGCTGCTGCATGCCGCGGCGGAGGATTCAAAGTTCGGCGGCGGCGTAGAGTTTATCTTTAACGCCGCGTGCACGGATATTAATCTCGATGAACGCTTGGCGTATTTCAAATCCTCATCCAACGCTCGATCATGGCACCAAACCGCGGACCTGATCATCGGTGCTGATGGCGCGTTTTCACCGGTTCGGATGGCGATGCAGCGCACTGATCGCTTTGAGTTCAGCCAGTCATACCTCGGTCACGGCTACAAAGAGTTACGCATCCCCCACGCTCACGACCCCCGCTTACGCACCAGGGCCGTACGGCCCGCCGCGTGGGGTGATTACTCGATGGATCCCAATTCGCTGCACATCTGGCCCCGTGGCGGCTCAATGATGATCGCATTGCCCAACCGTGATGGGTCCTTTACCTGCACACTCTTCTGGCCGTTCGCGGCGGAACAGCACAGTTTCGCATCGCTTACGAGCGAAAAGGCTATCGCGGCCTTCTTCGAGGCAGAGTACCCCGACGCGGCGGCATTGATGCCCGACTTAACTAATGATTACATCCGCAACCCGGTGGGGTCTTTGATCACCGTAAAGTGCGGGCCTTGGTATTATGGTGATGGGTGCGTTGTCTTGGGTGATGCGGCGCACGCGATCGTGCCTTTTTACGGACAAGGGATGAACGCTGCATTCGAGGATTGTCGCATCCTTGCAGAGTGCTTAGCGAACCACGCGGACCAGGGTGAAGCGCTGCGAGCGTTCTATGAACTCCGCAAACCCAACGCCGACGCCATCGCTCAGATGGCATTGGATAACTTTACCGAAATGCGCGACCTCGTGGGCGACCCCGAGTTCCTCTACCAGAAAAAGATCGAGCAGACGCTTCATCGGCTCTACCCCGATGAACTAGTGCCCCAGTATAACCTTGTGAGCTTTTCAACCACTCCTTATGCCACCGCGCTGCGGCGGGGCCAGGAGCTTACATTGCTCTATCAGCGCGTTATCGCGTTGGTACCCCGCCACCTTTTGAAGGAAATCGGTCAGGAAGAGTGGGTTGCCCGAGTCCGTATCGCGGCGGAGTCGCGCGCCCCGGCTGGCCAGCCGCCCGCCGCACAGATTTCAGTCAAGACGGACGCAATGCCGCGGCTTGACGAACTGACCGTAGCTTACGATATCTCGCCACTCCTTAACGCTTCCACCGGGGTTTGGAAAGGCGATACGCCTTTACACCGGCGCCTGTTGTCCGAACTTGCCAAAGGCGACAGCGTAACGCTGAGCACGCTTGAGTCCACCGTTCACTTAGGATCGCACGCCGACGGTCCAAATCATTATGTTGTTGGCGGCGCCGATATCGCGCAGATGCCGCTTACACATTACGTTGGTCGCTGCCAGGTTGTTTCGTGCAAAGTAGCCAGGGGGGCCAGGGCGACTCTCGCGGACCTCGACGGTGGCTTGGAGAGCTTAGTGTGTTCGCGAATCCTGCTGCGCACCGGCACCTTCCCGGATCATCAGGCCTGGAACGATGACTTTGCCGCGCTCTCTCCGAGCTTGATTGAAGCACTCGCCGACCGAGGAGTTATTACGATCGGCATTGACACACCAAGCGTTGACTTGATGTCATCCAAGGATCTTCCTGCGCACGCAGCGTTTGCGCGGCGAAGGGTCGCTATTATTGAAGGGCTTACGCTAGACGCCGCTCCCGATGGAGAGTATTTTCTCTCCGCACTGCCTCTCAAGCTGGATGGATTCGATGCAAGCCCGATCCGGGCCGTACTGATGAAATAGCAACGTTTGCTTCGTTCCCGAGTCGCAATGCTATAAGGTAAACCGGTGTTCCCGGCATTTGAGCCGCCCGGTGCGAGCTTTTCTCGGCCCTGCTCCTAAACCCACACCGTTCCGGACGGGCCATATAGTTATTCTGTATGCTAATCGGTCCGAGTCTTGTTGCCAAAGGTGAAATTACGATCGCTCAGCTGGAAGCTGCGGTCCGTGACCAGCGGGTAACCCACGAGCGGCTTGATCGCGTGCTGCTGCGCCTGGGCCTCGCCGACAAGTCGACCGTACTTGCTGCGGTCGGTGAGCAGTTCCACATGCCTGTAGTTGACCTCGCCGGGCTTGAAGTCGATGGCGAGATTCTTTCGCTGCTTCCATCCAAAGTGGTCTTCAAGCGGCGCTGCGTCCCGCTGCGCCGGGACGGCCAGACACTTACTGTAGCAACCAGCGACCCGTATGACCTGGGCTCGTTGGATGAGTTACGTCTGCTGACGGGCTGCGCCATCGAACCGGTCCTCGCGGACGATGACGATCTTCAACGATTCATCCGCGATCATTACGGTGTCGGTGGAGACACGCTTGATGCGATGGCTGGCCAAGGCTTCACTTCCACTGAAGTGAAGCCGGTGGACGATGCCGAGCAGGCTCAGGAAGCATCTGTTATCCGCCTCGTAAATGAGTTACTTTCAGAAGCCGTCTCGCAGCGAGCGACCGATGTTCACATCGAACCTTACGAGCACGAACTCGTGGTCCGCTACCGCATCGACGGCGTCCTTGAGCGGGCCAATGTGCCGCCCACAATCCATCGATTCTCTGCGGCCATCATCAGCCGGCTCAAGATCATGGCCAGCCTGAACATCGCGGAAAAGCGCAAACCTCAGGACGGACGAATTACATTCAAAAGCCGCCAGCCGCAGGGGCCATCGCGCGAGTACGACCTCCGCGTTAGCATAATTCCTATGCTCTTTGGCGAGGGCGTGGTGCTGCGTATTCTGAGCAAGACGGCGGTGCTGCTCCCACTTTCAGATCTCGGCATGCCTCAGTCGATGCTCAGCAGGTGGGCCTCACTCATTAATCGCCCCAACGGGATTGTCCTGGTCACCGGCCCGACCGGTTCGGGCAAGAGCACAACGCTGTACGCATCACTTAACACGATTGTCAGCGATGAAGTCAAAGTCATTACCGTCGAAGACCCGGTCGAGTATCACGTCAATGGCGTGAATCAGATCCAGGTGAACGCGCAGGTAGGGCTAACTTTCGCGGCGGGCCTGCGATCAATCCTTCGGCACGATCCTGATGTCGTGATGATCGGCGAAATCCGCGACAAGGAAACCGCAGAAACTGCGGTGCAGGCCTCGCTCACTGGGCACCTCGTCTTCTCCACCTTGCACACAAACGACGCCGCAGGATCAGTCACGCGCTTGCTGGACATGGGCGTTGAGCCATTCCTGGTTTCGTCATCTCTCGCGGGCGTACTGGCGCAGCGGCTGGTCCGGCGGCTCTGTCCAGATTGTATGGAGACTTATATTCCTGATACGGGCGATGTGCCCTCTGATCTCGGGCTCCATTTGGACGAGGCGATCGCCCGCTCCACTGGCTGCCGCGCTTGCCGAAACACCGGTTACAAGGGCCGTCTGGGTATTTACGAGCTACTTACTATTTCTGATACGGTTCGGCACATGGTTATGGAACACGCTTCAGCCCCGAGCATCGCCGCCGCGGCGGCCCGCGATGGCGACCTCAGTCTTCTAATCGATGACGGCGTCGCCAAGATTCGCGAGAAGAAAACTTCGTTAAGCGAGGTTCTCTCTGCGGCGCGCCGTTCTTAGAGCGGTCGCGCCCTTTGCGCTCACCCGTTCCGAACACCGCGTGCTTGATGCCGCGCTCCGTCACGCCGCAACGAGTTCCGTGGCTGAATATAACCCCAACACTGCACATTCCGATACGTTTGTTGAAGGCGAGCGGTGTCGAAGTTTAACCAGTACGCCTTTATCTGTGCGAGTAATCCGTCCGAGTGCTTGTCGTGCTATCGTGCTGTCTTGGAAAGCACGCTCAAAAACATTCTGCTCATCCGCCCGAGCGCGTTGGGAGACGTGGCGCGGAGCGTGCCCGTTCTCGCTGCGGTACGTCGGGCCCACCCCAAGGCGGAAATTCATTGGCTCGTCGAGCAGGGGTTTGAAGATATTATAGCTTATCATCCGATGCTTACATCGGTGGTTTCGTTTCCCAAGAAAGCGATTAAGGCCGCCGCCCGGTATCTTGATCCCCGACCACTTCTCGCGTTCAGACGCACGTTACGCTCATCGAGTTATGACTGCGTGTTGGACCTTCAAGGTTTGGCCCGCAGCGCAGCGATGGCTTACGCCACGGCTGCTCCGCTCCGCGTGGGGCTCGCCAACGCTCGTGAGTTAGGTTGGTTAGGTTACACCCACCGCGCCAAGACCGATCCGGGAATGCACACGGTCGATCGGATGCTGGCCATCGCCGCTTACATTGGGATACCCCCGGTCCACGATATGCGCCTATACACTCCTCCCGCTGCTCAGGAGTGGATAAGTAACGCAACTTGGGCCAAGGGCGACTACGTACTCATTGCTCCCACCTCACGCTGGCCGGGCAAACAGTGGCCAATCGAACGGTTCACTCAGGTTGTAGATTGGTTGCGTCGAGCCGAGGTGGGCGTGGTGGTCGTGGCGGGTCGGGGCGAACGTGAACAATGTCAATCGCTGCTTGATCGTTTCAGCAATGATGGTGGAGTCACCGACTTAGTAGGCACAACAAACATCGGCCAACTGATGGCGTGTATCGAGCGCAGTCGATTAGTAATCGCCAACGATTCCGCAGCACTCCACATCGCGGTTGGTTACGACCGACCGCTGATCGCGCTCTTCGGTCCCACCCGCTTGTCGCGCGTGGGGCCGTATCAACGCAACCATGAGGTTCTGCAGCACACGACCCCGGAGGATGTTATGAACCATAAACTAATCTCTTCTGCCGCGCTCATGCAGCGTATCACGACGGACGAGGTCATCGGTAGGCTTCAAACTGTGCTAGCCCGGGGCGCAAGATATGCCGAGCGCCAGCCATACCAATAAAGTTTCCGAGCCGCTTCGCTCACCCTACGCTCACGTCACATGACTCCCGGCGAAAATAGTTTACAACCAAGTCTCATCGCTATTGCCGTTGGTAACACCCGCGCCCGCATCGGCGCTTTCGTGGCCACCGACCTCAATGCCTCCCAGAGCCTCCCCGCCGAGGACGCGGCGGCGGTTGCGCACGCAGTCGCTGAACTTGTAGACAAAAATCGCGACGTACCGATTGTAATTTCTTCGGTCAATGGGGCGTCAGCCCGCGCCATTTCGCAAGCAATCCTCGACCGCAGCGGCATCAGCGCCCTCTTTATTAACTCTGACATTCTCGTGCCAATGGCACACGCGCTTGATGATGCAAGCACACTGGGGCAAGACCGAATTCTGTGCGCGTACGCGGCATTCTGCCGGGTAAAGCAGGCCTGCGTTGTCGTCGATGTCGGCACCGCGATAACAGTCGATTTTGTAGACGGCGAAGGAACTTTTCAAGGAGGGGCGATCGCCCCAGGAGTTACGATGATGCTGCGGGCTTTGCACGAGCGCACCGCAGCGCTACCGCTGCTGGAGGCCACGATCCCGGATGCAGCACGCGGCGTGTTTGGTAAAGATACTCGCCATGCGATGCTTTTGGGTGCGAGGGCGGCAGTCATCGGTATGGTCCGTTACTTGATTGATCAGTACGCCGATTCGTACGGCGCCTACCCACAGGTCATAGCAACGGGTGGCGATGCGGCTTCACTGTTTGAAGATGAACCACTGGTGGAGCATATCGTGCCCGACTTACAACTAGTGGGCATTCTGGAGGCGGTGAAGGCGAACGATGCCCAGTCGCACGAAACACCTTAGGAATAGACTCACGGTGGTGTGTTTGTGCCTAACCAGACAGCCCATCGTAACGGCAGGACGGTTATTCCTTACCCCCGCCCGCTGAAATGCCGCGGACGAACTGCCGCTGCGTAAGAATGAAGAGGGCGAGCACCGGGGCGACCACCATGACACCCGCGGCCATGAGAAGGTTCCACGGGGTATTCCCCGCGCGACTCTGGTACATCTGCAATCCCAGCGCGAGGGTGAAGTCATCGCGGTGCGTGAGGAAAATAAGCGGCGCGAGAAAGTCATTCCAAACGTAAATGAAATGGAAGAGTGCCACCACCGCCAGGGCCGGGCGCGAAAGAGGAAGGATTACCCGAAAGAAGACACCAACGTGCGAGCACCCGTCGATTCGAGCGGCTTCGTCCAGTTCACGAGGGATGCTCATAAAAAACTGACGGAGCAGGAAAATGTTGAACGCGCCCCCGAACCACGCGGGCAGCCACAGCGGCTTTAAACTCCCGATCCATCCCAGTTGCGCGAAGATAACAAACAGAGGCCCCATCAAAATCGGGAACGGAATCATCATCGTCGCCAGCGTAATTGCGAAGAACAAACCGCGTCCCTTGAACGAAATTCGTGAGAACGCGTATGCCACCACCGCGCTGCTTAAGGTCATTCCCGCCACTGAAAGCAGAGCGACGATGAGCGTATTACGCAGGTAGAGAGGGAACGTAACAGAATCATCGTTCCACACCGCGCTGTAGTTGGCCGCCGCGAACTCTCCGGCGCGGTACGCCGGCGTGGGCAACGGCGATAGCCCGGCCGACGCGGCTTGGTCCGCCGGTTTGATACTGGTAATCACCATCCAAACAAGCGGCACCAACCAAACCGCCGCGGCCAAGACCAGAAGCGCGTAGACAAGAATCTTCACGCCCCCGCGTGCCTCGCGGGCGTTTGGCCCTTTACTTTCATCAGTTGAAGTAGCCATGGGTTACGCGCCACGATAGAACACGAACCGGCGTGACAGTCCAAACAGCAGGCCTGTAATTGCCAGCACGATTATCAGCTGCACAAACGCCATCGCGCTCGCGTAGCCCATTTTGCCGAAGATAAACGCATTATCGTACAGATAATGCGAGTAGAAATAGGCGACCTTATCCGGCCCGCCCTTGACTCGATCAAACAATACATATGGGATTACAAAGACCTGGAAAGCTCCAATGGTCATGGTAATAACATTGAACAATACCACCGGGGAGATCATCGGCAGTGTTATATTAATAAACTTGCCGATGGCCCCCATCCCGTCCAGGTCCGCTGCCTCATACAACTGCTCGGGCACGTCCTGAAGCGCGGCAACATACAGCACCACCGACTGCCCCACGCTCCATAAACTTATGATCACCACCGCGGGTACGGCCCAGTTCCTGTCCAGCAGCCAAGCAGGCCCCGCGATTCCCACCGTCGCTAGCAAGCGGTTAATCAGGCCATACTCGCCATTGAAGAGCCACATAAATATGATGGCGCTCGCCGCCAGTGGCACCAGTGTCGGCAGAAAAATGGCCGCTTGAAAGAAGTTTCGCAACCTCGCTTTATTTAGCAGCGAAGCCAGCACGAGCGACACGAATGTACACACAGGGATCGACCAGAGAACATAAATCGCGGTGTTCTTCAGCGTCAGCCAGAAGTCCGAATCGTGCAGTAACGAGTTATAGTTCTCGAGCCCTACCCAGAGCGGACCTTCGATCAACGGATAATCGTGGAAGGAATAGTAAAAACTCATCGCAATGGGCGTGAGCAGAAAAAGCCCGCAGCCGATCACCCACGGCGACACCCACATCCAGCCCGAAATCGTGTTCCGGAGCGCAGCACGACGTTCTGAACGCGACTGAATCTGCGAAGTTGTCAGCGGCTTGGACAAAGAAGAAAAGATGATATCCCCCGGCTCGAGCCGCGCGCCGAGTACAGCACTCTGAATTCACCTAGAGTTTGCTGCAGACAGCGATAGCTGAACGAAGGCAGATGCTCCTCGACACCAGTAGCATCGCCGGGGGCCGCTCCGGCTGCGTACGATTTTTTTAGCAATGATTGCTCCATCACCCACCAACAAGATCGACCCCACCTACGCCCGCGGCCTTTTCGTCGGCGCGGTCGCTGAAACCGCCACCAAACCCGCTTACATCCGTTTTGCGGTTCCTGACTCTAGTTACGAGCTGCACCTCCGCTCGATGGGGACGATCACTTCCCAAACCGGCAAGCGACTTATCGGAATCATCCGTCTTTCAGCCCGGAGGATAGATATTACGGGCAGCGGTGGTCAATTCATCGAGCCCGTCGCTGGGCGTCCACGCCGCATCCAAGGCAGAGTTATCGCTATCGTCGACGGCGCTCTGGTCATTGACGTTGGGGTGCCCGTCTACTGCACACTCACCGATCCTCGACAGCGTGCTGAGCAGTTTGAAATCGGCAGCTTTGTCGGCGCTGATGTCATGGATGGCGCCAGCATGGAACAGCGCTAAGCGACAACCCTCGCCTCGGATTTAGCACACTACTTGAGCTCAGCACGCCGTGGGACGACTTCCCTTTGATCCTCAAAAAACCGCTGCGGCAAGGGCGGAACGCGTCACCATCGTCGCGGCCCCGCTCACCGTATCTCAGGTGGCTGCCAAGATCGGGGCCGTGATCACCAGCGGCTTGCCAGAGCCCCTGCGATTTGTCGGCGAAGTCTCCGGCTTCCGGGATCGCACCCATTGGTACTTTGATTTGAAGGACGCGGGCGCGGTGGTAAACTGCGTCTGCTTCCAGTCCACAGCTCGAAAAGTAGGGTTCTCCCCGCTCAACGGTCAGCAAGTGCTCGTCAAGGGGAGGGTGGAATATTATGCTCCGGGCGGCAAGGTCTCGGTTCTAATTGAATCGATGGAGTCGGTCGGAGCTGGTTCGCTTGACATTGCCTTTCGAGCACTCTGCGATGAACTGCGGGCTCTTGGGTGGTTTGCGCAAGAGCGTAAGCGGTCGTTGCCAAGCTTCCCCCGCCGCGTGGGAGTGATCACCAGCCGAACCGGTGCTGCGCTGCAGGACGTTTTAGTTACGATGAAGCGGCGCTGCCCTGCGGTGGAAATTTTAATAGTTGACGCGAAGGTCCAGGGGGCGTTGGCCGCGCCCGAGGTTGCTCACGCAATTCGATACCTAAGCGAACGAGCCACGACTCTCGGCCTTGATGCGATTCTGGTGACCCGCGGCGGTGGATCGATGGAAGACCTTGGGGCCTTCAACAACCGCGATGTTGCCAGCGCGATCATCGAGTCAACCGTTCCGGTGGTGGCCGCCATTGGCCATGAAACCGATACTACCATCGCCGAACTGGTAGCCGATGAGCGGTGCGCGACACCCACGCAAGCAGCGATGCGGCTAACCCCTGATCGCGAAGCGTTAATGCGGCAAGTTCATTCCACCATGCAGCGACTAGCGTCGTTAACACTTCGCGGCCTGCGGCGCGATGAATTGCGGTTACAGTCCATCCTTTCCCGGCCGTTATTCTCAGGGCGAGGTACTGGATTCTTGCGATCCGCGCAAGGGTTAAACTCCCTCTCGCAGCGGCTCAGTGCTTGTGGCGCGATGCTCGCACTGCGCAGGCGAAGCCGAATCGATCGGCTCGCCGCGAGATTGCAAGCGGGTCGTCCTGCTGCGGTGTATGCCCATAGATTAACATCCGTCAGCGTCTTTGCCCAGCGACTGCGTGCCGCCATGACGCTTCGTTTGGCTTCCGCGGCACTGCAGCTCGAAGGTCATACGCGGCAGTTGAGTGCGGTCGGCCCGATGCAAGTGCTCGATCGGGGTTATTCAATTACATTTTCGACCACGGGGGAGGTGCTCCGCAATGCCCGCGACGCTGCGCCGGGGTCGGTGATCCGCAGTCGGCTGGCAGATGGCGAACTCGAATCCACCGTCGGCCGCGCGACCGAAGCCCCGGCCATCCAAAGCACCCGACTGGCCCGCGGCAAACGCAAGCCCCGACCGCAGGACGGTCCAACTCTGTTCTAAATCCGCCAGCGGCCCTCTCCACAAGATACCCTTGCGCTATGAGTAAAGCCAGGCCAAGCGATCCCCAGACGGGTGCGATCCACCCGCCCGCAGAAGGTATTGGCCAAATGAACTTTGAGTCGGCGATGGCCGCCTTGGAAGAGATTGTTGAGCGCATCGAAGCGGGAACGATTGGGCTGGAGGAATCCGTCAAGCAGTATGAAGCTGGGGTCAAGCTGGTAGAGCGGTGTAAACTTATCCTGGGACAGGCCGAGCAGCGAATAGAAGAGCTTAAGATTAAATCTGAGAGCTAAGCGGTTCGATCCCAGTGAAGGCAGCCCCAACGTAAGCTGTGGGGAGTTTAGCTCGGTATTGTGCGCGCAAGCCGCGGCCCTCGCGAACAGTCTTTTAGTAAACGCGGGCAACCCGGCATGTCCGCAATCATCGCCGTGACAAATGGCCGATAGCACATCCGCCCGCCGTCCCTACGCTGCATCTGATGGATAGTGCCACGTCCCTCCCATTTCTGCTTTCGCTCTTCCAGCTCACTAACGTGCTCTTTGCCTGCGCATTTGGCGCGTGCATCGGCTCGCTGATTAACGTTCTCGTCTACCGCATGCCGCTAGGTTTGGGTGTCGTTACTCCCCCGTCTCGGTGCCCGAGTTGTGAGACACAGCTGACTTGGCGAGAGAACATTCCAATCGTCGGCTGGATCTTGCTCCGCGGCCGGTGTCGGTTCTGTCGTTCGCCGGTCTCGATTGAGTACCCCATCGTTGAGTTAGTTGTTGCATTGATCTTCGGCGCGGTCTATTTGAAGTGTTACTCCGAGGGGACTTTTCTTTGGATCTCGTTTGATCGGCTCGAGCCAGCTTGGGCGTGGGCGGGGTTTGGCCTCTCTTCGCCTATGTTTATCTCAATACTCGTGCTGATCAGTTGCTTGGTTACGGCGACGATTATCGACGCCCGGACTTTCCAGATTCCCCTCGTACTTACGTGGGTGCCCACCGCCGCGGCATTGATCGCACACCCGGTCACATATTACATTTTTCAATATAGCCACCATGGCGGAATGCCACGCCGGTTGCCCGGGTGGGATTGGGTTATCGCGTCTCCGGGTCCCGGCGGCTGGGCCTGGGCGGGCGCGGCCGTCGGCGGGGTTCTGGGGTTGGCAATCGGAAACCTACTGCTTTATTCGAAAGTTTTTCGTCGCAGTTTCTCAGATTACGAAGCTTGGGCGACTTCTTCGATGTCCCCGCAGCCGCCGGAAGCAAGTGGCGAGGAATCGACCCACAGGACACCAAAGTCGCTGAACGAACAGCCCGACCTCACCGACCCGGCGAAGTGGCTCGAGTATCCGCACGCACGCCGCGAAATGGTACGCGAACTCATCTTTCTTGCCCCTTGTATCGGCTTGGCACTTGCAGGGGCGGCCATCGCGATCAAGATCGGCGGGCCTTGGACTTTCGATGTGTTGACAGGCGACCACACTCCAGCGAGAAGCCTGCCGCCCATTGTAAGTGTCGTCTGCTCGGTACTGATGGGCTACCTTATCGGTGGAGGGCTGGTCTGGCTTTGGAGGCTTCTCGGCACCTTCTACAAGGGCATAGAAGCCCTCGGCTTGGGAGATGTACACCTGATGGCCGCAGTGGGGGCGTGCTTGGGATGGCCGACGGCCGTGCTCGGATTCTTCGCCGCGGCATTCGTGGGGGTATTTTGGGCGGTCTTTTCCTGGCCGTTCACGCGCCGATTCTCCAAGCAGTTGCCATTCGGCCCCTACCTCGCCATCGGCACCATGTTGGTCTGGTACTTTCACCCCTGGGTCGAGCAGTTGCTGGGTTGGATTCTGCGGATGGAAGGGCCACTGCGTTTCCCCTGAGTTACATTTCGCCCCGGCGCGTATTTTTGGTCCTGACCAGCACAACGCGAGTCTGCGACCAAGCTTTCAACCGACAGCTTTTCCGGATTCCCAACTGAATTACGAGCCTTTTTACAATCTTTGCGCCACATTCGCCCTCAGCACCGATAGTATTGCGCACTTGAGAGCGTGATCGCTTTCATTCGGAGCGCGGCCGGGATAAGCGCCGCCTTACACAATCACGTTTGGGTATTCCAGATAGGGGCAGTCATGGCACGGATCGGCATTCTGCGTCGGGTAGGTATTAGCTTTGTGGCCATGGCATGTATTGCCGGGACACTTGGCGGTTGTAACAAAGACAAAAAGGCCGCGGAAGCACTCCGGGCTGAGAACGAGGACCTCAACACGAAGTACGCGACGCTCGACCAGTCGATGCGTGACAAAGATGCGCGCATCGCTGAACTTGAGCAGCGCTTGAGTGCGGCGGAAACTGCGCGACTCGCGGCGGTTGCCCAGCCCCAGCCAGTTGCTCAGAACGATGGCAGCGGCGGCGGCAACACCGGTGGTGGTGGTGGTTCATCGGGCCGTGACTCAACCGATTCCTTCAGGCCTGATAGCGATGGGACCCAGCGCGCCCGGCTGTCTGGGGACGTCCTCTTTGATCCCGGCCAATCCGCTCTAAAGACGAGTTCGAAGAAGTCACTAGATCGAATCGCCAGCGAAATAAAGCGTAACTATGGCGGCCGGGATGTCCGGGTCGAAGGTCACACCGACAGTGATCCCATCCGTAAGGCTAAGTTTGCCAGCAATCAAGCCCTCAGCGAGGCTCGCGCCGAATCGGTACGCAAGTATTTGATTAGCAAGGGAATCTCTTCCGGCCGAGTGGATGCGGTTGGTTTCGGCTCATCCAAGCCTCGCGGCAATAAGGCCTCAAGCCGCCGCGTAGAGATCGTTATCGTTAACTAATCGGGCGGTCTTCTCACCCGGCTTCGGCGGTTGTACATCAGGCCGACCGCACCGCATATTCCCGTGTGAACGCAGTCTCATCCTTATTGAGTAAAAAAGAACCCAGGCAATCGCCTGGGTTCTTTTCATTCAATCGTTTGTTTAGCTGGGCGGTGGGGCATGGTTTGGCTTCTTGCAAAGCGGAACATCACCCATAATCAAGCTCCGCAGAACTGCTCATGCCCTCAGGGCCCGACGAAGGTGTTACCCCGTCTGCGGGGCACCTCATTGCCCAAGATCGTAATCTCAAGAACTCCGGCCACGGCGCCCAGCTCCTTGAGCTTGGCGCTGGAGACGCTCACTGCGTCGTCCACAAAGCACGGCAACCAGATATTATCGCTCCCGACAAAGGGCGACTCGAGCCATGCCGCGGAGCCATCACTACGCACTACCCATTCACCGTCACCCCCGTGATTGGGCGAGTTCTCGTTCGGATTGATCCGCTGCTTCGCCCTAGCGCGAGCGATGACAGGCGATTTGTCGGCGAGGACCACCATCGAACCGGGTTGCGAAAGAGAACTCCGCTCGCCCCAACCGGGACGCTGCGGACTAAACATGACCTGATACGAGTACGAGACTTCTTCGGCGCATCCCCAGTCCGCCAGTCCACTGTCGCGGCAGCTACGGTTCGCAGCTGGGTTGCCGGGGCACGCCATCTGCGCGAGCGAGGCATAACGTAATTTCGGAAGTTGAAAAAGGTTTGCAGAGTTGGAACGCTCAGGGGAAGTTCCAACGTCCCACCAAGTTGCCCCACCCACCGAAGCCGTCGCCACGGGCATCGCGTCGCGGTAGTCACTCGCGTAAACTCCCATCGCTCCGGCCATGGCCTGCATATTACTTCCGCAGACACCCCGCATCGACTGATTTCGCACGGAAGAAAGCACAGGCCACAACACCGAAACGCCAAGAACGGCAACCGCGGCCATCGAAAGCATGTCGGCCAGTCGGAAGCCGCCGATGCGACCCACTACACCAGATTCGGCTGCAGCGGGCTCCACCATCGCGGTGCTCTGAACTGCTCGCAGCGTCCGATCAATTAATGAATCTGATGCGGTGACGGGGGGCAGATGTGTTAACAAAGCACCGATCGAGGCTAACTGCTGCGCACGCTCCCGAAGCGACCCGCTTACTCCCTCTACGCGATACCCCGCCATGACATATGCATCAACTGCCTCCTCATCCTGCCAACTTAGCGTCAAGGGCATCGCTGCCCGGGCCCGAACGACAGTCGCCAGCGTGCGATCAGTTAAGTCTCCAGGGCAGTGCAGCCCGGGGCACTCACAGACAACCTCGATCATTGCGGCGAGTCTCGTGGCTCGTTCTCTTAACGCCTCAGGAACTCGCTGGCAATCAAAGTCGTTCTCCATCAAAGCATCCATCGCTTCGCAGTCCTTGGCCGATAGCGTCCACTCTTGACCGCGAATCCTTAGATTCCGCGACGCGCCTTGGGCAAAGGTTTCGCCGTCGCCAAGATGTTCGTACTTACTATCCATATTGAATGTAACCAAATCAACCGTGTATGCTGCTGCCTACCAACTCATGTACTTCCAGTGCCTGAACCGTCGCCGTCACCCAGCATTCGCTGCCTCACCCTCGGCCGATTTCCACCGTTTCGCAAACCCCGCCACTGCGGAATGCAATCTCGACTTTACCGTGCCTAATGGGATTCCCAGTTCGTCGGCGATCTGAAGATAACTCATTCGCTGAAAATAGGAAAGCAACAAAATCTCACGTAGCGAATGGGGAAGCCCGTCCAGCGCCGCTTGAACTTTGGCGCTGGTCTCCGCTCCGGCAAGCCGCGCATCCGGCTGAGGGATATCCACTTCCATCAGGTCAATGAAAGTACCGCCCGACCCGTCCTCCCCGTCAACCGGAGCCGAAAGATCAAGAGTGCGTCGTCGAGCCTTTCTACGCAAGTAGTCGCGTGCTTTGTTCGCGGCAATTGTGAATAACCAGGGGCGAAACTTGCGATCAACGTCGAAAGTGTGGGCGGCCACGTGCGCTTGTAAAAATGCCTCCTGAAATACATCTTCAGCCCCGGCCTGTTCCCCCACTAGTCTGGTAAGAAACCGCAAGAGGTCATTCTGATGACGTTCAATCAGTGTTCGCAGCGCCCCCTCCTCACCACGGCGGTGTCGCTCAAAAAGTTGTTCGTCTGTAACCGTGGACACAGGAGTTGTCGCTCTGAAGAATCTAAAGCTAGAAAGTTGGATTGTAAAACAAGATCCAATAATCTAACTGCGTCGGCCTTTACTCATGCCGGAGGATCGCGGAGACGAGTGTAGTTTGCTCTGCACTAAAAAGCAGCCAGAGTCACGAATGCCAACTCATCAATCCATAGCCCTCGAATCGCCTTGCGAGTAGCAGAGGTCCCCCACCGAGCGCTCGAACCGAATGAGTTTTCCAGAGTTAGGTCCGAATAACCTGACTCCGTCCGCTCGCAACTGCGGGGCGTGATCCGCTTCGTACGCGGCGAATGCCGCGCGGTTGCGAAACACGTAGTGCGTCTCGATGGCGGTCTCGCCAGTGTCTGAGTTCTGATCCCATCGGCAGACCGCTGCGGAAAGGGCACCAGTCCTTTCCACCGCGGCCACATGTCCGTTAAGTAGCCACGCCTCATACTCGGCCCGGGTTTGGGCGTCGCTGAAATAGGCTCGAACTACGTAAACGGTGCAAAGGTCTTGGCTCATCTTCTATAGATGGTAGGCATTCGCACGTTCCGAACAGACTTCAAACGAGAGCTAGCCTATCCTGCTATCTCGATTGACTCGTTTTTTAACGCGGGATTAGTTCGGTGCTGCAATAGCAATGCTGCTAATGCGTTCAGCCAAGAGGAAGTCACACATCGGGAGTAAGCCGCGAGTGAATGATGGGTTGAATCAGCATATTCCCGCGGCGAACGCCAACTTGGCGGAAGACGAGGGCTGCGACCTTGCGGCTTTGCTCGTTCAAGCGGCGCGTGGAGACGCTTCGAGCTGGCGCGAGTTGGTGCAGCGCTACGCACGTCGGATTTATGCGCTCGCTAAGAGCAGGTGTCGCAATCACGACGTTTCGGAAGATATCACTCAGTCCGTATTTGCAACGCTGGCGCAAAAGTTAGCCGGAGGTGAATACGGAGAGGAAGGAAAGTTTGAAGCGTGGCTCTTTCGCATCGCGGCTAATCGCGTCCGCGACCACATTCGGCGCCAGCGCCTTCGGCCAACGGGCATCAGTTCCGAAGCGTTGGCCGCCGTGCCCGAGACTAATCTTAGGTCGCTAGAGGAGGCGTTGGGCGGTGGGGCGAACTCTGGTAAAGTTCGCCTTGAACGTCTGCGAACCGCGATGGAAATGCTGAATGAATCAGATAGAGAAATTGTAACGTTGCGTCATCATGGTGGGTTAAGTTTCAAGCAGATCGCCGACATGTTAAGTGAGCCATTGGGCACGTTGCTGGCTCGGCACCACAGAGCCCTGCGCAAGCTGAAGGAAGCGATGGGCGA
>Ga0163144_10010392_pt1 | contig 19848 bp, 14 predicted proteins | sample OliLak19BULKMAT1_FD_123175 | JGI IMG/M metagenome (GOLD analysis project Ga0163144, IMG submission 123175) | Freshwater microbial mat bacterial communities from Lake Vanda, McMurdo Dry Valleys, Antarctica - Oligotrophic Lake LV.19.BULKMAT1 | ecosystem: Environmental > Aquatic > Freshwater >... | reverse complement strand
ATCGATCGACAGCACACTTCGCACGATCTCATCCGCGACTTCGACGGGCGATTCATCAAGTTCATCGAACTTCATATTGGCGATATCCGCAATCAGGCGATCCAGTTCCGTGGGCTCTTTCTTTTTCTTGTCCCCAAACGGATTGCCGCGATCTGCGAGTTGCTGTCCGAGGCCGTACATTTTCTTCAGAATCTGATCGGTGGATTTCATGTAATACAGCAGTGCGAAGCAGGTACCGACAACCGGGCCAGTGTGCGTGTTGAAACTGCCGTCGGCGGCCTGAAGAGTCAGCAGTCCATCGCCGTAAACGATGAACCAGTCTTCGCCGTTGATCTTTCCAAGATCGCCCACGGCGGCGGCTCGTTCCAGGCAGTAATAGTAGTAGAGATTGTGCTCAGCACGACTGACCGGCTGAAAGTTGGCAAGATTCCAGCCAAACGCCCGGTCAACCCGAGCATCCAGCGCACCTGCGCTGTTCTGTGGATTATAATCGGGGAAGGCGGACCCAAACGGACCGGCGTCCGCCAACGGATCAATTTTTGTGAGGCCCCCCGGCAACCGGTCTTCGTCCTTTTTTTCCGGCTTCGGCGGATTTCTCAGCCCGTGCAGCAGTAGTCGGCAAATACCAATTGCACCACCGCCTGCCATTGTCATGTTATGTGTGGTGGCACCCCTACCTGGTCCTTGCGTCGTACCGGGACGATATCCCCAGCCGCCATCGGAATTGCCTTTCTTCATCAGGAAGTCGGCTGCGCGGTCGAGTGCTGCCGGATTGATATTGGCACCGCCGCGCTGGCAGGCCCAGAGAGCGAGTACTCCGTATTGCGACATACTTACATCGCCCGGTTGTGGCGGTGCATCACTCCACGATCCGTCGGCCCGCTGCGCAGCCTGAACGTAGTTAGCGATTGCCTGCAGATTCGGCAGGTACTGTTCTTCAGCGTCGAGGTCAACCAGCAGCATCGAATCCACGCCGGATCCGTAGATATGATCGTACGCTGACATTGGCGAATACTGACTGCCACCACTGCGCCCTACCGCGGCCGCGATTGCCCGGGCGACAAACGCATCTTCCTTTGGTACACCACATTTCAGCATAGCGTACGCTGCCAGGATTTGTTCGCCGCCGTGAGCTGTTTTTGCTGCCTCGGCCTGCAGATACGCCAATCCTTTGTCAACCGCAGCGTCAAATCGCGGAACCTTTGTACTTTGTCGTGGACCGTCAAAGGCCGCCGTCGAATTAACGACCAGGAGCAGGAAAGCTGCGAATAGCAGAAGAAGTCGCATCAAATGCTCCGAAGAAAGCTAGCGGCAAAAAGGTGAAAATTGACAAATTCGATAGTAGCGAAGGTTCGGTTCAGTGTCAAAGTGTGTATTGCCGTTTATGCTTTCGACGTCCAAAACTAGCGGCTCGTTGGAAGGTCCGACAAAATGGCGTCTCAGAATTCGGTGCTTGTCACCGGCGGAGCCGGATTTCTCGGTTCGCACCTGACTCGGTGTCTCCTGAAGGACACTCGCTTTGATGGCCTGCAGATCGTTGTCCTTGATGATCTTTCGGGTGGTTTCGTCGAAAATCTTCCGGAATCCGCGCGAGTTCGTTTCGTGAAAGGCAGCGTCACCGACCACGAATTCATCGAAGGGCTGTTTCAGGAACACTCGTTTCGCTACGTGTTTCACTTGGCGGCCTATGCTGCCGAGGGGCTCAGCCATTTCATCCGCCGCTTCAACTACATGAATAACCTGATCGGCAGCGTGAACGTGATCAATGCTTCTGTGCGTTATTCTGTACAGCATTTTGTGTTCACCAGTTCGATCGCTGTCTATGGCTGTGGGCAGGTTCCAATGCTGGAATCCATTCAGCCTCTGCCGGAAGATCCGTACGGCATTTCCAAGTTTGCTGTGGAGTTGGATCTGAGAGCCGCCCACGAACAGTTTGGTCTGAACTTTACCATCTTCCGTCCGCACAACGTTTATGGGGAATATCAAAACATCGGAGACAAGTATCGAAATGTTGTCGGCATTTTCATGAATCGTATCATGCAAGGACTGCCGCTCCCGATTTTTGGTGACGGATTGCAGCAGCGAGCGTTCTCATACGTCGGCGACATCATGCCGCCGATGATCTCTGCGCCCTTTCGGGTGGAAGCCAATTGCGAAGTCTTTAATGTCGGTGCGACAACCCCCACGACTGTGCTGGACCTTGCGACGTCCGTTTGCCGCGAGTTTCAGGTTGAACCCAACATGCAGTTTCTTGCGGCTCGCAATGAAGTCAAGCTCGCCTGGGCCGACCATACGAAGTGTGTTCAGGTCTTCGGCCAGAGCCCGGCAACATCAATGGCTGACGGGCTGCATCGCATGGGAACCTGGGCACGAACTGTGGGAGCACGTTCCAGCGTTGACTTTGAACACGTCGAAATCACTGACGGCCTGCCCGCCGGATGGGGCCGCACATCCGGCGAATGACCCGTTCACTGCAGGATGCTCAGCAGTGCATCACGCAGAACGGGATAATTCGCCTGAATTGAGTATTTCTGCTCGACTGTTTTCCGACCGCGTTGTCCCATCTTTTGGCGGATCTCCGGATGTGCAGTCAGCAGTCGCAGAGCTGTCAGCCACTCACCCGTCGTCTGCGCGGCCATACCATTCTGATTGTTGTCCAGGATCTCCGAGTTCACCCCGACGGGCGCTGCGATTCCCGGTACTCCGACCGCCAGGTACTGAATCAGCTTGAGACCACATTTATAGATATCCCATTCCTGATTGGGAAAAAGGGGCATCAGGCCAATATCGAACTGCCGAAGCTGTGCTGCTTCACGCGCCGGTTGCCACGGATCGTGAATCACTTTCACTCCCGACAGATCAATCTCACTGAGAGCCGAAATGTCCGGGACGACAATTCGGAGTTCGAAAAGTGTTTCCTGCGCAAGTGTCCGCAGGGCATCTGCGGCTACGTTGAGATACTTCAGATTGCCTGCCGTTCCCATCCATCCCACGACTGGACTCGAGCCACGTTCCGCTGAAGGCTGGTTCACCGGTTGATAAGTTCGCGCAGCATAGTCCTCCAGATCCACGCACGTCGGGACATGACAGATTGTCGTATTCAGCGGTCGTACCTTTTCCACCAGAGACCGATTTCCGCACACGACCATGTCCGCGAGCTTCAACAGTTCGGCGAACTTGTCGGGATAGCGGAGGAACACCGCGTCATCCAGATCAATCACAAGTCGGTGACAGGATTCCTTGAACCGTCGTTCCATATGAATCGAAGTATTGTCGAAGATCTCACGGTCAATGAACACCACATCAAAACGCTGCAGCTTTGTCCGCAGCCAGTGCCACCAGCGGACGCTGCGTTTCAGCAACTGGCTGGGGCGAAAACCCATCCAAGGAAAGTAGTCATACTTCTGCGGAAAGCTGTGCGCTACCACCGCTCGATGCCCGTCCGCGCAAAAATGTCGAAGGTACGGCAGTATGCGAAATCGTGCCGAAGGAACTCGATCGCCCGATGACAGGAACAGGATATTCACGGGCCGTTCTCCGAAGCTCCGCGGCAGGCAGAGATCGTCAATCGGCCGCCTTGACGTATCCATGCCAGTCCATGCGCGAATGGGGCCAGCAAGAGCTTCGTCGCCGTAGTTGGCCGATCAGGATAGCGCAGCAGCCAGCGGCCAAATCGACATTCCGGCCATCGAGCGAGAATCGACAGCGCCAGACTCCCGACTACATTCGACAAATTGCGCTGGTGAATGATTCTGACGTTCGTAAATCCGCACTCTTCCAGCAATTTCCGTATCGACGATGGCGTGAAGTGGTGAAGATGTCGTGGCAGCTCCCACACGTACCAGTACTTACCGAAGAACCATGATTCCCAGCAGCCCGCGTTCGGAATACTGAAGAGCAGCGTTCCTCCCGGTATCAACAACGAGTGCAGACGTCCCAGCGTCTCCCTCGCATCAGGAACATGCTCTATCACCATCCATGCTGCAGCGAGTTCAAACTGCTCCGATTGAAGCTCGGTGGCATCCAGAGTTCCGCAATGCACATCCAGCCCCGCTGCTTGTGCGATCGATGCCGGACGCTCGCCGGGTTCGATTCCCGTTGCGACCCATCCTGCGTCCTGCAACCGCACAAGATATTGTCCGGTCGCACAGCCCAACTCAAGGGCGCGGGGCGTTTTTGATTCGCCTTCGTTGTTCCGTCCCGGTCCTCCGATATGGTGAACCAGTGTCTCAGCCGCTGGTGCTGGCTGGCTGCGATCTTCCATCAGCCAGAAATAGAATCGCCTCAGTCCTGGAACATATCGGAGTGGCAGAATTCGCAAATACAGCGGTCGTCCGGGCGCTCTGTTGTCAGAGGAGCCTACTGTTCCTCGCTGATTCATTTCGGTCGCTGGAATTGTCGCCTTCGGAACAGACTGATGAGGACCGTATTGCTCTGGGTAGCAGTCGCCAAGGGAATCCAGCACTGGGCGAGGATTCATGAATCGATGACCACACTGATGGCATCTTTCAATCGTAAATTCGCCAGGGATGCCACAGAGGTTGTCTTTGGATTTTTGAACAACTGAACTCTCCGACGAACCGCAAAGCGGGCAGGCTATACGTTCCAGCTGCAGCAGGACTTTTGATCCTGCTGAGTCTTCCGGCATCTGGCTTCGCTCGTTGACAGGCGGTAGTGATTCATCAGACATCAACTTGCTCCGGGCGGTGCCATTCGCTCCGCGTTCGTGCCCAGATGACGGTCCAGAGCGGAACCTGTACGCAGCCTACTCCCAGCAGATAACCCGCCGCTACACCGCCACAGCCGTAGATTTTTCCCAGCAACACCTGCAGCGTTGCTACAGTCAGGCTGGAAATGATTGAGGCCACCAGAAATGGATCCCGCTTGTGGGCACGAACGTAGAGATTTGTACACAACGCAAACTGCAGCGACACCATCGCGATGGCGAACATCACAGTTGGTCCGACTGGCAGCATACGATCCGCCAGGCGTTCGAACAGCCATTCACCGCGAGTACCCAACCACCAGACGGTCAGACTGAAGCATATCATAGCCGCTGTCATGATCAGCATGGAGAGGCGCGTCATGCGAAAAAACAATTGATCCAGTTCTGTGAATTTCCTTGCCGCGATCATCGCCCCGAAGACCGGACGCCGCGTTTCTATCCAGGCCAGCGAAGCAGCCTGCAGCGCCGTCAGAATTGTCCATGTCATGCCGAGCTTTGTGGCTTCGCCTGCCGGACGTTCCCGGAAGATCAACAGGAGTGGCATCTGATTCGCCAGCCACAGTAGTACGCCCTGAACGGCTATTCGCCACTGCAACGGCAGAATTTCGTGTTTCCAGTCCACCAGTTCCTGTTCTGGTGGTGATCGAAACGCCGCAAAGAACGCTCGGAAACGAACCGCTACGAGATAACATTCGCCCGCCAGTCGAATGCTGGCCAATGCGACCAGTGCCCAAAGTCCGAATCCACTTGTCAACGCCAGCCACACAGTTAGAGTACCGGCAACCGCCTGCCAGAATCGGACACGATTGATCGCTGACAACTGGTTACAGCCCTCCAAAATTGCGGTCAGTGGCAGTAACGGCAATTGGAGTCCATTGACAATCACCAGCGCCAGCCAAGGTGCAATCCATGAAACATTCTCCCGCAGCGCCTCGTTGCTGGATGTCTGACTGAAGAACAGGAACCCAGCCACCGTGATGGTGCCGGCAAAGATCAGAGCTGCTACGCCATACCAGCGGAGCATCATGCGGCCGAGCGAAATCAGCCGTGATCGCGCGACGGGATCACCGACGATTTGACCGTCCTGAAGAGACAACTGCGACCATTCATGGCTGCTTACGCTGATCAGTACGACATGCAGACCCAGTTCCACAAAGACCTGCATCCCCAGCATGTTACTGAAGGCGTAGTAATAGTCCTGGGTCGACTTCGAAAAACTGACCACCAGAATCAACTGCGTCACAGGCCCGGTAAGCAGCTGCCAGAGCCGGGCAAGCACGGCAAAACCTACTGCTCCATCGACCCCTACCCGCAAAAGCGTTCGCTTCAGCAGCGATACCTGATTGGACCCGACAGCCGACACGCCCTGCTGGCCAGGAACAGCCTCTGGGATTGAATCGGACGATGTTTTCACGAAAATACTCACCCTGCCAGCGACCCACAAAGCCCACATCTTACTGAGCCAGATTCACGGGAGCTTACGTCAGCTACCGTCTTTTCGGTAACACTCATCCAAATAATCTTTTGGACACTTTACTGGTCACGTCTATAAAACGGACAAAGGGGAAACTAATATGCGCACAATTCTGTTATGTACGGTCATGACTCTTCCGGCTCTAACACTGGGCTCGGATCGGGCTGAATGGACGCAATGGCGGGGTATTGACCGCGCCGGGGCCGTGGCGCCGGGGGCCGAATGGCCAAAGTCGCTGGACGAAAAGACGCTCGTCGAGCAATACCGCGTGCCACTGCAGCCAAGCTACTCGGGGCCGATCGTCACGAAGGACAGGGTGTTTGTCACCGAGACGGTGAATAAAGAAAAGGAAGTTGTTCATGCGCTGGACCGGGATACCGGGAAAGAGCTGTGGCAGGCTGAATGGCCTGGGGCGATGACCGTACCGTTCTTCGCAGCGTCAAATGGAAGCTGGATTCGGGCCACGCCGATCTATGATGGCAAGAATCTTTATGTTCCAGGCATTCAGGATATCCTGGTTGCATTGGATGGTGCCACTGGCCGTGAAGCATGGCGTAAGGACTTCAAGCAGGAATTCTCGACCAGCGGTCAATCATTCGGATTTGTGTCCTCACCCCTCGTTGACGACGGGTTCCTGTATGTGCAGACGTCCGGTGGTCTGGTGAAAATCGACTGCCAAAGCGGCTCAATCGTATGGCGTGGCCTGAAAGAGGAAGGCGGCATGATGGGCGGCGCCTTTTCGTCGCCGGTGATCGCCACGATAGCCGGAACGAAGCAACTGGTCGTGCAGAGTCGAGCAAAGCTCAGCGGCGTCGGCCTGGACGCTGGCGACGAATTGTGGTCCCGTCAGATGCCTTCCTTCCGCGACATGAATATTCTGACGCCCACAATCATCGGCGACCGCATTTTCACCAGCAGCTACGGCGGCGGGGCAACGATGCTGGAAGTGACACACGGTGACACGGGCTTCGCGGTGCGTGAATTGTGGAAAAACACCACTGAAGCCTACATGTCGTCACCTGTCGTCATGGACGACAAAATCTATCTGCATCTGCGAAATCAGCGGTTCAGCTGCATCGATCCGGAGACGGGAAAATCACTGTGGCGCACCACTCCTATCGGCGAATACTGGAGCATGGCCACCAACCGATCTCAATTGCTTACACTGGATGAACGCGGCGACCTTCGGCTCATTAATGCCAACCCCGCAGAGTTCTCTCAGGTTTCTGAACGCCATGTCAGTGACGCTTCCACATGGGCTCATCTGGCTATTGCGGACGATCAGGTTTTTGTCCGCGCACTCGACGCCCTGATTGTTTTCCGCTGGCATGAATAGTCGATAGCCTGACATCCTGCCGGGACAGAAGCTGCGTCTCAGACGTTGACAGGTTTCCGTGCCTGTCTGGCAATTCATCGCCCCGCGGAGTACACGATGGGTTACTCACTGATCAACGAACTGGTTTGTCCTGACTGCACGACACCGATGATCAGCCGACCGGGAAACTACGACCGACCGAGGCAACCTTTGAAAATACCCTTCCAGCAGTTTACGTTGAAGGGCCAGTACCTGAGCGAATTCAGATACCAGCGGATAGCTTTTTGCGGCGAAGATCCCGCCAGGAACCACGCGGAACAGCTTTCGATGTTCGCCATGGCGCGGCGGCGGGTGGACCATGACAGCGCTTTGGCTCGTTCGGTTTCCAGAGCTCGGTTCACGATGGTCTGCCGAGTTGATCGCATCAATTCATAGTTCTTGGACATCGAGCCGGCACGCCATTGGTACATCGTCACTGGTTCACCAACAGCCGCGAAACGAACTCCACTTGCCGCCAGCTTCAGCCACAGATCCCAGTCCTCTACGCTTGGCAGACTGCTGTCGAAACCGCCGATTTCCTGAATCAATTTGCGACGAATCATTACGCTCGAAACGACGATGAAGTTGTCCTGCAGAAGCGGTTCCAGTAAATCACCCTCCACCATCGCTTTCGGTTCACTTCGTAGTTCACCAACTCGCCCGACATCTCCAAAATTACCTGCGTTTGTGTATACGATGTCGAATCCGGTCCGTTCTGCTGCTTGAAGTTGTAGTGATAGTTTTTCTGGTAGCCAATAGTCATCGTGATCCAGGAATGCCACCCATTCTCCGGTGGCCAATGCGATACCGTTGTTTCGCGTCTTCGACAGTCCGCTGTTCGGTTGATGGACTGCTCGGATACTATCACCGTATTCCGCCAGCACCGACGCCGACTCGTCTCTTGATCCGTCGTTGACCACGATCACTTCGACTTTGCTGTGTTTCTGGGACAAAACACTGTCAATCGCTCGTCGTGCTTCGCCCGCTCCATTGTAGACCGGAATAATCACTGACACTGTAGGTTTCATACGATGCTCGATACCGGCGGTTTTCTGTTGGGGCTCCTGGCCTCCGCTGCGAATATTCCTTTTTCGCGTCAGAGTACGTGCTGCCTGCTGCCATTCAGCTAAACTATGCTCGGAATCACCGCCGATTGACCTTCGATGAGGTCTATTTACCCTACTAGGATCTATACCCTTCCTTCCTGTATCGTTTATGACCGGACGTTACTTTTCTGCTACACCCCGAAGCTCTTACCTCACAACAGAGTCGTCAGCAGTAGCCGCAGTTTTCGCATCTCGCGAAGCCGTTCTTCGCCTTCCATCGTCCGCGGCAACAGATCAACACTGAGCGAGCGTTGGTAGCCCGTCTGTCGCAGCATCTGCACGATGTGGTTGTAATCGACGTCACCTAATCCTGCCAGGACCTGCAACTCCGTTGGCGAAGTGTCTCGCAGATGCAGGTGCTGCGCGTACTCGAAAACCACATCAAAATTCACTGGACTTCCCTGGCAGCAGATGTAATAGCTGGGATCCAGCGTTATTCCAAGCCCTTTGACCGACTGGCACAGTTCTACTGCCGTATGAGGATCTTCTGTCAGAGTCCCTGTTCTTGTCAGGATCGACAGTCGGATCGCTTCGTGATGGCAGATCGCATATCGTTCACGAAGACGGTCTATTTCCGTATTGAACGGTGTGCCTTTCGGGGAACTCAGGATCGTGATTTGAACGATTCGCTGCAGCTTCGCAAACTTCACTATGCCTTTGAAGGTGTCGATATCGACCTCGCTCTCCAGGAATATGGCGTTCGGCGTTAACCGGCTAGCTTCACGCATCAAACCGGCACAGCCTTCCGGATCTGCTGCGACTTTAGATGGCCGTAACTGGTCGTATTCTTCGTTCAACCAGATCTCGACCTTGTCAAATCCCAGTTCCTGAATCTGCAGGCAGGCTGCCGGGAACGCAAAATCCCAGAGACTTCGCGTTGAGGCCGCTATATGCACTTTAATACTCCCTGTTCGATCTTAAACCCTTATTTGGCCGCTATTTACTGCGACTCTCTCTGTCCGTCGCCGTCGACGTAAACCACCAAAGAACTGTATTCCCGTCACTCCGTTTCCGCAAGACCGCTCAGTCTTCCTGCGGAACTCCTGAGGATTTGTAGGGATTTTGCACGATTCAACGATTCGTCTGCCGATAACGAATAGTAACGCTGTTTTCCGTGCTACTGCGCGGTGCCGTTTCGGACTACTGAGTCCCGAAAACAGAAAATCTTTTTGGATCTTCTGCCTCGCGATTGCAGAGGATTGTTGCTGAGAAAATAGAGGAGTCCTTTCCATGCTGAATCGTACGATGGCTGTATTGCTTTCAGGGGCTATTGGCATTCTTGTCACCGGCTGTGCTTCTTCTACGCCGACTATGCGAGCTCAAAGCCCGCAGAATGGGTTCGGTTCTTCGAGCAACGGACCAGCGATGAACCATGACTGCCCGATGTGTCAGTCCGGTGAAGGTCACGGACAAGTGTGCCCACCGAATCACGGAGGCTACGGTGGGCCGAATTGCCAGGGAGCCGGGTGCAACCTGCCTTTCCATCCTGTGCATCGTAATTTTCACACCTATCAAGCTCCTCAGAATCTGATGTACCCTCCAGAAAATGCCGCACCAGCCCAGGTTCAGTATCCGTACTACACTTTCCGCGGCCCGACAGACTTCTTCATGAAGTAGCAGCAGGTCGTTCAAAGCAGAAAAATCGTCTGATGAGCCCAGTTGAATCACATCAGCGGGGCTTTCTTTGCGTTTGCGGCATGTGATTCAAAAAGGGATTAAGAGAAAGTAGAAGTGATAGTAGCTGGTCTGTTGAGTGTTGATAACTTCTTTAAGAACCACAAAAGAAGGCAACAAACGCAGCGTTTCAGGAGGTTGAGCTAAGTGAAAACATGAGCAGTAACTCAAGGGAAACCATCTGAAGGGCGATGAATTTTCGGGAATAAGCAACACAGGGTGTGAACAGCTAAAGCAAACGAAGTCGAACGCGGACTTAACGCGGACACTCAAAGTGCGGTGTTCAACAGGTTGTTAACAACAGCATCAGGTTCACTCGTTTTCAACGTATTCAGTTTGTATAGCCGTATCAGGGAGATTCTTTTTTAATTCAGCGACAGCAGCGTCGCTTGATCCGAGAGCTGTCCGGGTGATTTTAAGATCCTTGAGTGACTTCAGATGAAACAATTCTGGTGCTCCGACGGCAGTGATTTGAGTCGAACCCAGATGAAGGAACGTGAGAGCCGTCATATTCTTGAGCACGGGCAGGCCGGAGTCCGACAACTTTGTATTGTCGAGATTCAGCCATTCCAATTTCGTGAGCGGAGCCAGCATTAATGCGCCATGATCAGAAATCTGAACCCGCCACAGATTGAGTTTCTTCAATTCTCGCAGCTTTGCGAGATAAGCCATACCAGCATCAGTGATCAGGGAGTCTTCGCTCAGATCCAATTCTTCCAGCGAGGAACAGACAGAAAGTGTTTCGAGCCCGGCATCGGTCACCTGGTTCCTCGCAAGTCGCAGTTTCTTCAGCGACGGAAATCCCGCGATCAGCGAACATGAATCATCATCGATAATAGTGCCAGCGACATAGAGCTCTTCAAGGTCTTTGAGACCAGCTAAAGCAGCTAAACCGTCGGTGCCGACAAAAGTCAGATCGTCCAAAGCAAGAACTTTGAGTGATTTACAAGCGGCGAGAGTCTTTACACCGTCATCGCTGATATTGGTATTGCCGTTCTTTCCGTTGAGACGCAAAGCCCGTAATCCAATGAACCGCGCGATAACGACCGTCGCTTGATCCGATATCTGACAGCCACGAAGATCGAGCTGGACCAACATCGGCGAGACCCGTTCCAGTACCGGTAACGATTGGTCGTTGAACGAAGAATCAGCCAGATTCAGCACCCGAAGAGAAACAAAATCCGGCAGAAAATCCAGCGTTTCCGGCGTCAGCGTGAGTTTGTGTAGATCTATATCGGTTACGGAACCCCCTTCATCGGTCTTCACAGTCGCCCCCGCCGCCTGGAGGGCCTTGATGGCAGCCACTTCAGTATCGCTCACTTTGGAAACAGTCTGCGATGGCGGAGAATCGCCGGAGCAACCGGCAAACGAAAGAAAAACGATCAGCGGGCACAGTCGGGGGAAAGCAGACACAGGCAGACTCCGGTGAAACAGTCAGAAGACAAGAACACCGATGATAGCTGCAATTCCATCGGTTGTCAGTGAACCAGGGAAGCGGAGCCAATAGCCAAATGGCCCGCAGGGTGCTGCGCACTATTCGTCGCTGACCCCTTTTCCCGCGATGCCGTTGACCTGCAATTTAGGTTTGACAATGCACTATACAATTCGGTCCAGATCGCTGTCGCCGATATGAGCGTGACGCACATCAGCAAGTGTGCGTCTATCGCGCCACAGGCATTAGCAATTCCAAGGAGCAGCGTGATCATGGTCAAAAGCGCGGCAATGACCAAGCGACCGATGAAGCCAAGTCGTACCACGTTGACAGCGTGCGACGCCAGAGCGTACTCAACAGACAGCGCGGAGAGTGTGCGAAAGGAGACCATATTCTCCTGGAGTTTCACAAAATCCATTTTCGGGCGCAGCTGGGCAGATCGTTCGTCATCAAACGCGGCGGCTTCTCTCGCCTCAATGTTCGGTGCGGACATCGTCTTGGGGTCGCAGTTGTCAAGATTCCCCATGTTTCCCGCCATATACTGCTCGAAGTAGGATTTCACTTTCGGCGGAGATTCAGGCGATGATCCCTCGGTAGACTTCGTAGAAGAAATAGCCGCAGGATCCTTCACCCCGAAAGTCGCCGTGAGTTCGCCCGGCAGCGTGGTACCGGCTGATTTGCGGTAGCGTAACAAGAGTTGTTCCATATAGTCGCGGAGAACATCGTAGGAGTCCTCTTCGAGAGCAGGTTCCGCGTCACCGCTAACCGTCAGCACAGGTTCCGTCGCAGCGAGTGGTGGGGCATCGCACCCGAAAAGAAAGACGACGGACGGATTTTCTCCAGAAGGTTCCGACAGATCCACGAACGCGCCAAGTGGCGGCGTCACGTTTTCCGCAGCCGGTTTTCGTAGTCCTTCATCGCGGCAGTCCAGGAGTTCCGCGCGTAGATCCAATTCTCGCGTCAGTGTTTCGCAGGATTCACCAGAACCGAAACCAGTACCGGCCTGTAGCACAGGCGACACAGGGTTCGCTGACAGAGAATACTCAGCCGGTTTCGCGTTCAACTCGCCAGCATAGCGAACAGATTCTGCCAGCTCAGCATTTCGCAGCTCCAGCTGCTCATTCGCCTGCCGGGGCTTCGATCCACTCAACAGCACAGCCTTTTGCAATTCCCTCACGGTACACAAAAGGACTTCCCGCTCGACAATCTCTGCCTCCCGGCGATCCAAATCTTCCCACTTCGCCTCGATCGCGGAGAGTTGTTCCGAATATCTGACATCCGCTTTGTCCGAAGCTGCGGCAGCGGATGATTGTTCCGCGTCCGCCATTGCTTTTGCGCGGTCTGACAGAGCAATTTCGAGAAGTGCCAGCGTCTCAGTCTTCGTCAGCAGTTCAAGAGCACGGTGGCTGAGTGACGTTTCGCGTGAATCGTACTCGTCAGACAGTTGCAGAAATTCTGACTCCCGGGCCTGCTGTCGGGACTCTCGGTTGAGTAGTTCAGCCTGTGCAGCCTGAATTTCTTCGCGCAGCAGTCGTAGTTCTGCCTCCTGCCGGGAATGCTCCAACTTCGCGTGTTCAACCGCTACCAGCGTCCGGGAATTCTGTTCCGCAGCGTCTGCCAACTGACGCTGGTGATCTGCCTGAGCTTGACGCCGTCGATCCTCGATCAAGATCAGGCGTGCGTAGGCGTCGCGTTCTCGCTCTCGCACGATTTGTGTCAGATCGGCAAGCTGCTGTTGGCGGAGTGTCAGCTCCTCCTGCAGCCCTTTCAGCAATGCAATCTGGATGGACGTGTCCGGAGCAGACGGCGCGGCAATCACAACAGGGATCGGAATCGCTGCCGTGGTCAGATCGGCGGAGGTTCGCGGAGCAACAGTCGCGGCAGACTGGAATGACATCAAAGGTCGATCGTCGGGCTCCGGCAGATACGAAGGCGCGTCCTGATACTCCAGACGATATGAAACCGGTCCGAGGGAGATCACGTCGCCTTCGGTGAGTCGGTTCAGCCCGCTTACAGGCAGGTCGTTGACCCAGACACGGCCATCAATGCGCTTGACTGAGAGCGTCCCGGACTTGTGGATGAAGCTGCAATGCGTGGCCTCCGCTCCGGAGAACGCCACGCAGAATTCACTTGCTGCACCAGAACCGCATCGGTACGTCCCGTCGACCTGCGCGCAGAAGGATTCAAGATGAGCACCATACAAAGGTGCCAGGTGGGGGATTCGAATCCTGGACTTGTGAGCTGGGTGGGTTGTCACAACCGACATGACGTTCTCCGGCTGAAAAAAGGCTTCAGGAACTCAGGATGCCGGAGAGTTCCGGATACTTTTTTCAACCAATCCGGGACAGTCGAACTCCAGCCCGGCTCGGTTGTCATCAATCAGGACGACACTCGATGCAGCTCCGTCACATACGCAGCTTGATTCACCAGGAACGCTCGTTTCGAATCAGCGGCCTGGCATGAAACAGGGTCGGTATTTCGATCTTAGACAGACTTACCTCAAGGAGGCACTTTGGGACGTAACGACATGCTGCCAGAACTCAACACGCTCGAAAAACCAGGCAGTCCGGTGGAACGATTACGGATCTGAGGATCGCGCAGCTCAGGAAGTGAAGGGGAAAGTAGAAAAAACCAGTAGGAGTGGGGAAATTACTCCTGGTCGAACAGCGTTGTGCCGCGAATGATGAGTGCGCGAGTGTTGACGGATGCTACGGGCGGAGCGATACTGCCGAGTGGATGACGAATGGCAACGAACTTTGAGGATTGACGCATCGCATCGTAGTGAGCAACTGGAGTGCGTTGAGCGGCGAGCTAGGATCAAAGACAACGGCTGTTTCGCCAGTGGCTGTCAGGTTCCAACGGTCCGGGACGTTTTAGTTCGCATGATGGCACACACGGAGAAGTGAGCTGACATGCCCGACATCAGGTTTCGACCGTGCTGAACGACGAATCAGATTCATCCAAACGACGCCTTCGGAATTCCGTCCATCTGCTGCTGTCGCTGTTTCAGGTCGCCGCCGTGTCGTGGGCTCTGCTGACGCCGGACCCGTTTGCACTCGTCCGTGACACACCGCTGGACTGGGTGCAAAGCGCGAGCGATCTGCTGCTGCACGCCATCGTGTTTACGGCCCTTTCAGTCACGGTGTTTAGTCTGTGCCTGGCGGTCTTTGGCGAATACCCATCGGCCGCCGTCTTCGGTATGCTCGGCTACTGCGTCACGGTGGAAGGACTTCAGGCGTTTGTCCCTGGCCGAACCAGTGACCCGCGCGACGCGATCGCCAACATCGCTGGCTTTGTCCTTGGCCTCAGCGTCGTCCGCGTCCTCTCACTGCTCCGGCCAAAGCGTGAAAAAAGTGCGGTCAGGAACCAATAGGCAAATGGCCCGGAGGGTGCTCCGCACGATTCGTACCAGACCCCTTTTCTAAAGCATCGCCGCCGGGTAGCGAAAGCAGGTGCTCTTCCGTAGACTCCTGCGACCTGAGGAACAGTTCCTGTTCGCATTAATCGTCGATTCGTCAGATCGTCGAGGAGACTCGATACAATGCCCACATGGCCTCATCAGCTCTTCATCGATGGTGTCTGGAGTGACAGTCAATCCGGTCGAACCTGGAGCGTCACCAACCCAGCCACAGGAAAAGAACTCGCCAGCGTCGCTCTGGCCGATGCCACGGACGTCGATCGAGCCGTTCAGGCAGCGCGACGGGCGTTTGACGACGGCGAATGGCCTCGCATGGACCCGTTACAGCGGGGTCGCTTGCTGTTCCGTCTGGCCGAACGCATCCGGGAGAACCTGAATGATCTGGCAATGACCGACACGCTGAATGTCGGAAAGCCGATTCGGGATACGATGGGCTTTGACGTTCCTTGTGCGGCCGATTTGTTCGAGAGCTACGCCGGATTGCCGGACAAGATCTCCGGCAAGTGTTTTGGGACTTTGCCGGACAACGTCACACTGCAGATTCGCGAACCGATGGGAGTCATCGCGGCGATCGTACCCTGGAATTTTCCGCTCACGAATGCCGCCATCAAACTCGCCCCGATTCTGGCGTGCGGCAACACAGTCGTCCTGAAGCCGTCCGAAGTATCGCCGTTGTCCGCTCTGATGCTGGCAAAGCTGACGGCCGATGTAGGCTTTCCGCCGGGAGTCATCAATGTGATTCACGGCACGGGTCACGAAGCCGGCGCATCGCTGGTGAAGCATCCGGGCGTGGACAAAATCACTTTTACCGGGCGTCATCAAACCGGTGCCCTGATGCTGGAAGCAGCCAAAGTCGGCATGAAAGGCGTGATGCTTGAACTTGGCGGAAAGTCACCCAACATCGTGTTTCCGGACGCGCCGATCGACAACGTCGTCAACGGTGTCATTACGGGAATTTTCTATAACCTCGGGCAGGTCTGCGTTGCCGGGTCGCGTTTGCTGATCCATGAAAGTCAACATGACGATCTGATGGAACGAATCGTGGCCAAAGTCCGCAGCCTGCGGCAGGGAGATCCCACAAATCCGGACACGCAGCTCGGCTGTCTCGCGTCACCCGGACATTGTGACACCGTCCGCAGGTGCGTTGAGAAAGCCGAACAGGAAGGCGCGCGGTGTGTGTTGACGGGGACTCGTCCAGTTGATTCCATGGACTGTTTTTATCCTCCGACAGTGTTCGACGGCGTCACACCAGGGATGACGGTGGCTCGGGAAGAAGTGTTCGGCCCCGTGCTGAGCGTGATGACCTATCGTGACGAAGCAGAAGCCGTGCGGATGGCGAACGACAGCGAATTCGGTCTGATGGCAAACATCTGGACGTCCGACGGAACTCGAGCGCTCCGCGTCGCCCGCCAGATTCGCGCGGGTCGAATCGCCATCAACGGTGGTGGTGCCTTACGAGCCAACGTGCCCGTGTTCGGATATAAGCTCAGCGGCATTGGTGCCGAGTTGGGCTTCGACGAAGCGGTCCACGAATACTGCAGTTCAAAAGCCATTCTGTATTCACTCGCGACGGAGAAATCAGCATGGCCGGAGTAAATCGCAAAGTAGCCGTCACGCTCCGCCGTGACGAGCCATGAACTGGGCCACACGAATGGAGCCCCCGCGCTGATTGTCCTTAAGACCCAGGCGACGGGGCTGATCGTGGAGCCCTGTCTCGGTTGATGAATGTCGATTGACAAATGCTCATCACGGCGGAGCGTGATGGCTACTTTGGGTTGCGGGCGAAGCCCGCGCTGGGATATCCGCGGTGAAAAACTGCGATAGGAACGACCAACTGCATCCGCGATGCGCGGCACAAAGAAGTCTGATTGCGTTACTAAGGGAGCAGATTAGAGATGGCGCGCTCGAAGGCGAAGAATCTTCTCAGAAATACAATCTTATCAACGTTTGCTGAACAGGACGCGAGAATCGGGCGGGCGATTGAGGAACTGGATACGCCCACACTGTTGCTGGATCGAGCAGCCAGCGACCGAAACCTCGCCAGGATGGCAGGCTTCTTTCGTGATCGACCAGCCAAACTACGTCCGCACTTTAAGAATCACAAGTGCGTGACTTTGGCACAACGCCAGATGCTGGCCGGCGCGGTCGGGATGACATGTGCTAAGCTCGGTGAGGCCGAAGTGCTGGTTGACAACGGTTTTCGCGATGTCCTGATTGCCAATCAGGTCGTCGGTGCCGTCAAGGTCGATCGACTTACGCAGCTCGCCAGGCGAGCCCGCATCAGCGTGGCCGTCGATCACATGGATCAGGTCGAAGCGATCAGTCGCGCCGCTGTGGACGCGCAAGCGGTGGTGCGTTTGCTGATTGAAGTAGACATCGGCATGGGACGCTGCGGACTACCGAGCAGCGAAGCAGTGCTGGAGCTGGCAAGGAAGCTGCACGGCATGCCAGGCGTGGAATTCTGTGGACTTCAGGCGTACGAAGGTCACCTCGTGAATGTAATTGATCGCGATCTACGGCGGATTCAGTCGCGGGCCGCAATGGGACTCGCCGTGGAGACTCGGCGCCTGCTGGAACGTTCCGGCATTCCGGTCACATGCGTCAGCGGGTGTTCCAGTGCGACGTATGATTCCACGGGAATTCTGGACGGGGTGGATGAAATTCAGGCGGGCACGTATGCGACGATGGATCGTCAGTACTTCCGATTGGCGCCCGAGTTTGAAGTCGCGTTGTCGATCCTCGTTCGCGTCATCAGCCGTCCTGGTCCAGGCAAGGCTGTCCTGGATGTTGGCGTCAAAGGGGCAGGAGCGGAATTTGGAGTTCCCGGGATTCGCGATTATCCCGAGGTAGTCATACCGTTCTTTCTTGCGGAAGAACATGTGGTTGTCAATCAGACGCCGGAGTGGTCAATCGGACAGCCACTGCATCTGATTCCGAGCCATGCCTGCACGACCTGCAATCTCTACCGCGAGATCGTCGCGCATGAAAACGGAGTCGTCGTGGACGTCTGGCCGATCGAAGCGTCCGGACGTCTAGCTTAGTTGGACATCGCCACTTTTGGCGGAAACCGAGCATTTTTGTAGCCCGAAGCGTGAGCGAGGGGTTCGTACTTAATTCGTTCCCTCGCTGACGCTTCGGGTTGGTATTAAATCAACAGTCCGCTAGCCGCCTGTACACTGCAGTCTAGATCATCAGCGGCTAGCGTCCAATCGCACTCGCTTTCACATAGTAGACCTCACTCTCCGAGTGAGGCAGGCCGCAAAACGCGGCCTTTGGCATTCGTCACTCAGAGAGTGACGGCTACTTTAATCGCAATTCGAGCTCCATTTGGCTAGCGCCTCACCGCTCACTTATTGATCGAGCGATCCATAATTCGTCAGTCTGGAATCACGACTCTCGCCCAATGGATGCTCATGCAACCTGGTGTCCCGGCGTACCAGGCACACAAGACTCGCTCATCGTCGAGTACCCGCAGAGCCGGGTGGCCGAAACTCCACTTCCCCATATCTTCCCAGTATTGATTGAAGTCGATGGCCGTTCCGCCAGGAGTTACTGCCGCCAATTCCTCGTGAGTGTGAATGACCAGTCGCTCGTGTTCCGGCCAGGTGTGACCATCGTCGCGTGACATCCACAACGTCATTGTGCAGGGACCGCGACGATCGTCCCGTCCGGCCAACTCACAATTCACCCGGTCCCGGCGCAGCCGCTCAGACCGAGTGTTGGCAACACGCGCCAGGAACTCCAGGTCGCTCCGTCGTCAGACGATACGGCCAGCAATAGCTTCGACCGAAGAATGCCCTGTGTGACCGGATCAAACAGCGGTCGTTGCGGGTCACTCCGGTCGAACCATGTCGCAAACAACAGCAGCCGGCCAGTCGCGATTTCCACGATCGGAGGCGCGGACAACGATCCGGGAACGCCATCGACGCAGGTCGCAAGTTGCGGCGTGAGCCGATTCCATGTTGTCCCCCGGTCATCTGAACTACACAACTGGATGGTTGAATCGGGCGAGTGTTTGCCGGTACCAACCTGAAAGCCACACAGCCAGACTCCTGATCGCAGTCTGCAGAGTCCGGTAAAGAAAGCCACCCGTGATTCCGGCACCTGTTGCGTAGCGTCGTAAATCACGCCGCGGTCTTCGATAAGTAATACAGCCATGTTTTCGTTCCCGACTATTGATGGGTTCGGCATCATTTTCCTGCTGCCTGCCCTGGGCTGTTAAAAATCCAGGGTTGACGCCGTTATTTGATTGCGCCAGTTTTGTTCCCCCTTTTTTTGTCGCCCCGTGCCAGCTTGCCTGGCACGAGCGAACGTTTTGGAGTTATGCGTGACGACGGGCCTCCCCGGTTGGCTTGCCCAACCGGAAGGCGAAGTTTTGCTGGTGAAACCTGGCTTCCTGCCAGGCAAGCTTAACAGGGGAGCGATGGCGTTTACGATTGTGTGCCAGTTCCAAATCGAGCGTTCCTGCCGGACAAGCCGGCAAGGGGACGGAAGGAACACAGAACTTTTTCGCCCCAGAAAATCATAGGGCAATACCAAGCTTTTAACGGCCTGCCAGCTGACCCCTGCCAACGGAATCCTGGATCCTCACATCACATCCACCGGACTTCTCGCCGCCTTCAGAGCACGCTTCATGATCGGAGGAAAATTGTTCTCGTGGATGT
>Ga0163144_10010391_pt1 | contig 19848 bp, 14 predicted proteins | sample OliLak19BULKMAT1_FD_123175 | JGI IMG/M metagenome (GOLD analysis project Ga0163144, IMG submission 123175) | Freshwater microbial mat bacterial communities from Lake Vanda, McMurdo Dry Valleys, Antarctica - Oligotrophic Lake LV.19.BULKMAT1 | ecosystem: Environmental > Aquatic > Freshwater >... | reverse complement strand
CTCCAGAGATAGCTGCGATGACAGAGCCGTTTGCATTAGTCTTGAGGAGAGAGGAAGCGATGCCTGAGATGGCGAAGGATGTGGTGGTAGCTGAAGTACCCGTGGCTGCGGTGAACGTTAAGTCAGTGAAATTCGCATTTGATGCAGTGAGATTAAGCGTGGAAAGATTTGAAGCATAAAAATTAGTTGATGTGGCATTAGTAGTTGTTGAGTTTCCTGTGATAACAACATTTGCCGGAAAGACGTAATCACCTGAACCAAAGGTTCCCCCTTGAGTTGTGAAGACTCCAGTTCCAGAATTGTATGAAATAACTCCAGCCCCAGAAAGTGAAGAAGAGGAAATTTTATTATTAAAAATATTCCAATCTACTGAAGCCAAGCAACCGAACACTAATGCCGACGCAGTTGAACAAGAAACTGTATTTAAAGTTCGAGTAAGCCCTGTATTAAAGGTTAGTCCACTCTCATAATCCGTTCCAGAAACTGCCGCAACAACACTTCCATTTACATTAGTCTTCAGAAGTGATGAGGTAATATTAGAAATTGCTAAAGCTGTTGTGGTTGCATTCGTGGTAGTTGAATTCGTAAATCGTGCAGTTCCAGCGGTAGTTGCTCCGATGGTTACATTTTCAATTGTTCCTCCTTCAACATTCTGAGCTACAAATGCTGCTGGGACTGCTCCTAAAATTTTACGGGGTGACATTTCTCCATCCCACGTAGCAGCTCCACCTGAGCCTCCAACTTCAATACCGAGATAGAGAGTTTGATTGAAATCAACCGAAGTAAGAGCTGTTGAACTTCCGAGCATCACTGAAAACAGCCCGTTTGAAAGACTTACACGGTCGCCAACGGCAGTGCTGCGATCTTCTTGCCAAATAGCGACTCCACCCGTTTGAGATGTGTAAAGTCCAAAACGCATATGATAGGTGCCGTCGCTGACTGCGATATTTCCCACAGTTGTGAGCTTTCCTTGATAATTGATTTGCTTATTGAAAGCAGCCTCAGCGATATTTGGAACAAACGCCGTTATCTCAAGTGCATTAAAAAATCCCGGTACGGTTAACACCGTAAGAAGTATGAGGACGCTAGCTATTATTTTGTTTAAAATTTTGAACATCTTTGACCCAGCTTTTAGCTTTAATCCCATTCACTTTTTACTTATCACTCTTTCTCTTCTTATTCTCTATTCTTCTTTTCTCATCTCTCCTCACGGTACGATTCGCTAATAGACTTTTTTCTCTTCATCTATTTCACAAACCAATAATCCGATATTCTTTCTTTTCTTTTTCTGTTCCATTAACTCTTTTATTGTTTTTAAAACCACGAGAATGAATATGATAAGAAGAAGGATGTACCAAATTTTTTCACTAAGAACTATCATCAGCACTGAAAAAAATTTCTGATCTCCAGTAAGTAATGCTTGGGCACTCGCAACCAGCTCACCAGCAATATTTTTTAATCCTCGATTTCTATAATCAACGACTGAAATATTTACCTTGTAGGTTCCAGAATCTCCAAGAGCTCCGATCGTTGCAGTGTAGAGAGTTTTTTCTTTATTGACTCGAAGAAGGAATGAGAACGTTCGATCTTTTTCCACTGGGTGCGTCAGAGTAATCGCAATTGTTTTAAGTACCTCTGGCACCTTTCGATAATCGAGAGAAACGGTAAGGTCTTTGGCTCCATCAATCATGATTGACTCATCACCTCTCGTTGTTGCAATCAGTTTTCCGTCTTGGATGAAATCAAAATCAAAAAATGTAAGCGATGCAATGAGAGGATCTACGTTTGGAGCTGGAGGAAGATTCGGAAAGGAATCTTCTCCTTTAGGTGTCACTTCGCCCGGAATTGGAATTCGCGCAGATGCTAGTACTCCTGACGAATAGTTGCCTTCTAAGTCCTTTGCAAAAAGTGTGTAGTAGTATCGTGTGCCGATATCTACATCACTATCGTCAAACACATCTTCAGTACCTTCGTAGATCACTTCTCCATCAGTAGGATCGGCGGGATAGAAGCTGCTACTGCGAATTATTCTAACTTCAGAAAAATTTGGCGTCGTTGGATTATTCCATTTCAGAAGTATGCTTTCTTTCTTTGCTGTTGCGGTAAAGTGATTAGCGTTGAGATTTGCTTGAGTGATCGGAAGAGTTTTGAATGTTTGTCCACCTAAACTATTCATTCTTCCGTAGCCACTTTCAACTTTTATACCGAACAGGTATTCAGTTCCAGAAAGAAGTCCTGAAATTGTTGCGCTGTGCACCGTGTCAAAGAATGTTTCAGATGTAATTCCCTGTTCATAATTTGAGGTGAGGCCCCAGGATAAACTTCCCCGTGTCGCCACTGTAGTCTTCCAAGTAATCAGTGCCCCAGTCTGTGAAGGTAGGGAGATCACATCGTAAATGAGAGGAAGTATGGATCCGCCAGTACTACCGCCACCTGTAGCAGCGGAAAAGGTTGTTGCAGAGGCGCTTGCGGACAGGGCTGATTCATTTGCTGCGGCATCGATTGCAGAAACAGTGTAGGCGTACAGGGTATTGCTAGAAAGACCAGTGTCAGAATAGTTCGTCGCCCCAACGGTCGTTATATACACTGAGTCTCGGTAAATCTTATATCCTGTCACTGCTACGTTGTCAGTAGAGGCACTCCACGAGAGATTAATCTGGGAAGTCGATACTGCAGTAGCCATAAGACCTGTGGGGACCGAGGGAGATGCACCATCAACTCCAGGAGCAGTGACAGAGAGATTCACATTGAACTGATCTTCTACTGCAGAAATAGTTGTGAAAGAACTGAAAGAAACAAGGGTTAAAACGACGAGCAAAATTGAGCTCTGGAGCGTTTTAGAGAGGCTAGTAGTACTTTGTCTCATTGTTTTTACAAAGCAATGGCCGTTACTGTTGTAGTAGCTGTGTAGGTACCCACCGCTTGAAGGTTGCTTCCGCCAGATGAGGCGCGGAACTTTAATGTTGTTTGAGTTCCGCTTGGGTAATTGCTCGTAGCCTCACTAGCAACAAGTTTATTTACCGTTCCGATTTGATCCCAGCAAGAATCCGCTGTATCAAGAGCCCCAGTGTTACAACTACTCCCATCGTCCTTCCATCTCGAAACAATTGCGCTTCCTTCTGGAGAAAATCCAAATCGTGATGCTGCCACAGGGGTTATAAATGTAAGATCTGGATTTGCTCCAACAGGAACATAATCAGTAAAGAAATTTACTCCCGACACTAAAGCTGGAGTAGAACTTGCTTTAATGTACAGTTCGTAACCCGCTGGATCATCCGTTGTAACAGTGACCACAGTCTGTCCATTTGCTACTCCTCCAACAGTTCCATCGATTGATGGTGAGAGAGTGACGTCAGCGACTGTGCCGAGCGCCAAGTATACTTGTAGCATTTGTTGGTATCCCGCCTTCAAATTGTAATTACTACTTGCAGATTTGCCAACAGCGATTTCTCCGAACGTACTTTCATCTTTGTAATTGGTAGAAGTCGACAATCCTCCTCCAAAATTTATTGAGTCACTTTGTATTGAATAATTAGTACTATTCATCACTGCTGCAAAGAGAGGATTTACTCCCCATACAAACGCGAAACAAAAAATGAAAATAGAAAATTTTTTCATATTACAATTCTTTCGAAACCACAGCGGAAACCTTTTTCTTTTTTACGATGTTGAGAGTTAACACCGCAAGACAGAGTATTACCAACGCCAGAAGAACCAGAGCGCTCGGTGAAACAACTAAAAAATTCACTTCTTTAGTGTCGACAATGTCGCCATAACCGCGGTTGACCTCTGCTGTTGCGGTATAAAGTCCCAACATGCCGGATACTGCAATCTCTACATCACGGGTACGAACAGATTGCGGAAGCGCATACCAAGGATCGAGAATAGTAGTTTTTAGAACAGTACCAAACATATTTTTTATCGTAATAATTCCATAAGGATTAAGGCTTACATTTCCAGTATTGCGATATGCAACACGGAGCGGAACAGTGCCTTTCAAAAACCAAAATGAATTATTTTTTGTAGTAACACTAACGAGTTCTCCCTCAGAAGTTGTATTTCCTGCCACCGTCGCAAATACCAGCGTTCCTACTCTTCCCACAACCACTGCACCGCTATATGTTCGACTGTCATCTGTTACCGCATCTCTCTGTGCAACCGCACTCACGAGCACCGTACCGAATAACCCTCCTGCCCTTACTCCCACGGGAACAGTTATAGTCACTGGAATGATTGCACGATCACCGTGCTCAAGAACGAAATCAGTCTTCTCTACTGAAAGAAATTTTTTCAGTGACGTCTCACTTTCTTTTTCTCCGAGTAACGTTACCGCTTCATTTTGTTCTGAACTCGCTACAAAATCCTCGAAGGACACAGTGAATGCTTGGGATCTACCAGTTTTGTTATCGACAGAAATCATTATTGTCTTACTTTCACCGGGCACAAGAGTAGCTTCGAGCTTTGCAGGACCAACAACAAAATTTTTCTCCACGGCTATGTTTTCATGACGCTGAATTGTAAAGGCAGAAGTCGGTACCGCAATACTAGTAAGCAGTGAAAGTACAATAAGTTTTTGAATTAATTTCATTGTTATTACATCCTGTGATTAATAAAAATTTCGACCTTTTACCATGGAATTCTTCCCATGCTCTGTGAGCCAATTGTTAGCTCGCAATGCTTGAGAACAATTCACTTTTATTTCTGACCCTTGATCCTCTTGTTACTTTTTACTTAGTTACTACTTACTAGTTATTAATCGGAACAAGCACATATAAATAATCATCACCTTTAACTTTCTTGAAGACTGGAGTAATCACTCCATTCGATCCATCATTACTTGGCTCAACAGTTACATCATCCGAAAAAGAACTTTTGATTTTTGCGACCGTTGCTGCTCTATCAGTGTTCTCATGTATCGGCACTACCACCATTCCTTCCTTTGGATCACTCCGGGCCAATTCTCCGGATCGATCAATTGGTGGGCTCGTATCCTTTTCACCTGGCCATTTGATCATCGCCAGAATTTTCGTCCTTGCTCCAAACAAAAGATCATTTACTGTGTGATAAAAATTAACCGCCATCTTATCCACCTGTACACCAAGACCAGTGAACACGCTCGCAGACTGAGTTTGCGCAGATTTTAAAATTGGAGTTAGGGTAGAAATCGGAACAGCGACAGAATGAGAAATTTTTTGACTTGCTGTTACATACACATGTTCCATGTATTCATGTGATGGTCCAAGCATTCTAAAACCGATAAATACCAACAATACTGCGAGCATCCCGCCGACAAGTGAGGGAAACTTTTGTGCAAAAAATTCATGTTGTGTGCTTGAGGTATTAGAAACCACAGCGTACGGAAGAGGCTTTGAAAAAAGTTTTTTTATTGTAACTGGAATTTTATGGACTACACTTTCAACAATCGCATCATCAGGAATAACAACTTGGGAAACAGTGAGTGGTGTCTGCACAAAAAAATCTACCTCCGTTTGTAGATTGGTAGCACGAGGAGCCGGAAGAAGTGATAATGTTGGAACAAGCTCAGGAGCAAAAGACTTAAAATTGCGAGAGGAAGATTCTACAGGAAGGTTACTAGCTACTGCAAGCTGCTTTATAATTCTTTGTGTCTTATTTTTAGCACCTAGAGCGTTAGAATTTTTATGAGCAAGAATTGAATCAAAGGACACATACCATGACCGTCCAATCATGCGACAATCTAGTTTCCCATCTCGGCACAGTTGTCCAATATAATCATTAACATAGCCGCTAATTTTTGCAGCTCGGCTAGACGAGATATATTTTTTTCCGTCAAAATACAGATCAGAATTCATTGCATTTATTATAGATTTATAGCGAGTAATTAGATATGAATTTCTGTGGATAAAAATAAGTTTCTTATTTAAAAATTTCTTACCAGTTTTAACCAATAAAATAAGCAATTGTTGATAGAGAAAGACTAAAAATGAAAATTAAATCAAAAATTTATAATTATAAAATTTTACTATCAAAAGTACTTAATTTTATAATTTATAAGTTAATAGAATTACCATATACTAATAATCAGAAGTTCACATAATTTTACTGTACACATATAAACATTGATAATTCATAAGTAACTATGTACAATTTTAGTACAAGTTTATGAATGTTTATAAATGATTAATTGGCTAATAATATGGAATACAAAAAATACATCACTATTAAAGAGGCAGCCTATATTTTAGGAGTTTCACCTCTTACACTCAGAAACTGGGACAAAAATGGTAAGTTCAGGGCGCATAGACACCCCATGAACAACTATCGAGTATACAAAACTGAGAATATCCTTAAGATCATTGATGACATTGAAACAGGAGGTTCTGGTAGTAGCAATGCTCTGAAACGCATGAAGAAGCTTGTCGTGAAGCATCTCGAAGTTAACGAGTAAATACCCCTCCTTTTCTATTCCATACCAGCATCAAAAATGAGTACTCAAAAGTGCTCATTTTTGATGCTGGTATTTACCTAAATTTTATTTAAAATTTTGTTTCTATCCTCCCTATTATTTTTTTTAGATTTACTTAAGAACGTAATTTTGTACTTATTCTTTACTCTTTAAAAAGTATTGCTGCGTTACATATTTTGTTTTTATCAAACTATGATAATCTCTCTAAAGAACTGTCCCTTCAACTAGGAGTTGTCATGTTGCGGATACTTACTACCTACCCGTGTTTTTTACCAGTAGTACACGTTGTTGATCCTATCCAAGCTATTCAACAAGTAAAGATTGCCTTTGAACATGGTGCTGATGGAATTTTTCTCATTTGTCACCCGCACAGTGTTAACAACCTTGTAACATGGGAAAATCTTACAGAAGTTGCAAAGTTAATCAGGATCTTGTTTCCTCTGAAATGGATCGGTATCAACTATCTTGATCTGTACCCTTTTCATGCACGAAAGATTTTTCCTTTTTAAGCTGATGGTCTGTGGACTGATATGCTAAGACCAGCGGCGCCACTTGAAGGCGGGCGTCTGAGGTTTGGTGGTGTTGCATTCAAGTACCAAAAAACACTACTGGCACTCGAGGAAGAAGCAGGACAAGCAATTCAATACACTGATGTCATCGCCACCAGTGGTGCTAAAACTGGCGAGGCTGCAAGTGTAGAAAAAGTTTCTCATATCAGAGAACATATCGGTCCTGAAAGGAAGCTGGCGCTGATGAGTGGAGTGACGGCAGAGAACATTGTTTTCTACCACCACTGGTAAATTTTTTTCTTGTAGCGACTGGGATAAGCAAGGCCTTCACTTGGTTTGATCCAAAGAAGGTTCGAGAAGTTGCAGATGCTATCCAAACCTTCAAAGGAATCTAACCTCAGCCATCTCAGTAATTTAAAAACCCCGCACTGATCCGCGCGGGTTTTTTCTATTTCTACACACAACTCAAAAAAACCTCACCGTACGGTGAGGTTTTTTTGAGTTAATTTAGGAAAGAAGTTTTTCAAACAGCCGCCTTAACACCTCAGGATTTGCCGATCCTTTTGTGGCCTTCATCCCCTGCCCTACAAAGAATTGAATTGCCGATACTTTTCCATTTTTATATTCAGCAACAACCACTGCGTTTGAGTTAATAATTGTTTGAGCGGTCTGAGTAAGTTCACCCTCATCACTTTTTTGAGTAAGACTGAGCTCTTCAACAAGTGTCTTTGGCTCTTTTTTTGTGTCATTAGTGTATAACGATAGGAGAAGCTGCTTTGCTCCAGCTGACGAAATGGTGTTGGAGCTAATGAGATTAATAACCTCAACAAAACTTGTAACAGGAATTTTTTTTTCAAGGGGTACTGTTTCAAATGCGCTTCCACTGTCTTTTTTAACAAGGCCTGCAAAGTCCGAAGTGAGGTAGTTCACCGCAAGAAGCAAACTTTTTATTTCTCCACCAAGCTGCACTTGCACTGCTGCAAAGTAATCACTCCAGTTTTTATTTCTTACAAAAACTTCAACATCTTCTGCCTTGAGACCTGAAGCCATGAGTCGGGACCTCTTTTCCCATGGAAGCTCTGGCAGGCTCGCCTTTAACTTTTCACTACTCCATTCTGGTATTTTTGAAATCCATATTTTTGGTAAATCTGGTTCAGGGAAATATCGATAATCGTGTGAATCTTCTTTGGCGCGCTGAGAAAAAGTTATTTCTTTACTCTCATCCCACCCTCTGGTTTCTTGAGTCAGAGTTCCGCGGCTTTCTAACACTTCAATGTGGCGCGCCACTTCATAGCTAATTGCTTTTTCAACTGATCTAAAGGAATTAAGATTCTTTACTTCTACCTTGGTGCCAAACTCACTTGTCTTGGAAACTGAAATATTTGCCTCCACACGCATTTCTCCTTTTTCAAGATTTGCGTCCCCTGCCCCTAGTGTTTGAAGGAGAAGCTGGAGCTCTTTAGCAAAACTGGCTGCACCAGATGCAGAGTGAATTACTGGCTCAGTAACAAGCTCCATAAGAGGAATACCAGCTCGATTAAAATCAACCAAGCTGTAATTGCCTTCGGTATGGCTTGAGCTCGCCGTGTCTTCCTCCAAATGAATCCGAGTTAAGGCTACCCCGTTAAGACTTCCTCCGGAGACAAGGGGATATTTATATTGGGTGATCTGGTACCCCTTTGGAATATCAGGGTAGAAATAATTCTTACGATCGAACTCCGTAAAATCAGCGATTGTGCCACCTAAAGCTGTCCCCACTCTGAGCACCTGCTCTACCGCCTGCTTATTGATGGTAGGAAGCGTGCCTGGGTACCCCATGCAGATAGGGCAAATATTGACGTTCGGACGTCCCTCATCAGGGTCGTTCTTGGAGTCACAGAACATCTTTGTTTTAGTTTTGAGTTCAGCGTGGACCTCAAGCCCGATTGTAACTGTATAGCCCTTCATAGAGTCGTTTTCTGACATAGGTTTTATACTAACAGGTCAGGGTATATTTGTGAATTTATACAAAACTCTTCAACTTGCGAGGTTGAAGAGTTTTGTCTTTATTACCTTAAATGCCCTTTAAAATTCGAAATATGCGCCACGGCGCATATTGGAAAAAGACAGAGAGCTTTTAACTTTCCTTCAACCATTGTAATAAACAAAGGTTGAAGTCTTTATTCGTCTGATTCTTTCCCCTCTCTTTGCAAACTTTTGGAGAGGATTTTAGTAATTTCTACAATTGAATCTTCATCAATTGTAGAAACAGTTAGCACGTCTTTATTCTTCTTTTGTAATAATTTTTTCTTCTCAGTAATTTCTTTTTCGGTAAGAACATCAGTTTTTGTTAAAATGATGATTTCTTTTTTTAGAAGGAGATCCTTGCTGTAACGGCCAAGTTCACCTCGAACCGTTTCGTAGGCAGATACAATATCACTTTGTTCAGCTGATAAACAATGCAGGAGCATTTTAGTGCGCTTTATGTGACGAAGAAATTTATATCCAAGTCCCTTCCCGAGAGACGCGCCTTCGATAAGTCCTGGGATGTCAGCAAGAACAAATCCATAAAACGCTCCGAGATTCGGCTCGAGAGTTGTGAATTCAAAACTGCCTACTTTTGCTTTCGTATTGGTTAGTTCGTTGATGAGACTCGATTTGCCTGCATTCGGTAGTCCAATGAAACCTGCATCCACTACAAGTTCGAGCTCAATGTAGAGCTCCGCCTCCTCTCCGGCTTTTCCATGTGTTGATTCTTTTGGCGAACGATTAGTTGAAGATTTAAAATGCTCATTACCAAGGCCGCCTTTGCCACCATTTAACACAAGGACTCTCTGCCCTTCTGTCTCTAAAGTAAACACTTCTTCAGTACTCAAATTTTTAATAATACTACCAATCGGGAGTGGGATATCTAGATCCGCACCATCCTTCCCGTGCATACTTTTCTTTTGACCATTTTCACCACTTTGTGCTGCAAATTCTTTTACGGTTCGGTATCGCGCAAGGAGCCCTAGATCACGAACGGCAATAATATAAATACTTCCCCCTCTTCCCCCATCACCTCCCGCAGGCCCAGCAGAATCTTTTCCTTTTTCGTGACGCCACAACACAACACCGTCTCCTCCATTGCCCGCTATCGCTTTAATTGTTATTTCATCTACAAACATGGGGAAATGGTTTTAAGTTATTAGTTTTAAGTTTTAAGTAAAAGATATGTTAGGAAAAGTAAACGCTAGGTATTGGCTTTTCTCGATCTTATATTTAATCATCTGATTCATTCCAATTCTTCTTTCAACGCCAGTCTTACCAATTCCAAGATTCCTTCTTTAGACTTTGCCACAACAATGAATCGTGCGTTGTGACAAAAGATCGCATCAGAAACTCCCGTAGCCGTGGCAAGTTCTAATCCTCTCTTACCTGCCCACGATTCTGGAAACTGCTTTCTGACTGTAAATAGTTTATCACTATCGGTGGGAACAGCTTTGGCATTCCAATTGTTATTTTCCTTACTTTCGTATACAGCAAAGAGTGGCTCAGGAAATTTTTGAAGAACTCCTTCCCAAGGATATTTTTGATCGAATACAATGATCCTTTTATCCTCTGCACTTTGATAGATACCCTCTACAGCATGTGCGAGAGCTACTCGCTCAATTGCTTTAGAAATTTCTCTAGTTAATATTTCTTTAGCAAGGTTTACACAGGTACCAAAAGCATTATCGTAGTCTGCCTTTTCTCCGTTGAAACTGGGGAGAAATGATCCGAAAAATTGACCGATTGAATATTGGCATACATCTTTATATAGGTTTGCAGCGATTACTATACCATTATCAAAGGCGTCTACTGAAAATACTAGCTTTGATTCAATAGCTGCTGCGACTTCCACATTACCTTTGCATAATGCTAAACCGAATTCTCTCCAGAGAAGTCCGAAAGAGGCATATGGAATAGCATTTGCATGAGTCCCAGCTCCACCCTTTTGATGGTGATCGAACCGACCTCCGAGCGGGTTGAGGACGCCTCCCACATCAATAACATAATCTGCAGCAGCAAACAGGGAATCCTCCCGAGTACGAATGATCTTATAATCTTCAGTATTAAGATATAGAAGAAGCACCGCTACGGCGAAGATTTCGTCAGTATGGAATGCGCCGCCATGGGTAATTATAGTCTTGGTCATGAAAAAAAGCCTAGCTTTCGCATTCTAGCCTATTTGGGCACCTTTGGGAATTATTGATTATGGTACTCTAGAATAGAACCTTAACTCTGCCCCTTAAGAAAATCGTCTAAAATAGTAATTGATTCTTGTCGGTTATTTGAAATTCTCAGTTTCTTTCCTAATTCATTTTCACCAAACACCCCATCTACCCAAAGCGCAAAATAATTTTCATCACTCGTCACAAATCGAGGCCATTCACTATCAGTTATTTCTTTTAGATATTCATATAGTTCACGAATATTTCCTAGCGTTTTTCCAAATCCAAGATGGAATCGCTGGGCAGGTGGAACTGCCAAGGTGTTAATTTCTGGATCGTCTCCTGCTCGATCGGGAGCATCTTGCGCACTCGATTCCTCATCAGAGACATCCCTTACATGAACATGTACCACTGGGTTTTCCTTCTCCAACGAAAGGTTTTTATTTTTTTCATTAATACGCTCCTCGTCTTCAAGAGTAGTAATACCTATTTTTACAGGTTTAATAATTGGCACACTTACTTTTGGAGTAAGTTCACCTGACTCAAGTGTCTTTTCTAAAATTAATTCTGGGGCTGCAGGCAATGTCACACTTTTAACCTGGAGATTTTTTTTAGGTTGAGCAACTTCTAGAAGTGTATCATTTTTCTCTTCAACTCTTGAAACAACCTCTGGTTCTTCAATTTTCTTTACAAATTTTACATCAACTTTTTTTTCTTGAGCCTCTCCAAACAACCGAGAAGCAAATGGTTGGCGAAGTGGATGAATACGATGACCTGATGGTGCAACCTTTGATGACTCGGTTGTTTGTTTGTGAGGATGCGCAGACGAAGTAGGCCCTCTCTGTTTGTGGGTGTGGTGTACGGTTGCGTGATCAAAATTGCTAGTCTTTACTAGATGATCTAATAAACTTTTTTTCTTCTTGTGAATCATGGTTTAACAATTTTCTTAGTTTTTTGTTTTAGTAAGGTCAGGATACAAATCAAGAAGTGCAAACAAGAGCGAGAGTGCGACTGGACCAGCAATAAATCCTACAGGACCCAAAAGTGAAAGACCTCCAAGAACCGATAGCATGATAAGGAACGAGTGAATATGCACTCCGCGCTGGATCAAAATTGGGCCTAAAACATTGTCAATAAGTCCGACAGCAAAGATTCCCCATGCCAAAAGCCCGAGGGCCGCGACCATATGACCTGAAAGCCACAAAAAGAGAACGCCGGGGACCAAGATTAAAGAAGTGCCGACCGTTGGGGCGAGTGAGGCGATACCAGCGATAGTACCCCAGAGAATTGGACTGGGGACACCGAAAATCGCAAAACCAATACCCGTAAACATTCCCTGAACAAGACCGATAACAATATTTCCCCTTACAACAGAAGTTACCGCGATCGCAATTTTATGAAAAATTTGTCGATCAGAGCTATCTTTCAAAGGGCTCAGGATTACAAGATTTGCAATAAATTTTTTCCCATCTCGGAAAAAATAAAAGAGGGCAAGGAGCATTAAAAAGAGTTGGAACAAAATTTGAGCTATACCACTAAAGATACTGCTCATGTGACTTAAAAGCCACGCGAGTCCTTGGCGAAGATAGCTTTCAATTCCTGATTCAAGATTACTAACAGGAATATTTGGACCAAAACTATTGATTTTAACAGCGATACTGTGAATTTGACTAGCGACACTGCCTGCCAGATTACCATTTTGTACTATTGATCCATAGAGATCAGTTGCCTCATTAAACAGCAAGAATCCAAGTAAACTGACGGGGCCCACGATAAACAGGAATACGGCGATCGCAGAGAGGGTAGCGGCGAGCGTTTCGCGTTGTTTTGAAAAGGCAAGAACTTTGTGGTGAAGCGGATCAAAGATAATACTGAAAATAAGTGCTAGAAAAAGAACTGAGAGATACGGAAAAAACAAAAAAAAGTTCAATACAAAGACCGCAAGAATCAGACCGAAGAAAAACATGATTTGAGATTTTTCTGCATTCATGAATATCATTCTACCATGTCTCGAGAATAAGAAATATTGATTTATTCAACAAGCGATCCAAGATAGGGTTGGAACGAATCAGTAAAATGCACCTCCTCAGTATCGTAAGAGACAATTGTTCCCTTATGCATAACTACCCTGAGGAGAAGTCCTTTTCGAGTATCCTCTGAAAAATTTTGGTCAAAAATAAAATTTCCTAAGCTGTAAGCAATGAGCCCTTCGCGATATTCTTCCACTGGTTGTACCACATGAGGGTGGTGGCCAATAATCAAATGTGCCCCGGCATCAACAAGAGCATGCGCGATCTCTTTTTGCGCAAGAGTAGGACTAGTTTCGTATTCATTTCCCCAATGAAGCGAGATAATGACAGTCGGGCAATTTGAATTCTTAGCTTTTGTAATATCCTCAACTACAGCAAGAAGGGCAAGTTTTGCCATTGCAGGTTTTGCATTTTTTCCCGATACATATTCACTCGCGAACTGACTGTACGCAAGAAAACAAAAGACTTCGCCATGCTTTTCAATACGCACAGGACTATGAGCTGCGGAATAATCACTACCTCCACCAACTGGAAAAACTCCGTATTCATTCAAATGTTTCAACGTATCACTAAAAGCATCGCTACCCCAATCAAACATGTGATTATTTGCAACAGACACAATATCAAATCCAGCAAATGATAGTGACCTGACAAGATCAGGTTTGGCGCGGAACGAATAAATGCTTCCTTGATTAATCCCTCTGTCTGATGCTGGGTTTTCAAAATTAGCGAAAGCAATGTCAGCTTCTGACACCGCATCCTTAATCCGAAGAGTATGAAAGAGCGGATCTTGTTCACGTTCAATAATTGCACCAATTTGACGGGAAAGCATAATATCACCGACAAACAGTAATGTTGTCGGCTTTTCATAAAAAGAAACTTCTCCCTCTTCAACCAAAAATACAAAAAAGGCGCCCATAAGAATCAATGCTCCTATAATTGCTTTCTTTGAGACTTTTATTATTGCTCCACACTTCTCACCTTTCTGGTGTTTCATAATATAAACTGAAATGTTATTATCTCTTCTTCGCTATAGAGGCTTGATGTTCGGCAGTATTGAGCATTCCACACTTTTTGTATTTCTTTCCCGATCCGCATGGGCAAAGATCGTTTCTTCCTACGTTGTCAGTGTGAACAATAGTCCCACTAGCGCTGTGGGTAATCCGCTCAGCTCCTTCTTGGGCAGCAGTTAAATTGATAGTTTCATTTCGGGAAGCTTCGTTTGCAATATGAGGCAACACGCGCAAAATTTCTTCTTCTATTGCGTTTTCCATATCTTTAAAAAGCTGAAGGCCTTCACGCTTGTATTCCACCAGCGGATCTCGCTGACCATATGCACGCAAATTTACCGTACCTCGCAAATAGTCCATCATCTCCAAATGTTCAACCCAAAACATATCGATAGCTTGAAGAGAGAGCATCCGAGCAGATTCAAGAAACGTTTTACCACCCAGCTCTGCCTCTTTTTGTGCAATCAAGGCAGACGCTTCAGGAGTTGCAGCGTTAACCAATGAATCAACATAGGTACGAATAGCCCCTTCATCTCCTAGCAAAAGGTTTCTGCGGCGCTCATAAATAACTTTTCGTTGAAAATTCATTACATCATCAAATTCAAGAACATGCTTTCGTGCATCGAAATTAAATCCTTCGATTCTTTCTTGTGCCTTTTCGAGAGCATTGGTGATGAGACGGTTTTCAATAGGCTGATCTTCAGGAATACCAAACCTGCCCATCATTTTCTTAATGGTGTCTGATGCAAAGACCCGCATCAAATTGTCTTCGAGAGAAACAAAAAATTGAGTTGCTCCTGGGTCTCCCTGTCTACCTGACCGTCCTCGAAGCTGGTTATCAATACGGCGGGCCTCGTGACGTTCTGTACCGAGCACAAAGAGCCCTCCGACACTTTTTACTGCCTCAAATGCGTCCGGAAGGCCGGGATTACCGCCGAGTTTAATATCCACCCCACGTCCTGCCATGTTTGTTGCAATAGTCACTGATCCTTTCTTTCCAGCCTGAGCTACAATTTCACCCTCTCTTTCATGATTTTTAGCATTAAGAGTTTCGTGACGGACCCCTTCTTGCAAAAGATATTGAGACAATAACTCATTCTTTTCAATAGAAACCGTACCAATCAGAACGGGCTGGCCAGCAGTATTGAGCTCCTTCACTTTTTTTGCAATCGCTTTAAACTTCCCCGTTTCTGTTTGAAAAATAAGATCATCGTTATCAATACGAGCAATTGACCGGTTTGATGGGATAGTAACTGTACCAAGACCATATACTTTATAAAATTCTTCAGCAGAAGTAGAAGCAGTTCCAGTCATACCAGAAAGCTTTGTGTACATACGAAAATAGTTCTGATAGGTAATGGACGCGTAGGTGCGGGATTCTTTTTGCACTTCAACACGCTCCTTTGCTTCAATTGCTTGATGGAGTCCCTCCGACCAGCGTCGCCCCGGCTGCATACGACCAGTAAATTCATCAATAATCATAACTTCTCCATCACGCACCACATACTCCTTATCAAGAGTAAATAAAGCCTTTGCTCGAACCGCAGTTTCTAAATGATGAACATATTTAATTCCTCCATCTGTATAAATATTTTCAACTCCTAACAATTTTTCTGCTGTATCAATACCTGACTCAGTAAGCGTAATAGCCTTTTGTTTTTCATCAACCTCATAATCCGTTTCTGGATTTAATTTGTTTGCAATATCTGCAAACTGCTTATATAAGCTGTCGGACTGCGTACTTGGCGCAGATATAATAAGCGGCGTGCGAGCTTCGTCAATCAAAATAGAGTCGATTTCATCAACAATTGCGTAGGAATGCTGGCGTTGACGCAAACCACTCTCTCTATATTCAATATTATCCCGCAAATAATCAAATCCAAATTCACTGTTGGTTCCATAGGTAATATCTGCCGCATACGCATCCCTGCGTGATACCTGACGCAAAAATTCTTTTTTTACTTCAAATCCTCCAACCTCATCACGCTCTTTATCAGCCTCTTCATGCTCAGGGTCATATATAAAAGAGAGGTCGTGATTAATAATTCCGACCGATAGTCCGAGGAATGCATACACCTGCCCCATCCACACCGCATCACGACGAGAAAGATAATCGTTTACAGTAACAACATGTACCCCTTTTCCAGCTAGAGCATTTAAGTAGGCAGGTAAGGTTGCAACGAGGGTCTTTCCTTCTCCGGTACGCATTTCTGCAATCTTGCCTTGATGAAGAACTACGCCTCCAATGAGCTGCACATCAAAATGCCTCTGACCCAAGGTACGCCTTGATGCTTCTCTCACGGTCGCAAAAGCTTCGGGAAGAAGATCGTCGAGAGATTCCCCTGCTTCTAGACGACTTTTAAATTCAGTAGTTTTAGCCTTGATTTCTGCATCTGCAAGAGCCTGAATTGCTGCTTCAAGATCATTAATTTTTTTAACAAGAGGTTCAATTTGAGAAAGCTCCTCTTTAGTAGTATCGCTAAATATTTTTTTTAGAAAATCGAATGCCATAGCTTTAGGAAACCATTCTACCACAAAACAAAACCGCTCCATACCTTTCGACATGGGGCGGTTTTGCAGAGATTTAAGCGCGCTTTGAGGCCTTTCGCTTTGTAGCTTTTTTCTTTGGAGCTGCCTTTTTCTTTGCAACTTTTCGCTTTTTTGCTGCCATAGTTTTTTGGTTCTTTGTATCGTTCTTTCGAACGAATAAAGAAATGAGAAAATTATTTTTAAAATGTTCTTAATAATTCGCTGCGCATCACGACACTGATCACGCAACGATTATTCGACCTTGCAATCATTATCGTACATATAAGTGATGCATACAATATTTTTTTGTAAAAATATGTGGATAAGTTTTTTATTTTTATTTTTCTTGAAAAATATTTTAAAAATTAATTTGTTTTATATTTTTATAATTTCTTATTTAGCAGGTTTTATTATTTGTTTAAGTTTTATTTTGTAGATAAATTTTAAACCTCACCTTTCATAACACGGATATATGCTTTCTAGCAAATTCCTATGCTCGCTTCGTCATGTTGCGTAATGTTTTGAAAGATAAGGTTAAGATGTTTGAAATACAAAAAGCTTGCATGAAGTTTGAGTGCTCTTAATTTCTCATTCTTTGTACTCTTATAACTTTTTACTTACTACTCATTACTACCAACAAAAAAGATTCTTCTTACGAAGAATCTTTTTTGTTTGCTTGAATTCCGTCCATCCGCGGTCAGCGGAGCGTGCTCCAAGTTTATGTCTTTGTGAGTGCATCCGCTGACCACGAGTGGAAAGAAGACGCACGTAGATAATAGTATTGAAAACGAACATAAATGCAAATCCCACCTTACGGCGGGATCTACAAAGACATAAATTTTGGGGCACTTCTCTTTCGAGACGCACTCACAAAGGGAAGTATATCACATTCATGTTTCTTGTCAAGTATTTAATTACTTGTAGTTTCAAGAGGTGAATTTGCAACTCTCCCAACATTGAGTATGGCGATTACTGTAAAAATCAGTATCGTAATCCATGTAGATATATTTACATTTAGGAGACTTAAAACAATTTTAAATACGATTATAGGCCCCATAACGTACAAAGAAATCAAATACGCTTGTTTATAGGTAATCTTGTAGTTTTTTGATTTCGCGACTAAAAAAGTTATGAAGCTAGCCACAACCGTGAGGCAAATCACAACTAAAAATTCAATTGTGGTCACCACAAGGATTCCAAATAGCACTAGGAAGAAAATCGCTAGGGGCATCCATTTAATAATTTTTTCTGCCCATAGATTCAAATTTTCTTTATTAACTACAAGATTTTTGATATCGGAAAGCGGTATAATCTTTGTCTCATTCCCGTCTTGAATCACAATAAGACTATCTTTTGTTAAGACCACTGGTGCATCGAAGGATTTGATATCACTGACTAAAATATCTTTTTTTGTAACAATCGCAATAAGATTTTTATATTTTGACAGCATCGAATCAAAATCAGCTTTAATAAAATAAGGTTCTTCGACGTTACTAGCTGCAACCCCATCGGTAATGACAACTTCTAAGTTTTCAGGATAAGCCCTTTCAATATAATTTTCACTTGAAAAAGACCTTATTTCAGGCAACGCAACAACCAAGATCTGGATAGCGAGAGCAAGCGCACTCAAAAAAGTAAGGGCAAATACAAACTTAAAACCACTGCTCATTCTCCTACTGGTTATTGACGAGTAGAATTGTGGATTAAAAACAGAACTTATAAGATCATTCCAGATATTTTTGATATACATAAAAATATTTATTAAGGATTCCTTCCTGCTTCTATTTCAGAAATATAGTAATCAAGCTCTGCTTTGCGTGTCGAATCTTTTGCAGCAAATCTCTTCAGTACGGCTACAGATTGTGCGCGGTTTCCTACGCGTAAATATGTGACAGCTAAAGAAATATTATTTTCATAGGTATCCTTCCCTTCTGCAATGCGACGGATAAATATTTTAGTTAATTCATTAAATCTACCTGTTTGTGCTAGTGCTTGAGCCACCTTGTCATCATAAATGAGGGTTTGTTCGTCGATCCCTGCAAACAATTCATTGGCGAGTGTTTCCTTATTTGCGTAGAGAGCTGCGACAGCATAATAGAGTCTCGCTTCAAGGTACACTGGTTCAAGTTCATACGCAGTCTTAAAGGCTGCAAGTGCCCCCTCATAATCTTTTGTCTGAAGTTTGGTTAAGCCGATTTCAAGCGAAATGACTTGCTTTGTAGGAGAAAGCTGTAACGCCTTCTCATAATATCCAATTGCCTCTGGATACAAACCAAGGGATCTGACGAAGTTCCCATAAAACATGTGAGCTCTTACATCATTGGGAGTTTCCGTTATCTGTTTAGCAAGCTCTGCGCGAGTTGAGGTAATGTACTGCGTCTGCTCTGCTTCAGGCACACCCGCTGCAAGAAACACTCCGGCACTATTTGCTAACGGCTCTCTGATTTCAGAATTACCCAGTGAATCATATGCCAACGCCTTTTTAAACAAACCAAGCACTTCCGTAGGCTTTGCCGGCTGTTGACCCACAGCAACAAGCGCCTGAATGAGGGTCTGGCCGGCACGCAAAGGCTTCCATACTGTATAATAGAAAGCTCCAGAGGCTAGCACGACCGCAACGAAAACCACCACTGGCAAACTGCTCTTCTTTTCAAAAAAGATAGGCATTGAAATATGGTCACCTCCATGCATTGAGTGAATCATCCCTATAAACGAAAAGAACAGTAGTAGACTCACCAAATTATCAAATACAAAAATTCCCTGGAATATGTATGCAGATAATAATCCGGTTAGTAAACTTTTTTCAGTAAGCGAAAAGGTATTATTTTTCCAAATGTACCAAAAAGCAAAGAAGAGTATCGAAAGAAAACCAAGGAGTCCTAGAATTCCTCCTGCAACGAGCCAGTCCAAAAACATATTATGAGCGCGATCAAACCACTGCTCCTGCGCATACATTTTTGGATTATAGTGCTCACTAAAAACATAACTGAACCCTTCCTGCCCCCAACCTAGGATTGGACGTTCTTTAAATCCTTCAATCGCCATAGGCCAGATATAATATCTTCCTTGAGTTTTAATGTCGCTCGGAGAAAGATTAGCGAATCGAGCAAGAACGGGACTTTTTTGTACAAAATCCACGTTTCGAATGGCTAT
>Ga0163144_10010390_pt1 | contig 19849 bp, 6 predicted proteins | sample OliLak19BULKMAT1_FD_123175 | JGI IMG/M metagenome (GOLD analysis project Ga0163144, IMG submission 123175) | Freshwater microbial mat bacterial communities from Lake Vanda, McMurdo Dry Valleys, Antarctica - Oligotrophic Lake LV.19.BULKMAT1 | ecosystem: Environmental > Aquatic > Freshwater > Lake... | reverse complement strand
TAAAGATAAATTGTAATATTTTCATTATGAACTCTTTCATCAAGTTCACTAAAAAAAGCTAAATTTCCCCAAAGTTTAAAGATATTTGAAGATTGCGGCTCAATAGGATTATCATCTTTTTGACAAGCAGATATAATGAAGATAATTGCGAATAGAATTATTATTTTTCTCATTATGTTTCCTTTTATTATTTTTGAAATTATTTATTTGAATTAATTTAATTTCAGTTTACAAAATGAGGATATTACAATAAAATAAAGTATAAATTTTATTTTTTTATTTATCTTCATTTTTACTCTCCTCTTTGATTGGTAAAAAATAATTAAAAGCAAGCAATGTTGTATTACCATAATTCCCGTCTCCTAACTTTCCGGGATTTATCAAAAACATTATGATTAGGTTATTAGTTAGTGAAATACCTATAATCTCTGATAATTTATAGGTATAGGTAATACCAATAGAATTAGTTCCTATAATTGGTACTAAATTAAAAAAATTATAATTAATGAATAAATCACTATTCTTGGATATGTTTATTTTATATGAGTAACCTAGTAATAAATCAATATCTCCTATAAATACTAATGCTAATTGATAATCCCTTCTTCGCTTTTCTAATGGAGACATTAAACCTATATTAAAATACCAATTACCAACATTATTATTTAAATGAATATTATAATCTATTTTTGTAACTGGTTTTAAAAAGTCTGCATTTCCAATGAACCATTCTTTATTTTTATAATTAAGACCGCCACTAAATGATAAAATATTTTGACTTTTGCAATGGTAATTACATAAAATAAGAGCAAATAACAGAATAATTACTTTTAAAAAATTATCTTTCAACTCTAACTGCTTTGCTTTCACAACTATTACTTACTCTTAAATAAAGTATTTTTGAATCATTAAAGTTTACATCCTTTTCATCTATATTAATAGTATGTTTACCTTTTTTATAATTAATATTTAATTTCTTATAAATTACTTCGCCTGTAATACTTACAATATCAAAAAAATAAATACCATCTTCTGGGATAAAAACATCAAATATGACTTTGTCGATAATTGGATTAGGGTATACTTTTATATCAATTTGATCTTGACTTTGATAATTATTGTTTACTGAGTTTATTGATTGTGCTGGCGTATTACCATATAAAGCAATAATAGGGCAGTATATAGTATCAATAGAGAAGAAATAACCACAAACTATCATTAACGAATCAAATGATTTTATTACTATTGGACTACCGTCCATACCGGCAAATGATTCTATTAAATGATTATTTATTTTGCAAATTCGAGTTAATGGAATTGTATCATTTAATGAGAAATAACCCAAAATGAATATATCATTTTCATATTCACACATTGAAGATGCGCTTTGATTTAATTTATTAGGATTTAATATCCACTGATTTGTTTGTAAATTTCTTATGTTGAAATAATTGGAATTTATTACACTATCAATCAAATAATCACCCGAGATATACAACAATGTGTCTTTTATCAATAAATCGTTTATGTTACCTCTGATATTATAAATTAACTTTACCCAATTATTATTATCTGATTTATATATAAAAGTAGAATCATTTTCAATTACACTACAATATATAACATTATTATCTTTAGTAAGATTAGTTACCTCTCCTGATAGTCCATTATTAATACTATTCCAATTAGTACCATCAAATTTTACTAAATTATTTACTATACTATTCCCAATTTTAGTAAATTTACCAGCTAATATTAAAGAAGAATCAATCTCAATAATATCATTTATTATTATAGGGTTTTGGGTTGTCATCTCAAATTCATTAAACAACTTAAAATTAGAATTTTCATATTTTGCTAAACAGTATTTAGTAGTGTCATTAACTTTGTTAAAATAACCTATAAAATAAAGTTCATTTTTATAATTAAACATTTTATAAACTATACCATTTATACCTAAATTATTGCTATCTAAAATTTCTACCCAAGTAGAGTCTTTAAATTTAAAAATAGACTCTGTAGTTGTTATTTCACCTGAATCAATTTTTGTTACTACTCCATATATAAAAATTTGATTATTTAATAAAGTAAAATCAACAACTCTTTTAAGTATACCATTATTTGTATCAAAGTAATTGTAATTCCACTGTGTAAATGAACTATTTACGTTAAGTAATAATTGTACAAATATTATTAATAAAAATTTTAAAATCGTTTTCATTGGTAACCTCTTTTTTGTTATATATTTGCAACTTACAATATATTTTTCAATCTACCAAATCTTTATTTTTATATTTTTTGCGTTATTTTGTTTTTTTACTATCTCTATATAACATAGAAAAGTAAAAATTAAAAAAGTTACCATTTTAGTGAAAATAAATCAAAAAGAGTGAAAAGTAGTGCATATTTTTGGATGAACACTTATATTTCTAGATGCTTTTGGAACAAAAAAAAGCCCCAAGAAATAAATCTTGGGGCTTTTAAAGTTGTTTATTAGAATTAAAATTGCTTTTAATTATATAAATTATCTTTGATTATTTTTTCAATACAACTTGTTGTACTGCATTGTTCGAACCAGCAGTCAAGTGAATGAAATATACACCAGCAGGTAAGTCATTACCATAAAGTACTAATGTATGTGTACCATTTTCTAACATAGTACCGTTAGTCAAGTCAGCAACTTTAGTTCCAGCAGCGTTGTATAATTCAACATATACTTTTTCTGCAGAAGGTAAAGTAAATTCGAAACTTGAAGTGGAGTTAAATGGATTTGGATAAGCATTACCTAAGTTGAAAGATAAGTTATTATCTTCAACACCAGTATTACCACCAGCAACGATAGAGAATTGAGAAGTTCTTGCGAATTCTAAATCAGCATCATTATTCCAGATAGCTCTTAAGATACCTTCGTTAGTGTTTACATTATTTACAGTCCAGTTTTGTAATCCTTTAAGAGCATTAATGTTTCTTTCAACAGAAGTCCAGCTTGTACCTTTGTTAGCTGAGAATTCAAGATCGAAGTTTAATACGCTTTCAGAAGTCCATCTAACTTTCGCAACTTTTCCGCCTTCAAGTGTTTCACCATTAGTTGGAGCAGTGAAAGTAACTTTACCAGCTAATACTTTGAATGGTTCAGAAACAGCCAAGAATTGGTTAGTTTCAGCATCATACATAGCTACAACAGCATTCTTAGTATTAGTGTTAGTAGGTACTTTCCAAGTTACTTGACCATTAACAGAATTAACAGTAGAAGTTAGAGGCACCCAGTTATTACTTCCGTTTGCAGAGAATGCAAATCTTACATTTGTTGTAAATTCAACGTTAAATTTGATTACATCCATATTTCCACCAAAATAAATTGGGTCTTTTGCAGAAGGACGAGTGATGAAGTTAGCAGCCGGAGTGATAGTAAAAGTATTATCAGTTCTATCAATTTCGACAGCAGTAACAGCATCAGTCAATCTAACAAGAGCTTCATTTGAGTTGATGATTGGAGTAGTCCAATCGTAAGTACCTAACATAACATTGATTGCAGTTTCGTTAGCTTTAGTCCAAGTATTACCATTATCGATAGAGAATTCAACGAAAACAGTAGCAAGTTGATTTGGTTTATTCCAAGTAACAGGGTAAGATTTACCAGCTTTAAAATCTTCTCCACCATTAGGTGAAGTGATAGAAGCAGTTTTTACAGTATTGATTGGAACGATTTCAACAAATTTACCATCAGTAGTAACGTTTTCGTTTTTAGTAGTCAAAACAGCAGTACTTGAGTGCCATTTGAATGCATATTCAAATGATTCTTTTCTAACTGCGAAGTTTAAAGTACCAATTTTTACTCTACCAGTTGGAACATTAACGCCTTCTAATCTTGCAAACGCATCATAATCAATTTCAATAGTTCTTAGATTTGGAATTGGATTAGTAGAGTTTTCTAATGGTGCAGAGAACATTTTACCAGTATAACCGGCAGATTTGTTATCATTCCATACAGCAAGCATATCAGTCAAGTTAACATATTGTAATACATTAGGATCATAGTTAATAGCAAAAGTACAATTTGCAGGAGCAAACGCTTTACCATTGTTTTCAATAAACATTGTCAAAGTAACCATATTAGTTTCTTTGTCTAAGTTAGTTTCAGCAGAAACAACATAGTCAAAAGCTCCATTTGATTGAGTGATAGCTAATTTTGAATTAACTTCTTCAGTCATATTTTGAGAGCTTTCAGATAATCTGTTGAACATATCTTGAGCATCTTTATCACCTTCGAATATATCTCCAGAAGCGATGCTAGTTGGACCATATAAGCCAGGGTATAATGAAGCTAAAGAATAAGATATACCAGCATTTCTATCAACGATAGTTCTATCAATAGCGTTTACAACACCTTCACCAGTAACGTCAGAAGAAAATGCGTTTGCAACACCATTATTCAATCTAACTTTCACACGGTCTAAAGTATTAATTCTACCATCACGAACAACATCACCACCAATTAAACCAGCTAATTGATTAGAAGCTGTACTTCCTGATTGACCATCATTGAATCTCAAACCAGTAGTACCATAATTAGTCAATGCAGCGTTAGTTTGGCTATTTCCAAAGGCTGAGAATTTTGTTCCAATTCCGCCAGGTAATAAGTCAGTTGATAATAATACATTTGTAGAATCACCACTCCAATTTTGGAAATCCCAACCTGATTCGATTGACCAAGTAGATAAGTTATCACCAGTAAAAGTAAATGGAGCAGCAAATCTTGACATTACAGGTAAGTGGTTTTGTTGTTCAAGAACAACAAAGTAGTTACCATCTGCAACATCAGTAAATACGAAATTGATATTTCCAAATACAGAACCATCAACTCCTCTTGGACCATTTAATGGGTCTAAAGGATCTTTAGAAGCATAATCACTTGATGATAAAGCAGTAGCAACTAAAGTACCAGGTACACCATTTGCATCTCTGTAAAGAGTAATTCTAACACCATTAGTGGCGAAAGTATTACCTACTTGTCCATTGAATGAAAGTGCATCACCATTATGATATCCCTCTAACAACGCTCTAACAGTAAAGTTTGAAGCAGGTGTTATAGAGAATAAAGGACCTTGATTTCTTAAAGATTTGAAAGTAGTATATTCATTAGTACCTAAAGTATTAACAGTAGCTCTCGCTCTCATTCTTAATCTTGCATCAGTTTTTACAGCTGATAATCTAGATTGAGTAGTACCATTAGTTGCAGATTTAGACACATCTAATAAACCAGCAAACTGAATATTTGGAGCCATGCTAACACCTTGGAACATATAAGTATTAGATAATGGTAAAGTAAATGCGTCAACAAAAGCAACGTTATCATTATCACTAGAAGTTGGATTATAAGTTGCAGAAGATGTACCACCGCCACCAAATACAGAATATTCTAAATCTGAATTTTTTGATATTGTGTAGTCACCAGTATTAAAGTCAACTCTATCAAAATCAAACCCAGTCCATCTAACCAATAGGTCAGTAGTAGTATTAGATACTTCTTGTTGGAATAAAGGTTCAACTAATTTGATATAAGGTTCGGCAGCAACAAAACTCAAACCATTGTTAGAAACTATTTCAGCATTCAAAGAATCAATAACTGGAGTTCCAGAAGAAGTACCAGAGAATAAACTTTTGAATTCAAAATTGTTTGCAAAGAAAGAACCACCATCCATATCAAAAGAAGCTTTTAAATTTGCTCTTGAAGTTGAAGATAATTGATTAGATCTAACTAATGCAGCACCTCTAACAAAGTTTGTTAATGCAGAAGGTTCGTTACCAGTAATAGAAACATTACCAGGTATACCATTCCAATATCTCAAACCTCTTAATTCACCGATGAAGAATTTACTAGTTGAATCGCTAGTATTTTTTTCCCAAGCTAAATATACAGGTAAAGTATTGTTTTCATTTGGATTTACGTTAGACCCTAATTGTGTCATAATTGAATCTGCAGATTGTAATGTACCGTCAATATAGAATTTAATTGAAGAAGCACCACTACCATTAGATAAATTCATAAACACAGATACGTGTGTCCAAGCCGAATCTAAGTTTTGTAAGTTTGGAGCAACAACAGGTTTTGTAATATCACTGTTTGCTGTTCTAACACTACCATCTTCGTTAGTCATAACAAATTGAATTTGACCAGAAGATAATAATCTTAACGCATAGTGAGTTAAACCAGTTATTGTGTCTTTTTTGTTAATAATCGGGAAATAAGCTTCTGCATTAGTTGGGAATCTGTAAGGTCTAACCCAAGCTTCTAACATTGCAGCGCCACCCAATAAATTCATAGTTGAACCATTTTCTATTTCAATTACTGAATTACCAGTATTTTTAACAGCAAAATGAGGAGCAACAGTAAATATACCAGTTGTATTAGAAATACCACCTTGATTTTTAGCTGCAGAACCAGTTATTCTCAATCTTACTGATTTAGAATAGTTAGAAGTAGTAGGTATTACAGCTTGTAAATCATTGTAAGCACCAGCCAAAGTAGAGTTTTGATAAGGAATCCATCCTAAACCAATATCTTCTACATCAACTTGATTTAATAAAGAAGCAGGAGTTAATGTATCTAAACCAGTAGTTAATTCACCGACTGCAGGAGCCCATGAAATTCCACCATCTCTACTGAATTCAACAACTAAATCAGAACTTGTATTCAATACAGTGTTTGAAGTATAGTCGCCCATTCCATAAGATGCCCATCTGATAGGGAATACTTTATCTTCCAAGTTAGAAACACCAGCACCAGTTAAAGGTGAAGTAATTTTAATATGTGCTCTATCTGGTCTATAAGGATATCTTTCAGTTGGAATTTGACTTTGTGGAGCAGTAATATCTGGTAATACGTAGTATCCAGCAGGATTTACACCGTTTTGATGAGTCAAATCAGTTGCAAAATCATCAGGAGTACCAACCAAAGGATAATATAATTCTAGGGCTCTTCTATTATCATTTGCAGGCACTGTAGAAGGATTAGCTACACCAATAGTATAACTTCTCAATTCTTCTTGAGTTAATGCTTTTTTCCATACTTTCACTTCTTTAATACCAGCGTGTAAATAATCACCAGCACCAATGCCATTAGTTGGGTTTACACCAATCCAAACAGGGTGTTTCATATAAGCCATTCTGATGTTATTAGCGTTATTATTTACTTTTCTGTCTTTTAATTCACCGTTTACATATAATGATACCGTACCACCACTTACAGTTGCAGCAATGTGTACCCAATTATCTGGATGAGTTGCGTTAAGTTCGATAGGCACAGCTGCACTTGTTGCAGTTAATGCTTCTCTATCTTCAACTTGAGCGATATAAATACCACCATTTTCACCTCTTCCAATACCACCGATAGCTTCTCTTGCTCTAAATGCTGGGAATTTACCATCTTTTAGATATAAAATCCAAGCACCTTCGCCAGTAGTTTGGCCATTACTTGTTGCAGCACCAGGACCAGTAGCTACTAAAGCTGGTTCAGAACCAGGAGTAATAGTATTTAGGTTTATCCAAGCTTCAACAGTTAATTGAGTTGCATTTTCGTAAATATCACGAGTTTTTAGGTATGAATTTGCACCATCAAATTGTAAGAAAAATAATCTAGATAATACAAAATCAAAATCATTTATATCAAAAGGAGAATTAGATGGAATTAATCTATTACCAATAGATGCAGTTTTTACTGATATTGGTGTTTGTGATAATTGAGTAATTCTAATTCTGGCTCTTTCTGATCTTTCTGCAAAATTAGAATCATTATCCCAGATTACTCTTAATACACCACCGAAACCGGCAGTAGAAGAATAAACTGGTAACTGAGAACCATTACCTTGTGTAATTAAATAACCTGCAGCTGAACCAGTAGAAGAAACAATAGAACCACTTCTGTGATTATCCAAAGTAGTTGCTAATGTTAAATCAGATTGTGTTTCTCTATGTTCTGCGACTCTCATAAATTCGGCTGACCAAGTTGTACCACCGTTAGTAGAATAATCAAAACCATACGCTAAAACATTAGAACCATACTCATTACTAATTGCTGGAGTAATCAAACCACTTCTTTCGAAATAGATTGGATAACCAGCAGTAGATAATGAAGCATAAGTTTTATTTCTATTAACTGCAATATTTGAATTATTAGGAGTTAATATAGTTATACCTTTGATAGTCAAAGTAGAGTTAGCTAATAAAGTAGTGTTAGAAGTAATATTGTTACCATTAACATCAGTTACAGCCAAAACACCTACAATATTACTAGTGTTAAGAATAATGTTAGTTAAATCACTATTTCCTAAAGTAGCTTCATTGATTATATCAAATCTAAGTATACCTAAGAAAGTACCTCTTCCTTCAGAACTTACATTAACACCAACATTATTGGGGTTAGATGTAGAAGTTACTTCAAGTTGATTTACAAATACGCCACCACTATTTGAAGCTTGTGTATTCAATGCACCATAACCATTTACACTATGAAATGAAGATGTTATAGTTGTAAAAGGAAGTGGAGCAGTTTGATCTATATCAGCTGCTATAGAGTCAGTAAGATGTTTACTATAAGTCGTAGGGTCTGCTGGCGACAAAAATGAAGTATTATAGTTCACCGCAACAGAAATACCACCTACTTTAGGAGCTGCACTATTCGCTTTTTTCAACCAAATTTCTACACCAATTTGGTCGCCCATTCTTCTTTGACGTAAAGATACATCATAGTTATTTTGAGCTAGAATTTCTCCTGCGAACATAAATAGTGCAAGCGCTAAGGCTACAGAAACTGTCCATCCTTGGACGCCTCTTGCTAGCTTGATTAGGTTTTTGAAGTTCATTTCTAATTCCTTGCTATTAATTTTTAAATTATTTATTTCTTTATAAATGGTGGGCTATTCCTTAGCCCACCTTGATTTTAGAATTTTTAGTTCTTGTGTAATTATTATTACTAATTAAATTACTAATTAAATTAATTATTCAGTTAAAGTTAAAATTTTGTTTGCACTAGTTACAACTTTAATACCGAAGTTACTTGAACTATATTGTTCATTGTCCGAACCGAATACTTTAATTAAATATTCGCCAGCAGTAGCATTGTTTACTATAACTACTTCATTACCAGTAGAAGCTATTTCAGAAGTTCTGAATAATACATCTGTACCAGTAGTGTTATTATATAAGTAAATTTGATAGTTTTTAGGTAAAGTATTTAATCTAATATAGAAGTTATTTCTATTTGAATTAATTTTAAATTTAAACCATTTTCCATCAGTAGCTTCACTTATAGTAGTAATATTAGAATTTACATCAACATCAGTAGAAATGTTAGCAGCAGTCAATAAAGTTAATGCACCAACAGTTCCTGTAGAAGTAGATTTGAATGCTGGGTTACCAGGAGTACCACTAGCAGCTACAGATGTTTTGTGAGTTCTGTTATAAACAATTGTTGAACCTGAACCATCATATTCAAATGTTTGTACATAATAAGTTACACCAGGAGTTAGTCCAGTTACAGTTGTAGCAGCCGAATTACCTATTGCAACAACAAATGAACCAGCACCAGTTTGAACAGTTGATACACCAGAACCAATATTTGAATTTGCTGTATAAGTTGTACCATTTACTGGAGCAACTGGAGGAGTATTTGCACTTACAACTACAAGTCTACCAGTTCCACCTGTACCAGAAGTCCAGCTAGAAATTAATATTGAAGATGAAGTTACAGTTCCTAAAGTTACTACACCATTTGTAGTTGGAGCAGTTTTAAATATTGTGAAAGTTGGTGAAGCAACAGTTGTAACTGATAAACCACCAGTTAAAGTAGCTGTTGCAGTTGCTAATGTTGTTCCAGTTGTGTGATTTACAGTTGGAGTAATAGATAAGAAACTACTTCCACCTAAGATTGTACCAGTTGGTGTTCCACCAAATGTATATCCACCAGCAGCAACATTTAAAGTAACTGTAGTAGCAGAGGTTACAGCAGCAGGAACATTACTTGCATCAAAAGATTGTACTGTGAATGAAACATTTGAGCCAGAAGTTGTATTATTAGTTGATAAACCTACGATTTTAGCAGTAGTTGCAACACCAGGAGCCTTAACAGTATAAGTACTACCAGTTGAATTTGCGAAACTATTTACTTTAGCAGGGCTATTAACTTTAAGATAAGATTGGCTAATTATGTTTAGCGCAATTGTACCATTTACAGTTGCAGCACTTGTAATATTTGCAGTAACGATATATTTTCTGCTTGAAGAGAAAGTTTGCGGAGTTGTAAAGCTTGAGAATTTCAAGTTACCTTGAGAATTAGCAGCAGTATATACACCAACAGCAATTTGCTCACCAGCATCTGGGTAATCGTTATTGTTTGCGTCATTCCATAATCTCCAAGAAGCTATTGCAGAAGCTGATAATGAACCACCTAAAGTAGCGTGTACAGTTGCTTCTGTTAAAGTTATTGGATTTGAATTGTCAGAAGTTAGAGTAAATCTGTAAATAGGTTGACTATTTAGTCCTCTACCTAAGTTAGTATTTTGAGTAACTAATGGAGTTGTTTGAGATATTGTTACTGTTGATTTGTCAAAAGTGTAAGTTGAACTTGAGAATGATGAAGAAACATCACCCAAAGCATTTACAAATCTTGGACCAGCATTAGCATCATCGTTCAAATCATCATCAGCAATTGTTAATATTACTGTAGATGTATTTCTATCAACGCCACCTAATACATCAGCAACTACAAAATAGAATTTTGCTGCTGTTGTTCCTGCTTCATTCAAGTTATTAAATGTAATACCTGTAGAACTGATAACGCCAGTTTTTACTGTTGTTAATGTTCCTGTTGTAATATCATTTGTAGTTGAACGAACTAATCTTACTGCTGAGAATTTAGAAGTAACATCTGAATTTGTTGAAACAAATAAAGTGTCAAATCCATCTGCTATAGCAGAAGTAGTTGTCATTTGGAAACCTAATAAAGCATTATTAGTTGTATTAGCTATTAGTGGAGAAGCAGTCAAGCCATTCGATATTTTATCAACCATTATACCAGCTTTGAATGTATATGATGTACCAGTTTCTGTAACTGATTTTACGATACCATTTGTAACTGAAATGTTTGGTTCAGTAAATGAAGGTTGAACCGCTGCAGTTGCTGAACTTGTTGAAGTTGAGATATCTACTGCTAAGAAATAATTAACACTTGAACCTTGTGATAATTGTTGCGCAGTAGTCAAACCACTTACAGTAAAAGTTACACCAGTTGCACTTACTGCAATAGTAGCAGGCGAACCGTTAGTTCCACTGATTAAAGTTGTATTATCATCTGTTGTTGAGTAATTATCATCAGTTGAACGTACCAAAAAGTAATTTGTAAATTCATTAGCTAATGTTATATCTCTATTTAAAGTGAATTTAACACTATTAACATCTACAGTACCATTGGCAGAGAAGTTCAAACCATATATAGCTTGTTTTTGTCTACCAGCTACTAATGGAGAAACAGCCAAACCTTTTGTATTTTCAATTGTAGTTACAACAACAGGAATTGAAGCTGTCCAATATTCATAGTTAGTTCCTGTACCGAAACCATTTATGTTATCAACAGTTAAAATGTTGTTTGTTGTATTTACTGTAGTAGGTTCTAAGAACCAATTACCAGAAATTTGGTTGTTTGTTCTTGCTACATTAAGATTAGCTTCAACTAAACCATTTAATTCATTCTCATCATATCTAAATACTGCTTTTGCATCTAAACCAGTTGTAGTTCCTGAAGTGATACCGAATACTCTGAATATACCATCAACAGCACCAACTGTTCTTGGTATATGGAATCTTCTTACTTTCATAGTTGAAGCAGCGGCAGTTGTCATAGTAACACCGATACCATTCATATTATTACTTGAGAAAGTAGCAGATGTTTTATCAACGAAAACATAACCTACTGAAGTAGAAACTCCAGAGTTAGATATAGTATTACCTACAGTTTCGCTCAATAAACCATTTGTTGCATCAAGTTGAATAATATTATTACCGTTCAAATCTAATTCACCATTTTGAAGTCTTAATGTTCTATAAACAATTACATCACCTTCAGTTGTTGCATTATTTAATTTTGCACCAAAAGTGTTATTTAATGTTACAAAACCTAATTGTATTTTATTGATAATAGTAGTTCCGATAACAATATTTTGCTCAGAAGTACCATTTAACATTAATCTACCATTTGTAGCTAAAGATTGGAAATTAATTTGACCAGTAGTACCACTTGCAGTTAAATCACTTTTGACTTGGAAACCATTATCAGTAATAGTTGATAAAATAAGTGTTCCTGTTTTTGACAATCCAAAGAAAGTCAAACCAGTTGAAGTAGAATTATTATTAGTTAAACTTTGAGTTCCACCATTAAAAGTAACTGTACCAGCCGATGCTGTAAAGGTTACTAATGCACCAACAATCATATTGTTGGCAACATTAAATCCTGTTGCAGTTGTAATTGTTTTGGCAGCAGTACTTCCTAATGTTAAATCAAAGAAAGTTAATGTACCAGCATTTGATATTGTAGTAGAAGAAGCGAGTGCAGAATCCAATGTAATAACACTTGGAGTAGAAGAAACAAAACTTGCACCACTACCAACAGTCAAATCTTTCTTAACTGTGAAATTTGTATTATTTGTAACAACTGCATTTGCACCTACTGAAAGATTTGCAAATGTGATTGTACCACCGTTAGTAATATTATTTGTTCCAGCACCGTTGTCTAAAACAACAGTAGATGTACCAAATCCAGTTAATGAACCGGCAGTAATTGTTAATGCACCAGCGACATCACCATCGATAGTAACTGTTGTACCTGATGCAATTTGTACAACACCACCTGTTACAGTTAAAGCACCCAAAGTAATTGTACCTGTTCCGGTTATATAAGAACCAGGAGCAAAACTAACACCTTCAGTTGTACCTGGAACAGTAATTAATCCACTTTGAACTAATAATGAACCTGTACCGGTAACAGTTAATATACCAGATGTTCCAACATTAAAACCGCTTGAAGTTAAAGGCGTTGAATACGTTCCTGAAACAGTTAAATTAATAAAAGTTAATAAATCTCTATTATCAGCACCTGTTGCATCATTTATTAAAGTTTTTGATGTACCACTTAAAGTTACTGTTGAAGCAGCTGTATGTTGAAATGTACCTAAAGCTGTTTTAGTGTAGTTACCATTTACTGTATAAGAAGAAGTAATTGCATTTGATGTTGAGTTTGCACCAACAGTAAAGTTATTAAATACAGCAGTACCTGTTCCAGTTACAACTAAAGAAGCCGGAGTAGTAGAATTTAAATTCATTACTGCAATAGTTGCTAAAGCTGAAGTCCAAGAAGAAGCTGTATTTACTGTAAATGAACTTGCAGAACCAGCTGCTAAACCAACTCCAAATCCGTTAGATGAAGCTAATTCAGAATAACTACCACTAATAGTAACATCATCAAATGTTAAATTAGCTGCAATAGCTAAATTTGTAAATGTTTTAGTTGTACCAGCAAATGTAATTGCGTTAGTAGCACCATCAGTTAAAGCTACAGTTCCTGCACCTATAGTTTTTGTAAAATTACCATACATAGTAACCGCAGCACCCAAGTCAGCAATTGCAGTTCCAGAATGACCTAATGTTAAGTTATTAATATTAGCGTTCAATCCACCTGTTACACCACCCAAACCAAGTGTAGTGATGTTATTTGCAAGTGTACCAATTTCAAGATTTACTCTTGCTGAACCAGTAAAAGTATGAACTCCAGAAGCGGTAATTGCACCAACAACACCAGTAGCAACTGGACCATTTAGTATTAAATTTGAATTGTTACCGTAAGCAATTAAACCAGCACCTGCTAATTGAGCAGCTAAATTTACTGACAAAGTACCATTTAGTGTCATTGTATTTGCAAGAGCAGAAGTACCAGAAACAAATTGTAATGTTTTACCAACTGGTATATTAACATTACCAAATATAGTACCTGCAGTTACTGTAGCCAAAGATGGCTCACCCATAAACATTATATTACCAGCTGTACCGTTAAAAGCGCCAGTTGTATTAAAGTTACGTGAAACTGTAAATATTTCAGTTCCTGTATTAGTATTTGCAGCAAATATTACATCATAAAACACTAATGAATCTATAGCAGTTCCACCTGTTGTATTAGTAAGGGACAAGGGACCAGCTGAAAAAGTGATAGCACTTGGAGTAGATGCATTAAAACTTCCAGTATTTGCAAATACATCACCAGCAACAGTAAAAGGTGAAACAGTTGTGTAAGTACCAGTAACATTTACATCACCTAATGCCATTGAACCGCCAGTTACTTCGATAGTTTTATTGTATCCTCTAAAAGTAATATCTTGCGCAGCTGTTACAACAAATGCACCAATAGTAACCAATAGATTACCATCAATTCTAAAGTCACCAGGTGTTGATTGACCAGCAGCCCAAGTTTGAGCAGTAGTTACAGTTGCATTGAAAAGTGTTAAAACACCACCAGCAGCAGCAAATGTTTGAGTAGAACCTGCTCCAAATGTGATTGTTCCTGCAGTTGCAGTAAGTGAAGCAGCATCAACTCCAGTCATAGTTAATGAACCAGCCATAGTAAAATTTGAGGCAGTAGTAACTGAAGCAACACCAGCAGTAGCACCATTACCAATAGTCAAACCAGTGAAAGTAAGTGCGGCACTTGTAGCAGCACTATTTGTGATAGTTTGAGCAGTTGTACCATTCATAGTTACAGCAAATGCAGTAATCAATGAAGCACCTGAAGCTACTGTTATATTACCAGCAGCAGAGAAAATTTTACCTGCACCAGTATAATCACCAGAAGTTATTGTTAAGTTATTAATATCTAAAATACCAGTTGCTGCACCACCAGTAACGTTACCGATATCAAAACCTAAGTTTTTACCAGCACCAGCACCATAGAAATCATAACTAACAGCAGCTGTAACAGATAATTCACCAGCAGCATAGCCAGTTGAGAAATTACCTACCAAACCTGTAGTAGAAGAAGTTCTAACATTACCAGCAGTTAAAGTTGAATGAGGTATTGCTGCTCCAGCTATAGCAAATGTAGCTAAATCTAAAGTAGCAGTTGTATTATTCAAAGTTAAAGTACCTACTGCACCTAAATTTAATGCAGCACCTAATGTTACATTTGAAGATGCACCACTAACAGTAATAGCGCCAGGACCAGTAAAGTCAGCACTTAATAAAGTTAATGTTCCTGTTCCAGTCATTGCAACAGTGTTTGCACCAGTTACAAATGAACCAGCTCCAGTTTGAATTAAGCTTCCACCAACTGCTATACTTTGAGATAAAGTAGCAGTAGTAGAACTTGTTACTGTTAAGTTATTAAATGTTTTTGCACCACCACCAATTATAGTAGTAGTAGTTCCTGCAACAGTAATTGTACCAGTTGAAGCAGTAAATGCACTAGCACCGGCAACTGAAGTAGTAACTGTAAAAGAATCAGCAGAAGTAGTAACTCCTGAAACAGTTAATGTACCTAAAGAGGTTACATCGTTACCAGTAGTATAATTAAAACCAGTATCAGATGCACCTGTGAAGGTATAAGAAGTCGAAGCATTGAATGTTCTAGTTCCAGTTAAATTTATTGCACCTTTAACACCTTGAGCATTAGCTAAAGATATTGTTGTAAGACCAGCAGTTGTAATAGAACCAGTTCCATTAATAGATCTAGCGCCCATTATGAAACTACCAGTACCAGCAAAAGTTAAGGCACCATTAAAGTTATTTATATCACCAGTAGAACCAGTGATAGATAAACTACTTAATGCTTCAATATTAAACTCAGAACCTGAATTAAAATTCAAACTACCTGAATTTGCTATTGTATGAGTTGTAGAGGTTGTTGCGTCTAATACTGTAGGAGAAGCAATATTCAAAGTTGCAGTAGTAGCAACAGTGATATCACCTTCTAAATTATTATCAGCACCACTTGCACTATTGTAAGTAACAGTAGATCCACTTGTAAGACTAATCGAAGCAAGTGTCAAAGTGTTATTATTTGTAATAGTTTTAGCAGTAGTATTAGTAAAAGTAATTAGATCAGTATCCATATCTAAAGAAGATAGAGCAGATATATCTAAGTTACCATATACTATAAATCCATTTGCTCCACTGCTTGAACCGGTAACACCAGTACCAGCAAATGAAAGATTATGGAATTGGGTATTAGCCAATTCCGCAGAAGAAATTGAACCACTTCCGTCAGTAACACCAGTGAATACCCAGTTTAATCTACCTGTTGTAAGGTAATTATATTGAGCAACACCAGTACCAGCAACTGTAAGGTCATTATCAATCTCGATATTTCTAACACCAGCATCTGGTCTTAGAGTAGCACCATTTTGTATTGTTAAAGATTGAACACTTCTCTGAGTATTTGCATTAGTAAGGTCAAGGTTAACTACTACTGTATGTCCATTAACAATAGTAACATCATCTAAATTAGATGGGACAACGCCACCAACCCACGTACCACCTGCGTTCCAATTTCCGGAAGCAAATGATGAGATTGGGACAGCTAAAGAGTCCATACTTGCAAAACCTAATAACACCGCAGTGTATAGTGCAAGCAAGAGCAGTTTATTTTTAGCTTTCATAATTAATTAAATCCTATTTATATTATTAATTCTGTTTGTTTTGCTTTTTTTAGGATTACAAAGGCAAAAGCCTTTACTTTTTTAGCTTTCTTTTTTATACTTATAAAGTCCTTATATAAGTACAATCAATATTGCTGTTAAATTTTCAGTTTATATTCAATTAGATGTTTAAATCTGTTGAGTGTTAGAACAACGTTTGAACTGTCTAATTGATTAAAACTTTTTAATTTCTTTTTTATCCATTTGTTTTAGTAATTATATAATTACATTTAAATTATATATTACTTTGTAAATCATTTTTTCATCGGACAAATGCTAAAAGTATTATTTCTTCTTTTTTAAATATTCCATTATTATCAAATATTTCTTTTCTGTAATTTATCCAATTCATCAGATTCGGATATATAATTAAGATAGAAGCTATTGAGATAATAATTGTTGAGATTTGAATATTGTAGATCGAGTTGTCTTTCGGAAATAATATCTTTGGAGATATTGTGCTTTCCCGGAGCTCTTATATCGTGTACATATTGAAATTTCATAAATCCTCCATAATTTGTAGGCCCAAGTCCTTGGGCTGTTAAAATAAAAATTAAAAAAATTTTGTTTTTATGTTTTGAATTGTATTTTTAATTTAGATAGTACTTGCCTATTAAATTTACTATTACAATTAATTGTCAAACAACTGTTTTAAATCTTTTTTTGATTTTTTAAATGTATACATATATATATGTGTGCATTTTATATAAATTCAAAAGAACAGACTTGAGGAAAGGGCTTAGAACTATAGAATTAAGTTATTATTTTTTACAAATATCGTCAAAAGTCCTAGAAACTTTAATTTTTGGAATAAATTAAGATTTATAGCTTTATGAATATTTTTTAATATTAATTACTTTAAATACATTCTACAAATATATTGTTTATTATTAGCCAATACATAAGTAAATATACTTATTTTCAAGATACATTTATTAATTTTTCAATATGAGTGCCAAAAGTTACTAACATCATCTCACCAGAGATTAATAATCCCAATTATAAGTTAAAAATAACAAAAAAAGAAGTTGTCAGAATTACAAAATAAGAACAATAATAGAAAGGTTTAATAGAATTTGAGTTTCTCAATATTCTATTAAGTTATTTATTTACTTATTATTAGCACTTTTTAGTTTATGACTTATTTTTACTTTTTTAATTATTTTAAATTATACTTTATAAAATTAATTATTTTCTGAATTTTCTTAGTTAATAACTTCTGTATTGGTGATACAGTTATTATTTATTAGATTTTAAATTGATAAATATTATTTATCAATGTTTTTAACTGTACTATACAGCAGTTTAAAGATTAGATTTCAATAGATTAGTAATATTGATTTAATTCTAACTATTGAAATTGATTTACATTATTAATATGTTTAGCTAATTATTTATTTGAAAATTTACTAAACAAAAATAAACTTTAAAAAAATCATAATTTTCTTTTATTAAATTGAATAAATGATAATTCTCAATTTTTGAAAAAAATAATTTGGTTATATTTAGCCAATATTAATATTTTTGCTCAAAATGCTAAAACCTTTCATTTGGGGGCATTCAATTAAAAAAAAGAAGAGGACAGTATGTTTTTATTAATATATATTAATTTATATTTCATAATTGGTTCATTTTAATAAACTAAAAAGAGATTTTAAACTAATAATTTTCGTCAATAAAAAGATATTTCAACAATATAACTTCAATTCTGTTTTGTTTTTTCGTCATATATTTACAGAACTTTAATATTTAGTTCAAATTAATTTTAATTATATAAATTCTATTAAGCATATAGTAAGGATAATAATTTTATAAGATATTTATTTTCAGTATATTGTGAAAATAAAAAGCACTAATTCAAATTAATATTTTTTAGTTAATTTATTTAATTACATTATTTATTTATATTATTTCATTTTTTTTGAAGGTATAATATGGTAAGACCAAATTTCAAAGGAACTATCACAGCATTAGTAACTCCATTCAGAGAAGACTTTTCTATTGATTTTGAAAAACTCAAGAAATTGATAGAGTTCCAAATTGAAGGCGGAGTAGATGCACTTGTAATCGGTGGGACAACTGGCGAAAGTGCAACCTTAAGTTCAAAGGAAAAATTAGCTTTGATAATACAATCTGTAGAATTTTCAGCTGGTAGAATACCTATAATAGCTGGAACGGGGTCTTATAATACTGCAGAGTCAATAGATATGACTGTATTAGCAAGGGAACACGGAGCAGATGCTGTATTACTTGTTGCACCATATTATAATAAGCCATCACAAGAGGGATTATATTATCATTACAAAGCAATAGCAGATGCTGTTGATATTCCACAAATATTGTACAATGTACCAGGGCGTTCTGCTGTAAATATTAGTGCAGAGGTACAATTAAGACTTGGTGAAGAATTTACAAATATTGTTGCTACCAAAGAAGCAAGTGGTAATTTAGAACAAATAATGGAAATCATCAGAAACGCTCCAGATAATTTTAATGTGTTATCCGGTGATGACTCAATTTCATTACCAATAATTTTGATGGGTGGCACAGGAGTAATATCAGTTATTTCAAATTATGCACCTAAATTATTTAGTGAATGTATAAATGAAGCTTTGAATGGTAATTATGATTTGGCATTAGACCTTCATTATAAATTATTTGACTTAATGAAATTAAATTTCGTTGAGCCAAATCCTGTCCCTGCCAAAACCATATTATCTATGATGGGAATGTTAGATGAGGTTTATAGATTACCATTGATACCAATTACTGACTTTAATAGAGAGAAATTAGCAAATGCTATAAAACAATTAGGTTTAGTATAGATTTGTTAGTTAGAAAGACAATTTCAACTCTTTTGTAATTCTAAAAATCATAAAACTACATATAATAATTAATTTATAAATGGATAATCAGAGTATAAATCATAATACTGATATATATAAAATATTAGATAAATTAACTTCCAAAAAGTATAAAACTACAGTTGATTTATTAAAATCATTGGTAGATGGTCTTGTTAAAAGCAAACACTTTAAAATCAATGGTGGCAGGGTCTGGATTTTGGACAAAGAAACTAATAGTTATGTATTGTTATATCAAGTTGGATTAAAGAGTAC
>Ga0163144_10010389_pt1 | contig 19857 bp, 18 predicted proteins | sample OliLak19BULKMAT1_FD_123175 | JGI IMG/M metagenome (GOLD analysis project Ga0163144, IMG submission 123175) | Freshwater microbial mat bacterial communities from Lake Vanda, McMurdo Dry Valleys, Antarctica - Oligotrophic Lake LV.19.BULKMAT1 | ecosystem: Environmental > Aquatic > Freshwater >... | reverse complement strand
CGTTGAGGACACCGTCGCTGTCGTTGTCGGTACTCACTTCGCAGGCATCGCCAATGCCGTTGCCGTTTGCGTCAGCCTGACCGGCGTTCGCCGCCAGCGGGCAGTTGTCGAAGCCGTCCAGCACACCGTCGCTGTCCATGTCATTGCTAAGGTCACAGGCATCGCCGAGGCTGTCGCCATCGGTGTTGATCTGACTGGCGTTGGCCACGAGCGGGCAGTTGTCGGCGCCGTCGAGACGGCCATCGTTGTCGTCATCGGTGTCGCAGGCATCGCCGAGCAGGTCGGCCGGCGCATCGGTATTGACCTGGTCGATGTTGGCCACGTTGACGCAGTTGTCGTCGCCATCGGCAATGCCGTCGCTGTCGGCATCGAGGATGCCGGAGTTCGAGAACTGGAAGTCCTGGGTGTCCTGCGCCTTCTGCGCCGGGTAGTACAGCAGGCTCGTGCCTGGGTCGGTCATGCCATCGTATTGGTCGATCGGCAGGGCGAAGACCAGGCCCGAGTTGGAGCGGAACATGTTCGAGGTGCCGGTAGCCACCTCGTTCGCCACCCGCACACCCACCGGTTGGGTAACGCCGCGTTGCGGTACCAGGATATCGCTGGTATCGAGCGGATTATTGCTGATCTGGATCTTGTCGGTGTAGGTCCAGGTGCCCAACTCGGTGGTGTTGATGGTGACAAAGGGCAGGTAGGGCAGCAGGCAATTGATCCGGGTCGCGGCCGGCTCGGTGCAGCCCGTGAGGATGAGATTGAGGTAAGTGACCGTCTCGGGGTTGAGGAAATCGAGGTAAAGGCCGCGGTTATGCAGGTACTTTCTGGTCGCTGTCGCCGTTGCAATGGCCAGGACCGAGGGGGCATTGAGCGAGGGCGCGACCGACGGAGAAGCCCTGGCCGCTTCCAGCGCTGTAAGTTCGCTGTTGGTAACGGCATCGCCGGCCGCGGTAGCGGGTGCTGCGCCGACGCCGGCGACGATGACGCGGGTATCGAGGTATTCCTTCACGAACGTCACGTAGCGGGCTGCGCCCGCCGAGCTGGGCGCCCAAGCCGGGGCAGCGCCCACCGTTACCTGGTTGGTCGCCAATAGCGCCATGTGCTCGAGATTCAAGTCCACGGCGGTACGCCAGAAGCCGTTGACCCGGATCATGCGGCAGGCTTCGCGATACAGCTGGTTTTGGCCGGTATTGACGTCGTCGGGCGTGGACGATGTGACCACGATGGGATTCAGCGTGGAGTTGCCACTGCCGTCGAGCGGATACCCATAGTGGGTGTGGTCGACGCCCACTGGACGGTACGGATCGAACTTGACCTTGGAGCTGGCCAGAGATGAGGGATCATGGTGGTCGCGGCAGCAGTCGCTGCACAGCTCGCTCTGGTTGATTTCACGCGCGACCACGCGCCCCCGGACCGAATCCCGATAATATTCGTTGACAGAAGCGCGTGCGTCCGGGTAACCGGTAGACAGGCCTTCGGCCGCTACCGTCTTGGGCTCGCCGTAGAAGGCGCCGTCCCAGTAGGTGGGGCGGTATTTGGTGGTGAAGAACACACCCAAGTTGCTGTCGATCACCTCGCGCTCGCACTTGCACGACACCATGCGGGTCTCGACTTGGCGCTGGACGCGGATATTGCCGGTGTTCGGGTCCAGATACGTCAATACATTGAAACTGGTCGAGGCGGTTCCGGTGCTGTTGTCGACCAACGGCTTGGGATTGCTGGCAGCGGTGGCTTCACCGCCCGCGCCGCCCGTGGCGATCGGGATGACGCCGGTGGCATCCATGCCGGCACCGCTGAGCGACTGGATCACCATCGGGCCGCCCTCGCTGGCGGAGGTGTCGCCGCCGATCAGGCTGTTGCTGCCGGCCAAACTGAGTTTGCTCAGGACATCGGTGGCGGTGATGCTGTAGGCAGAGGCATCGGCCCCGGTCCAGGCCACGGTGATGGCGACGGTTTTGTATTCGGGGGTCGAGAGGTCCGTGCTACCGGCGGTATCCGCCGCGGCGACGAAGCAAGGCACGGCCCCGGCCGCAGTGCCACAGCCACCGGGGGCGGCAGCGGTGCTGCTGGACGGAACCCAAAGCTGCACGGCCCTGGCCGATGTGAAGGCGGTGCCAGTGGCGGCACCTGATCCGGCGATGGCCGTAGCCGCACTGTCGGCCAAGCTCTGGTAGGTCGCGATCGTGGTGGTATCGGCGCGCAGTTGCTCCAGTGCCTGCTGGGCGTAGGCCATGGCATAGGAACGCGTCTTGGCATCGGCCGCGGCGCGGGTAACGTTTACCTGCAGCAAGGTCAGGGCCAGGATGCCAGTCGCCAGAATCACGAGGGCAATCAGCACCTCGATCAACGAGAAGCCTCGCTGCGGACTACGGCAAATTTTTTGAGCTTGATTGCAGATCGCCATGGTGGCGCTCCCGGTTAAAGACGGTGATCAGAAGGAAAGGCTGTCGTTCCAGGAGCCGGGCACTCTTGCGAAGCGCCGGTTGTTGGGCGAATTGATGATCGCGGACAGAATGTTCGGGCTGGATATCACCTTCAGCCCACCGTTGAGCTTGCCAGGGCCCTCGATGACAAGGGCGCCATAAATGGCGGCCGTGCCGCCGCCGGGCGCGTAATCGGCCAAACCGCTGGCGCACACGCCATCGCTGCATCCGGAATACACGGCAATCGGATCGCGCACGAATACCAGGCCGTAAATGGTCGGCCCGGTGTTCTTGAAAGAGCTGTCAACGATCATGACCACCGGTGTCGTCGGGCTGCCGATAACCCCACCACCGCTCAAGCCGCAACCATTCGGCAGGTAATAATTGCCACCGCCGGTCCTGCCCACCATGCTGTCGCAGTTGGTTTCCCGTATGAAATTGTCGGCGATGTACTTGTTGACGTCTTTCACCCCGTCGCCATCGCTATCAATCTGCGTCTCGCACAAGGCCGGGACGTCGCTGTAGGTGTCGGTGGTAACAAGGTTCGCGCGCGCCGGCGTACCGAATACGTAGGCGAACAAATCACAGGGAAACTTGTAGGTCGGGCTGAGGACGGTATCGGTGGCCTTGTTGACGCCGGTATCGGTGCTGTCCCGGTCCAGCATGTCCTTGCCCTCGACACCGTTTTGCGACACTTTGTCGGCCGACGGGCAGTCGCAACTGTCGCAAAGCATGGCGCCGTTCGAGGCGACGGTAGTAGCGGCGTCACGGAAGAAGGCATCCGCCTCGCAGGTCTGGAACGAACCACTGGACGTGTCGCCGACGGCTCCCAAGGTGGCGCGGGTCCACACGGACAGAACCACGCCGGGGCCACCGCCGTTGGGATTGCCGACTATGGTCGAGTTGCCCAGGCCGGTAACGACGCTGGAAGCCACCACCGGCGGCAGCCCGGGCGGGGTGTCGACAATGCGGTATTGGCCCACGGTTTCACTGATGGTGGCACGCGCCGACTCGTTGTCGATCTGGCCGGTGGAGATCAGGGTAACCGTTACCGTGTTGCTCCTGGAAGCATCGTTGGTGCACACCGCGCCACCGGAGCCAAATACCGTTGTGGTGCTGTTGAGCATGCACAGCAAAGCGCCCACGTTGTAGGTCACCGGAAAATTACCCACGGCAGAAAACGTTTGTACCAGCGGCAGGCTGCGTGCATCCACTGCCGCCGCCGACGCGGCGCGGCCATCGTCCACGCCAGCGGTATAGGCGAAATACAAGGCGCGGCGCGCACTGCTGCTGCTGGCCGGATCAATGCCGCCACAGGGGAAGGTCTGGTCAGTGGCGGCGCAAGCCGTCCACAACGCGCTGTCAGGCAACACTCCAGCCAGGGGGAACAGGGTTGAAGCGCGGTTGTGCACGTACCCCAGCGCATGATTGATGCCCGCCTCGGCCACCAGGCGCGCTACTTTGCCGCGCGCATCGGTCACTGCCGTCCGCTGCTCGGAAAGACCGGCACGAACCGCGAAAAACACCACCACGCTGAGCATCAGCAGCAGGATGATGGAGACGAGGAGCGCCGAGCCATTCTGGCCCTGACGCGAAGATTTCAACATGGCATGGGATTTCACGATGGGGTCCTCGTGGTGTCGCATCAAATCGAGCCGGCGCGACGCATCACCGTCGCAGCGGTGGTGCGGGTGCTGGTTATGGTGCCATCGACCGTCGCGCTTAACGCCACGCTGAAGTCGATCCTGGCTGTGGTCACGGTGAATGTCAGCGTGGTGAGATCGATGTCATCGGAGCTGATGGCGCTGCCTCCCGTCGTGCAGCTGGCCCCAGCCAGTGCGGCGGCCGTGGCGAAGCGGCCGTAACGCAAGACGCCACGCCCGGACACGGTTGAGCGCGAGAACATGCGGAATTCGCCGGAATCGGCCGCGCCATCGTCATCGGCATCGTAGGCGTACTTCAGGCAGCTGCTGCTGGCCAGCGTCATGGTGCTGAACGTGGTCGGCGACACGCCCGTTCCGATCTGGGACATGGCGTTGCCGTTGTACCTGGCCCGGCGCAATTCCCGGGTGATGATCTCGACAATGGCGCGTGACTCCTGGGTGAGGCGCATGCCCTTGACGGTGGCGGCATTGTTCTGGAGATTCGCCACGACCAAGCCGATCACCGACCCTATGAGGATCACGCCGGCCGCCATGCCGACCAGCATCTCGACCAGGCTGAAGCCCCGGGCAGCAGCAGATTGGATTCGCGAATTCAACATGACCTGTAGCCTCCAAACAAGCGGGCGCCCGTAGGCACGCAGACCCGTGAATGCCCCATCGGGCTGACCACCACATTGAGGATGTAATTGCTCGGATAGGCCGTGCTGCGCAGCCGCACCGTCCTCGTTGCAAGGTCAGCCAGAACGCCTACTTTGCGGTCAAACTGCAGGTTGGCGGTTCCGGTAACCGAAACGAGCTCGACGCCGTTGTATTCGGTTGACGTCACCAGGGATTGATCACCGGTCACCAGGCAAAGGTTGGCAGCGGACGAGCAGTTGCAGGTGGCGGTCCCGGTGGCCAACACCATGCCAACGGTACCGACAGGTTCGAACTGGCGCCCACCGGAACACCAGGTGGTGCCCGTGCCCACGACCGAGACGACCACGTCACGATCCACGCGCATGGCGCCGGCGCGCGCCAAAGCCATCTGGTTGGTCAGGTCATCGGCGGCGCCGCGCAAGCGCGACTTGGCAAAAAATTCGGAGAAGCTGGGCACCGCCAGCGCAATCAGTATCCCCGCAACCACGGTCGTGATCATCAGCTCAACCAACGTGAAACCGCTAAATCTTTTCAACTGTCGAATTCTCATGAGGGCTTCCCGTGCACGAATCTAGTCCCAGACCCGGCCTGCATTCCAGACCAATCTGACCAGCGGTCATCCCGCCACGACGGGCGGAAACCCCAGCCAATATGCACCTCACGGGCATTCAGTGCTAGCATCTTTCCTGTCTGCGACAGGAGGCTTCGCCATGAAGCACAGCAAGGGATTCACGCTCGTCGAACTGATGACGGTGGTGGCGGTAGTCGGCATCCTGACCGCCATAGCGATACCTTCTTACAACGCCCAGATCCGCAAGAGCCGCCGCGCCGATGCCGTACAAAACCTCGGCATTGTGCAGATGGCGCTGGAGCGTTATCGGGCTGACTGTCCTTCGTACGACAGTGCTGTGGCCTGCACCGGCTTTACCTTCCCGACCATGCCCACCAGCACCTACTACACCATCACCGTGACCGGGGGATCGGCCACGGCCTACACGGTGAATGCCGCGGCCAGAGCCGGCACCAGCCAGGCGTCTGACACCGGCTGTACCACACTGAGCATCAATCGGGCGGGTACGCGCACTCCCTCCACCGCCACCAGCACCTGCTGGCCAAGGTGATTCAAGCCGACACCCGATAACAGGGCCGGTACTCGCCGCTCATCTTCATCCGCCGCTGCTCGACGAAGGCGCGCAGCAAACCGTCCAGCGCCTGCATGATCTCGGCGTCGCCGTGGATCTGGAACGGGCCGTGGCGCTCGATCTCGCGCATGCCCTCCTCCTTGACGTTGCCGGCAACGATGCCGGAAAACGCCCGGCGCAGATCGGCGGCGAGCAGGTGCAGGGGCTGCTCGCGGTGCAGGTTCAGGCCGGCCATGGCCACATGGGTGGGCGCGAACGGCAGCTGGAATTCCGGCGGAATGGTTAGCGTCCAGTTGAAGAAGAAGGCGTCCTGCGCCTTGAGTCGGTTCTCGCGCACGCGCTTGATGCCGATGCGCATTTCGCGGGCCACGGCGGCCGGGTCGTCAACGATGATGCGATAGCGGGCGGTGGCGGTTTCACCCAGGGCCAGGCGCAGGAACTGGTCGATCTGCTCGAAATAGGCCGCCGATTCGCGCGGGCCGGTGAACACCAGCGGGAACGGCAAGTCGGCGTTGTCCGGGTGCAGAAGTATGCCGAGCAGGTAGAGAATTTCCTCGGCGGTACCGACGCCGCCGGGAAACACGATGATGCCGTGGCCGAGGCGGACGAAGGCTTCGAGGCGCTTCTCGATGTCCGGCATGATCACCAGATGGTTGACGATCGGGTTGGGCGATTCGGCAGCGATGATGCCCGGCTCGGTGATGCCGATGTAGCGCGGCCGGCCATGGCGCTGCTTGGCGTGGGCGATGGTGGCGCCCTTCATCGGGCCCTTCATCGCGCCGGGGCCGCAGCCGGTGCAGATGTCCAGGCCGCGCAGGCCCAACTCGTAGCCAACCCTCTTGGTGTACAGGTACTCGTCGCGACCGATGGAATGGCCGCCCCAGCACACGACCAGGTTCGGGTCCTGGAACGAGCGCATGACCCGGGCGTTGCGCAACATCTCGAACACCGCGCTGGTCATGCCGGCACCGGTAGTGAGATCGAACTTGCCGCTGCCGCTGATCTCGTTGGCGTTGTAGGCGATGTCGCGCACCACGGCGAACAGGTTTTCGGCAATGCCGCGGATGATCTCGCCCTCGACGAAAGCGGTGGCCGGCGCGGCCGTCAGCTCGATCTTGATGCCGCGATCCTGCTGCTGCACCTTGATGTCGAAATCCGGATAGCGCAGGGAGGCCACGCGTGGATCATCCGATTCCGAACCGGTGGTGAGCACCGCCAGCGCGCAGCGCCGCAGCAGCTCGTGCATGCCACCGGCGGAGGCGTCGCGCAGGCGCGCGATTTCGTCCCGGGAAAGAATGTCGAGGCCGCCGCGCGGGGAGATGCGGGTGTTGACGGTGGGCAGTAGGGCGTGTGTTTCGGTCATCTGGCGTCACTTCGGTCTGTTGTCGGTACCGGCGAGACTTTACCACCGGCCCGCAGCCATTCCATCCCGCGGACAGTTGCACACATGAAAACGGCCGGTGTCGCCACCGGCCGTTTTCAAGTTACCCAGATGCGAACGATCAGAAGTTGATCTTGAAGCCCACCTGTGCGGACCAGCGCGACTCACCCACCACGTCGCGGCGCTCGAGCGTCGGAGGGGTAGCGGTGCCAGTGACTTCGTTGTAGAAGCCGGAGACATCATAGACGTACCGACCAGAACCATTGAGGCCGGCGAAACGCGCCATCTGTACGCGCGACGGGAAACCAGCCTCGTCGATCAAGCCCCATTTCTTGTTGAGCAAGTTGCCGAAATTCTGGATGTCCAGATATATCTCGCTCTGGCGATCACCGAAGAACGGCAGCTTCTGGCTGATGCGCAGGTCGAACTGGTTGACCCACGGGGCGTTGGTGCCGTTACGCTCGGCCACGTTGCCCAGCGACGAACGCAGGTACTCGTCGCCGTTGATGTAACTCCAGAAGGTGGCGATGTCCTGCACTGACGAACCGGTCACGACGCCCGTCGTCGGGTTGGGAGCGGAAGCCACGGTGTAGGCCACATCGGTCTGTGAGGCCGGGATGTAGAACAGGTCGTTGCTCTGGCCATCGCCGTTGGCGTCGTTGGCGAAGGCAAAGCTGTAGGGACGACCGACGCGGCCTTCGTAATACATCGACACCGTGGTCGGGGCATTTCCGAAGAAATTGAAGCGATAGCTCATGTTGGCCGTGAAGCGGTCGCGGATTTCCCAGTTGGCCTTGCCGAGCACGTCTTCATTCGGGTTGTAAACGAAGCGGCCGCTCCAGTTGGAGAACGCCACGCTGCTGGTGGCTGGGCTGACTTCCGTCGCGCTGCCATAGTTGTAGGCCAGCTTGGCGTACCAGTTGTCCTTCCAGGGTTTTTCCAGGAACACAGTGAAGTTCTCGGCTTGGCCCTTGGTGCTGTTCTGAAGGATGATCGCGCTGGTGTAGGCACAGGGATTGGTACTGCTGCTGAAAGCCAGCGCCGGATTGATCCGGATGCAGTTGGCATTGCCGCGGTTACCCGAGACGATGCTGCCCGTGGAGGAAATGCCAGTGCCTGCGGTGGGATTCAGCCAGTAGCTGTCGCGGCCATCGGGAAGGGCGCCGTTCGGCGTGCCCAGGGCAACGTTGACGAAGTGAACGCCCTTCTCGACCATGGTGACCAGGATTTCAGCACCGCCGACAAGATCAAACATGCCCAATTCGCTTTCAAAGGCAAGATTGGTCTTGATCACGGTCGGCTGGGTAAAGTCTTCGGACAGCGCATTGACCTGACGGGATGCAATGCCGCCGGTGGTCGGCACCAACGGGTTGGCAGGGTCAACCACGACGCCACTGCCGCCGGTGATGGAGAAGGAATCAACGCCTACGCCGGGGTTGGAGAAACTGTTCGAGACCCATACGCCAGGCGCTGAACCGAGGAAACGGCCGACGCCGCCGCGAAGCTGCATGCGCATGTCGGTGTCGAAAGCATAGTTGAAGCCCAAGCGCGGCTGGATGGTCTGTTTGCCGTCGACGGTATTGCGGTTGTCGACGCCGAAATCGCTGCGGAAACGGGTGTTTTCGACCGGAACGCCGCCGACATAGCTGGTGTCGAAACGAAAGCCGTAGACAAAGGTCAGGTTGGGATTGACCGCCCAGGTGTCCTGCAGCATGAAACCCAGCGTGGCGACGTCGAAAACGGCCGCGACATCATCAAGGCTACGGCCCACGGAAGGCCGCTGGAAATTGTAGAACGCTCGCGGCAGGGTGGCGGCGGTAAACGTGGCATTGGTGAAATTGGCGTAGTCAATCGTGTAGTTGCCGAAAACATCCTGCAGGAACAGGTTGTAGACGTCGCTCTTCTCGTAATCCAGACCGAACTTGATCTCGTGGTCGCCCGCGAAGTAGTTGAAGGTCAGCCCGGACGTCAGCGTTTCCACATGGAGTTCGTTGGCCTGGCGGGAGCGTTCAGTGCCGAACTGGATGGTTGCACCGGTGGCGCTGGGAATGTTGCGGATGCTGATCTGCGGCAGGAAGAACGCAGAAGTGGGGACCGAATCGTATTCCGCCTTTGAAACATGGAACTCCGACGAAAGATTCTCGCTCCAGTTGTCGTAGAGGTTGAGCGCGAGACTCTCGAAGCTGATGTTGTCGGTGTAGACGTTGCTGGAAAGCTGGATCTGGTTGGTGGTGCGGCTGTAGCGCGCCACGCTGCCTTCGGTCTTGTTGTAACGAAGCGACGCGCGATGGTCATCGTTGAACGTGTAGTCGAGCTTGAGGAACCACTTCTCGTCGGTGTTGTCGAACGGCTGCGGCGAACCGCCCGGATTGGTCGAGGCACCGAACAATCGGTTGAACGACGTGGTGACCGCGTCGACCTGTGCTTGGGTAACCGGCACGATCACACCAGCCGTGGAGCCGACGATGCCGCGGGGCGGCAGCGTGTTGCTGCGCTGGAATTCCTCGTAGCCGGCAAAGATGAAGAACTTGTCTTCGATCAGTGGCGCACCCACGTAAATACCGCGGGTCCACTCGTCGGTGAGCCCGGCGAACTTGCTGCCCGACGCCGATTTGCGAATCATGTCGTTGTTGCGATAGACACCATAGACGGTGCCGCGGAAATCATTGGTGCCGGATTTGGTGACGGCATTGATGTTGGCGCCGACGAAGTCCGACTGGGACACGTCATAACCCGAAATACCAACGTTGTATTCCTGGATCCAGTCGCCGGAGATTGGCTGGTTCAGGGCCGGCAGGCCGGAATCGTTTAGGCCGAAATTGTCGTTGGTCGGGACGCCGTCGATCTTGATGTTGTTGTAGCGCGGGTTCTGGCCACTGACGGTGACGCCTTGGGTTTCACGGTCGATCTTGACGATGCGGGGATCAAGTTTGATGGCATCGGCGATCGAACGGTCGATGGTCGGCTGGTTCTCCAGCATTTCCGGCGTGATGTTGGTGCCCGCGCCCATGCTGTTGGCAGAGAAGACTTCGGAAACGCCCAACGACGCACTGGTCACTTCGACCGTGGCGATGGTGGTCGCATTCTGGCCAATGCGTGCATCGACCGTCGACGTTTCGGAAAGCTGGATATAAACGCCTTCGCGTTTTTCGGTCACTCCATCCTTGGTGATGGTGATCGTGTACGGACCGCCAACGCGCAGGCCGCGCGCCGAATAGCGGCCGTCGGCATCAGTGACCGCGTTACTGGACGAACCGGATTCGGTGTGGAGGATGGAGACTTGGGCGCCCGAAACAGCTTGGCCATCAACGCCGGTGACTCGGCCACCAATGGCCGAAGATGTGTTCTGGGCGAAAGCCGGCGCCGCGGCAAGCGCGAGCGCGAGGCCAATGGAAAGCTTCGAATACCGGAACCGATTGCGATTGGTCATGATGTGAACCCCGATTGAGACTGCGTGATTGATTTTTTGATCGTCTGCGGAAATCCGCAAAGGAATCTTCATCCGCACCCGTGCGCGAACGAGGGATAAATTGCTTCTCGGACCTTCCCCAACGATTCCGAGCAATAACAAGAGTTTAACACCATACCGGTGGCGTATGTCAGCAAGGTGACCATGCCATTTGCCTGCCGGCGCGAAACCAGCCAGCTCCGTCAGGCCTGGAGATACGCCTTGACACCATCCATCAGCATCTGAACGGAAATCGCCACCAGCAGCATGCCCATCAGCCGCTCGATGGCGACCAGAACCCGGGCACCCATCACCTTATATAGATAGGTGGCCGAGAACAGGATCAGGGCCGTGGCCAGCCAGGCCAGGAACAGGGCCAGGCTCCAGTCGACCATGCGCCCGGGCTCCTGACTGCCCAACAGCATCACCGAGGCCATGCCGGACGGGCCGGCCACCATCGGAATCGCCAGCGGGACGATGAAGGGCTCGCCTTCCAGGGTTTCCCCAAACATGCCCTCGGAGCTGGGGAAAATCATCTTGATGCCAATCAGGAACAACACGATGCCGCCGGCGATCGACACCGACTCCTGCCGCAAGTGCATCAACTCCAGCACGTAACGCCCGCCCCAGAGGAAGGCGAACAGCACGCCAAGGGCAATCAGCAGCTCCCTGATCACCACAATCCGGCGCCGGGCCGCCGGCAAGGGCTTGAGCAGGCTCAGGAACATCGGAATGTTGCCGAGCGGGTCGAGGATCAGGAACAGCAGCAGGGCGGCGGAGAGCAAGGTCATGTCCGTTCGCTCCGGGGACGCAGCCATTGTCCACGATGGGAAACACCCGCGGCCGAGAGCAGATGCACGCAGGCCGGCGCGTAGGCCGCCGGCATCGGCCAGCCGGTGGCGGCCTCTTCGACATAAGCGCGGCTTCGGATATTGCTGTGCATGGGCCCGGGCTCCAGGCCACTGACCCGCACCGGGCCGGCCTCGGTTTCATCGTGCAGCATCCGCACCAGGCCGGCGATACCGGCCTTGGCAATGCCATACGGGCCCCAATACGCCTTGTTCACGCGGGCAAGGTCGTCACCAACAAAAACCACGGCGCTGTCCTCCGCCTTTTTCAGCCAGGGCAGGCAGGCCTGGGTCAGCAGCCAAGGCGCAGTCAGGTTGACGTGCAGGTGGCGGACGAAATCCTCCGGCGGCGTGGCTTCCAGTGGCCGCAAGCCGGTGAATTCGGCGGCGCAGTGGGCGATGCCGTGCAGGCCGCCGAGGTCCGCGCCGATCTTGTCGGCCATGGCCTCGTAATCAGCGGGATCGGCGCCGGCCATATCCAATGGGTAGATGGCCGGCTCGGGGCCAAGCGCTTTCACCGCGTCGTAGCTGCGGCTGAGCTTGGGCACCTTGCGGCCGAGCAGGACCACGGTAGCGCCGGCGGTGGCGCAGGCCTTGGCCACCGCCTCGCCCAAGCTGCCGTAAGCGCCGGTGATCAGGATCACGCGGCCGGCCAGCGCATCCCCCGTCTGGACGGGGACATCGCTCATTCGATTTTTTGCGCTTCGGTGACCATGCGGCCCAGCTCGCCGCTTTCAAACAGCTCGACCGTGATGTCGCAGCCGCCGATCAGCTCACCGTTGATGAACAGCTGCGGGAAAGTCGGCCAATCGGAATAACGCGGCAGGTTGGCGCGGATTTCGGGTTCTTCGAGCACGTTCACCGTGTGCAGCTGGGCGCCGGCCTGCTTGAGCACCTGGCTGGCGCGGCTGGAAAAGCCGCACATCGGGAACTGCGCCGTGCCCTTCATGAACAGCACCACCGGGTGCGATTCGACTTCGTTCTTGATGCGGTCCATGACCGGATTGCTTGCCATTGTTGCCTGCTCCATTCAGCTGGGCGTGGGCCGTCGGCCCGCGCATTCAGGCTAGAATTATAGCTTCCCTGCCCCGTCTCCGGAGACTGCCATGGCCATCGAACTGCCCGCCCTGCCTTACGACCGTACCGCCCTCGAGCCGCATATCTCCGGCGAAACCATCGATTTCCATTACGGCAAGCACCACCAGACCTACGTTACCAACCTCAACAACCAGATCAAGGGCACGGATTTCGAGGCGCTGGACCTTGAAGCCATCATCCGCAAGGCCCAGGGCGGCATGTTCAACAACGCCGCGCAGGTCTGGAACCACACCTTCTACTGGAACTGCCTCAAGCCGGCTTCTGGATCAAATCCGGGCGGCGGCGAGCCCAGCGGCAAGCTGGGCGATGCCATCAACAGCGCTTTCGGCAGCTTCGCGGCCTTCAAGGAACAGTTCACCCAGACCGCCCTGACCACCTTCGGCTCTGGCTGGGCCTGGCTGGTGCAGCGCCCGGATGGTTCGCTGGCCTTGGTCAGCACGCCGAACGCGGCCACCCCGCTGACCGGCGCCGACAAGCCGCTGCTGACCTGCGACGTTTGGGAGCACGCCTATTACATCGACTATCGCAACGCCCGCGCCAAGTATGTCGAGGCGTTCTGGAACCTGGTGAACTGGGAGTTTACCGCGGCGCAGATGGCGTAATCCGGGCACACGGCCAACGGGAAACGGGCCCCTTGGGCCCGTTTTCATTTATGGCTCATTTTTCTGCAGGGGTCTCGATAATGGGCTCGGCCGCCGCTTTCATGCCTTCCTCGCATAGATGCCTGCTGTCGTCCGCACCCATGTTCAGCGCCGCCAGCGAGCCCGTCATCTGCACCTCGGCTGGTTTCTGCAGCGGCCGCAGCGGATCGCCCATCATCTGGCACATCTGGCCACAGCCTTTCGCGGCGATCCGCTCCACGGCCGAACGCCGTGGGTCCAGCCATTGGGCATAGGCTTTTTTTGCTGCCTTGCCTTCATCCTTGCCCAGCAGCAGGCATTGGGAAAGCGTCGAACGCAGCATGGCTGCCTTCATATAGGTGCTGTCATCGGACTGCGGTTCAGTGCCACGGGCCGGAAATACCAGCAGCGCCAACATCGAAAACAGCAGCCCTGAATATCGGATCGTCGTCGGGGAATTCACCTTTTGCTTCAAATTTGACCAAGCCGGGCCAGCACCGGCGCCACCTGCGATCCACGTCCGAGCGCCTGCCCTGCCCGATCCAACGCTTGTGCCAACTCACGCACCGAATCGGCGCGGAAGGTGGCATGCCCCACCTTGCGACCCTCACGCGGCGACTTGCCGTAGTCGTGCCAGTGCCCGCTGGCTTCGCTCAGCACGGCGTTGGCATCGGGCATCGCGCCAATCCAGTTGAGCATGCAGGCATGGCCCAGCATGCGCGTGCTGCCCAGCGGCAAGCCAAGCACGGCGCGCAGATGATTCTGGAACTGTGAGGTCTCGGCGCCCTCGATGGTCCAGTGCCCGGAGTTGTGCACCCGCGGGGCCATCTCGTTGGCGAACAACTCGCCATCCTTGAGGAACAACTCGAGCGCGAACACGCCTACGTAATCAAGGGCTTCGGCCACGCGCCGCGCATGGGCGACCGCCGTGGCATCCAGATCCTCGGGCAGCAAAGCCGGGGCCAGGCTGGCGGCCAATATGCCACTTTCATGCCAGTTCTCGGTCAGCGGCCAGCTGCGGAATTCGCCGTCGCGACCGCGCACGGCAATCACGGAAACCTCGCGCTGAAACGACACGAATTGTTCGAGGATCAGGCCGACGGTAGCGGCTTGGGCGCCCAGCGATTGCCAGGCGGCCTCGACATCGGCGCCGGATTTGATCCGGAACTGGCCCTTGCCGTCATAGCCCAAGCGGCGGGTCTTGAGGATGGCGGGGGTGCCCACGACAGCCATGGCTCGATCAAGCTCGGACCGCGAATGGATGTCGGCAAACACCGGCACCGGAATGCCCAATTCACGAAACAGGCTTTTTTCCGCCAGTCGGTCCTGCGCCACGGCCAGCGCGCGCGGACTGGGGAAGACCGGGATGCGCTCGGACAGCCACTGCGCCGATTCGGCCGGCACGTTTTCAAAATCGAAGGTCGCCACATCCACTTTTGCGGCGTACTCGGCCAGCGCGACCTCATCGCGGTAGTCGGCCTGCAGCAGCGGCACGAACTGCGCCGCGCAAGCGTCGGGCGTGGAGTCGAGCACCAGGAAGCGCAGGCCCAGCGGTGCGCCAGCCAGCGCGAGCATGCGGGCCAACTGCCCGCCGCCAAGGATGCCGACCGTGGTCACGGCTGCCTCGGGTCAGGCTTGGCGAGTACTTCCTCGGTTTGCCGGGTCCGGAACGCCGCAAGAGCGGCGGCGATATCTGGATGATCGCCGGCCAGCATGGCCGCCGCGAACAGACCGGCATTGGCCGCGCCCGCCGCGCCGATGGCGAAGGTGGCGACCGGGATTCCGGCCGGCATCTGCGCAATCGACAGCAGCGAGTCCAAGCCATTGAGCGCCTTGCTCTGTACCGGCACGCCCAGCACGGGGACCGCGGTTTTCGCCGCCAGCATGCCGGGCAGGTGCGCGGCACCGCCGGCGCCGGCGATGATCGCGCGCAGACCGCGGCCACTGGCCGTTTCGGCGTAGGAGAAAAGCAGGTCCGGCGTGCGATGCGCCGACACCACCTGCACTTCAAAAGGCACACCCAGCTCTTCGAGCTTGGCCACGGCATGCTGCATCGTGTCCCAGTCACTGCGGGACCCCATCACGACACCGACCAGTGGCGCTGCGCTTGTATTCATGGCATCGGCTGCGGGCAAAGACGTATTCTAGTGGACTGCAGCAACCATTTGGGGAGTGGATTCACGGAGGAATCGTGGCCTTGGATGCCGCTCAGGAGCGAAGCCCATGGCCAAAGCCATGGCCGAGTGAAGAGCAAAGCCAGCGCCGCGAAGCCCAGTGAGCCGCTTCCCAAAGGGTTGCTGCAGCCCACCCACCTTATATTCAAGATTGGTACGACCCATGGATCGCAAGCTGCTCGACATCCTGTGCTGCCCCGCCAGCAAGCAACCGCTGGACCTGCTCAATGCCGCCGAACTGGCGGCGATCAACGCCGCGATTGCCAACGGTGGTCTGGCGCGCAACGACGACAGCAGGCAGGTCGAGCCGCTGAAGGAAGGCCTGATCACCCGCGACCACAAGACCCTCTACCGCATCGATGACGGCATTCCGGTGCTGCTGGTGGACGAGAGCATCGCAACGGCACTGGTTGCCGATTTCCCGCGCTGATCGTGGGCGTTGTCCCCTCGTTGCCACAGGAACTGCAGCCTCCGGCCGATGCGGTGGTTAGCGCGGATGTGGCCCGCGCGCTAGCCGAGGACATCGGGACTGGTGATGTCACCGCGAGCCTGCTCCCGGACGGACCGGCGCAAGGCTATGTGATTGCAAAGGAGCCCGCGGTCATCGCCGGCCGCCCCTGGTTCGACGCCTGTTTCAAGGCGCTGGATCCGGAGGTCGCGATTTCATGGCGTATCCGCGACGGCGAACGCGTCGCGGCCAACACCGTGGTGTGCACGTTCACCGGCCGCGCCCGCGCCTTGGTCAGCGCCGAACGCTGCGCGCTCAATTTCCTGCAGACGCTGTCGGCCACGGCCACGTGCACGTCGGAATACGTGGCCGCACTCGTTGGCACCCGAACGCGCGTGCTCGACACCCGGAAGACCCTGCCCGGACTGCGCCAGGCGCAGAAATACGCGGTGCGCGCCGGCGGCGGCAGCAATCACCGCATGGGCCTGTACGACACCGTGATGCTCAAGGAAAACCATATCCACGCGGCGGGCTCGATCGCCGCCGCAGCCGCAAACGCGCGCGCACGCCACCCGCAATTGCCGCTGGTGATCGAGGTCGAAAACCTCGATGAACTCGCGCAGGCGCTGGCCACGGATTGCACGCGCATCCTGATCGACGATTTTTCAATAGACGACATGCGCCGCGCGGTGGCGCTCAGCGACGGACGCATTCCGCTGGAAGTCTCGGGCGGCGTTGAGTTGGCCCGACTGCGCGAAATCGCCAAAACCGGCGTCGATTACATTTCGGTCGGCGCACTCACCAAGCATGTGCGCGCGGTTGATTTCTCGATGCGGCTGGGCCCGACTCCGCTCAGGAACAAAAGCCCTGATTGACCTTGAAATCGTCGTCCAGTTGCTGGCTTGGGCTCATTGAAAACGACAAGATGAGTGACAAACCTCGTTGTCGGGAAGCACTTTCGGCATGTGCCAACACGACCAGGCCACTCTGAGATTCCTGAAACCAGTCGGCGGAATTTCGGCAACGGAAATTCGCGCACAGGTTCTGATTGCAGCTAACCCAAACGTTGCCGCTCGCCCGATGCCGGGATATTGATGGCTTCGCGGTATTTGGCAACGGTGCGTCGTGCCACCGGGATACCCTCGCTTTTCAGGAGTTCCGCCAGGCGCGCGTCAGACAGCGGCTGGCGCGGGTTTTCCGCCTGAATCAGCCGGCGCAGCATGGCCTGGATAGCCGTGGCTGACGCGCCGCCACCCTCGTCGGTGGTGATGCCGGAGCTGAAGAAATACTTGAATTCAAAGGTACCGCGCGGCGTATGCAGGTATTTGCGCGTGGTGGCGCGCGAGATGGTGGACTCGTGCAGGCCAACGTCTTCGGCGACTTCGCGCAGCGTCAGCGGACGCATGGCGTGCGCGCCATGCTCCAGGAATCCGCCCTGCTGGCGGACGATCGCTCGGGCCACGCGCAGGAGGGTGTCGGCGCGGGTTTCCAGGCTTTTGATCAGCCAGCGCGCTTCCTGCAATTGCCCGCGCAGGTAGCTGTCGTCCTCGCGCCCGGCCTTGCCGATCAGGCTCTGGTAGTGGCGGTTGATGCCCAGTGCCGGCTGGTTGCCGGTGGCCGTGACCTTCCATACGCCGCCCTGCCGGAAGGCGATGACGTCGGGCACGACGAACTCGGTGTTGCTATTGCCGTAGCCGGCCCCGGGCTTGGGATCTAGTGACCGCAGCAGCACCACGGCGGTATCCATGTCCCCGATAGCCAAGCCCATCTGCTGCGCGAGGCGCGCTGCCCCGAGTTTCGCCAAGGTATCGAGGTGGCGTTCGGCGAGTTGTCGTGCCAGGCCCAGTCCGGGCGTATCTGCCGCCAGCAGGGACAGTTGCACACACAGGCACTCGGACAGCGTGCGTGCGCCGACGCCGACTGGGTCAAAGTGCTGGATCAGGTGCAGCATGGTTTCGATCTCGGCCAGGCTGGCGGTAACCTGCAGGGCGATGCCGGCCTGGATGTCAGCAAGGCTGCCTTCCAGATAGCCGTCGTCGTTGATGGCTTCGATCAGGGTTTCGCCGATGGCCACGTCGCGCGTGCTCAGGTGGCTCAGCTGCAGCTGCCAGACCAAGTGGTCGCGCAGGCCCTGCGGCATGGCGGCGGTGCCGCCTTCGTCGTCCTCGATCTCCTGCCTGGCGCCGCTGCCGGCGAAAGCGACTTCGTTGTCGCGCCAATCGGTTTCCAACTGCTGGTCGTAGTCGATGACTTCAGCGTTGCTGCTGTCCAGCGACGAGTCCGCATCCGTTGGCGCATCGTCGCTGCCGTCCACCGGCACCAGGCTGTCCTGGGTTTCATCGCTGCGCTCGAGCAGGGGATTGGATTCGACGGCGGCGGTGATCTCGGCCTCCAGTTCGACGGTGGACAACTGCAGCAGTCGGATCGCCTGGCGCAGCTGTGGCGTCAGGGCGAGTTGTTGTCCTTGCCTGAGCTGAAGCGAGGGCTTCATCGCGGGTCCGTGAAGCAGGGCAGTGCCGACAGCTTACAGACGGAAGGCTTCGCCAAGGTAAACGCGGCGGACATCAGGGTTGGCGAGGACCTGTTCCGGCGTCCCCTCGGCCAGAACGCTGCCGGCGTTGAGGATGTAGGCGCGATCACAGATGCCCAAAGTTTCGCGGACGTTGTGGTCGGTGATCAGCACGCCGATGTTGCGATCCTTGAGGTGCATGATGATCTTCTGGATTTCACCGACCGAGATGGGATCCACGCCGGCGAAGGGTTCGTCGAGCAGGATCAGCCGTGGCTTGGCGGCCAGGGCACGAGCGATCTCGACGCGGCGGCGCTCGCCACCGGAAAGGCTGGCGCCCAGTTGGGCTGCCACGTGGCTGATCTGCAGGTCGGCCAGCAGTTGCGCCAGTTCGCGCTCACGGCTGTTTTCGTCCAGGTCCGAGCGTAGTTCAAGCACGCCGAGGATGTTGTCGGTGACGCTGAGCTTGCGAAACACCGATGGCTCCTGCGGCAGGTAGCCGACGCCGCGCCGGGCACGTTCGTGCATGGCGAGGCCGGTGATGTCCTCGCCGTCGAGAACAATGCTGCCGCTGTCGGCGGCGACCAGGCCGACGATCATGTAGAAGCTGGTGGTCTTGCCGGCACCGTTCGGGCCGAGCAGGCCGACGACTTCGCCGGCATCCAGGTCCAGGTTGAAATTCCGGACGACTTCGCGCGATTTGTAGCGCTTGCCGAGGCCGCGGGCGGACAGCATCAGTCGCCGCTGCCGGCTGGCTTGGGCGCGGCGGGCGTCTTGGGCAGGATGCGCATCGACACCCGGCGACCGTCGCCGCCGCCGTCGAGGCGGCCGGTCTTGAGATCGTACTTGATGGTTTCGCCGCGCAGGTTGCCGCGCGGTTTTTCGATGACCACGCCGCCGGTGAGCACGATCACGTCATCGTTCAACGTGTACACGATCTGGCGCGCGGTCGCGGTCATGGGTTCGCCGTTGTCGCTGACCTGCCTGAGCTGCGCGGGCGCGCCGAGGAGGGTGACCCGGCTGATGTCGCCAGACTTGCGCTGGATCACCGCGGTATCGGAGCTGATGTCGAGCGTACCCTGAATGATGCGCACGTTGCCGGACAGGGTGGAGTCGCTGTCGTCGGTCATCATGGCTTCGGTGCTATCAGCCTCGACGTCCATGGGCTGGTTGCGATCGCTGGACTTGGCCGCGGCGGCAAGCGGCAGGAACAGCAGCGCGGTGACGAGGATTGCATTGGTGTTAGCGGCGTGACGGCGCATAGCGTCCTTTGACGTCCTTGAGCAACTGGAATCTTTTGGCCTGCATGTCAGCACGCAAGCCTTGGCCGCTCAGTATAGAGCGGGCATGGCGCACGGTCACGACGGCATCGGTACTGGCGCGGTCCTCATCGGGGAAAACACTCAGTAGTTCGGTACTGAATCGGGTCTGCTGGCCGCGCGGCGTGCGTGGACCGAGCAGCTCGACTGCCT
>Ga0163144_10010387_pt1 | contig 19860 bp, 19 predicted proteins | sample OliLak19BULKMAT1_FD_123175 | JGI IMG/M metagenome (GOLD analysis project Ga0163144, IMG submission 123175) | Freshwater microbial mat bacterial communities from Lake Vanda, McMurdo Dry Valleys, Antarctica - Oligotrophic Lake LV.19.BULKMAT1 | ecosystem: Environmental > Aquatic > Freshwater >... | reverse complement strand
TAGAGTTTTCTCCATCCTCAACATCCCCGTGCGGCGTTACTTTCCACGGACCCGAGGAGTAAGCTCACGCGGTATCGACGCTGGTGCCCGACTTTCCGGGAATGGCCGGGTGAGCGTGTCAGTCCCGCCCCACCCGACCCTGGGGCTTCCGATCACTCCTTCCCCACAAAAAGCATCAGGTTGGACTCGCCTTTGCGCCACTTGTAACCTGTCCCGAAGGAAAGCGGTTTCGAGCTCGCTTCGTAGGCGGCCCGGAGGTCGCCTTGATATGCCTCCGCAAACAGATCGATCGGCCCGCTATAAACCCCGTAGAGGTGAGCGTCCCACTCTTCGGGTTTGAAAAATTTGTAGGGAATGCCGGAGTCGTCCTGCACCAGGTGTTCGGTGTGATCGAGCAGATGCTGGCGCACTTTGGAGAAGTAGCTGTTGTGCATCAGGAAGGAAGCGGCCTTCAGATAGGACTCGCCTTTCGGAAGGGCCTCCAGCCAGATCTTCATGCCGGTTTTATCGAACTCGCCATCGGAGAGATCGGACGAGAAGTAATAGAGTTCTTTCGGTTGGGACATCCGGCGGGGCGAGAATGCGAAGCGCACGGCATTGGCTTTTTCCGCCACCAGTCCCTGGCTGACGAGTGTGCCGTCAGTCTGGAGTCGATAGAATTCAATCTCATTGAGATATTGACCCGAGCGGGCCAGAAAGACGGAGATGATCGGCGTCGTTCCGCCGAAGGTGGCGAACGCGAGATCGTCCTTCATGTCCTTGGTGCGGAAGAAACTGAGGTTGATGCTTTCACCGATCGCGTTGCGCACTTCACTGAGGGCCAGGCCGGCATTGCTTTCGGTGAGTTTGCTAATGTCAGGGAGGGCACCGACCGGTTCCAGGCCACACATGACATACTTGGTGGCTTGGGGGAACGAGTGGAGCACGTGGATCGCATCAGGTCCGCTGAAGAGGTAACGGACGAGAGTGCCTTCGCGCGGGAGGTCGGACATCTCCGTATTCGCCCATTCGGACATGGGGGTCAAAACCCGCTCCTGATGGCTGGTGAATTCCTTGTCCATCTGCGCCGCGTGAGATTTCCACGAGGTGGTGGCAGTCAGCGGATGATCTGTCCGATTCGGCAATTCCGTTCCTGCTAGGAAGGCTGCCGCATCGTTGATATCGACCATGGTCGGAGCGGAATTTTGCGCGGACGCGGATTGAACGGCGGCAAAAACCAAAGCGAGAATGAGGGCAAAACGCGAAGTCATGGCATATTTGTATCGCCTTTCCCGGCAAGCTCAATGCAAACTCTTGTCAAATACCGTGACTTGCTCCGCGAAGAGCTTTGGGGTAATTCCTAGACCAACGCAATTGCCCACCGCCATGTTTGGATTCCGCTACATCAAGTTCGACCCCACCTTCCACGTGCAGATGTTCCGCAAGGGCAAACTGGTCCGGGAAGGGGCAGGGTTGGCCTTTTGGTATTTCGAGCCGACCACTTCGCTCGTCTCGGTTCCGCTGGGCAGTAAAGAGTCACACTTCATCTTCGAGCAAGTCACCGCCGACTTCCAGGAAGTGACGGTGCAGGGTCAGGTGACCTATCGGATTTCCGATCCCCGGAAAGCTTCTCAATTACTTAACTATACCCTCGTTCCCCGTGGAAACAGTTACGCGTCGAGCGACCCGGAAAAGCTGGAGCAACGGGTCGTCAACGCCATCAACGTGCTGACGCGCTCGCGTGTCCAACAACTTCCTCTCCGTTCGGCTATTGTGAGCGGTGAATCGTGGGCCCTGGAGATCATGGATGGCCTGAAGCTTCGGGCGGACATCCAATCACTCGGCCTTGAAATCCTCGGGCTTTCCATCATTGCGGTGCGGCCGAAACCGGAAACGTCCCGCGCGCTTGAGGCCGAAACCCGGGAGCAACTCATGCGGGAAGCGGATGACGCGGTCAATGCCCGCCGCAATGCCTCGGTTGAGCAGGAGCGTTCCATCAAGGAGAATGAATTGCTCACCGAAAAGACGGTGCAGGAAAAACGCCAGGAATTGGAGGCGGGCGACACCCGTCACCGCATCGCCATGGAGGAGAGCCGCAAGGCCCTCGTCGCACTGGAGGCGGAGAATGCGAAAATCAGCAGCGACGCTCGCGGATATGCCCTGGGGGCGGTCGTGCAAGCACTCGCCGGAGCGGATCCGAAGGTGATCCAGACGCTCGCCACAGTGGGTATGAAACCGGACGCGCTCATCGCCGCAGCCATGGGAGAGTTCGCCGCCAATGCCGAACGCATCGGAGAACTCAACGTCTCCTCCGAGTTGCTGCAAAGTCTGGCCCGGCCTCGCTCGCAGCCGAAGCAAGGATGAGGCGATCCCGGGCTCATCGCCATGCTCTCGAAGAAACGGACCGAAAAGAAGATCGTCGTCGTCACTCGTGAGACGCGCATCGATGACCTGCGGAAACGCTTCACGTCGCTCGACCAGCTGAGCTTCTACGTAGAGACCCGTGGCGGTCGGGTGAAAGATTACCTCGATGAGGACTCGGCCTACAAAGGTGCCGTCAGCGCGCTCTCGACGGAACTGCAGGCCTGGGGTCGGGTCCAGTTCGTGGATCGGGCCTTTCTGCCGAACTTCGTGTTTGGCCCGGCCGATACCGTCGTCGCTGTTGGGCAAGACGGCCTTGTCGCCAACACCCTGAAGTATCTCCGCGATGGGCAACCGCTCATCGGAGTCAATCCCGACCCGGAACGCATCGACGGAGTGTTGCTTCCCTTTCGGGTCGAAGACCTCGATGCGCTACTCGGGGAAGTCCTCGCGGGTCGATACCGGAGCCAGGCCGTCACGATGGCTTTGGCCCGACTCAACGATGGTCAGGAGATTCTCGCGGTGAATGATTTTTTTATCGGACCACGCACCCATACCTCGGCTCGTTATTGGATCGAGTGGCAGGGGAAACGCGAGCAACAATCTTCCAGCGGAGTGATCGTCTCTACCGGACTCGGATCGACCGGATGGTTGCGGAGTTTGGTTGAGGGCGCCTTTGGCGTATCGGCGGCGATGGCCGCACAGGGTCGCAACTCGGTCCCGAATCTCGCGATGGCCTGGGACGCTCCTCGACTCGTCTTCACGGTTCGCGAGCCTTTCCCGAGTAGGCAGTCGAGTTGCGAGTTGGTCTTCGGCCAGGTTGATGCGAATACTCCCCTGCGTTTGCGATCCCTTATGCCGGAACGCGGGGTGATTTTCAGCGATGGCGTCGAAGCAGATTTCCTGGAATTTAACTCTGGAGCGGAAGTGGAAATCGGGGTGGCGTCGCTGAAAGGAAAACTGGTTTTGCGATAAACAGTCACTTAGCGCAGAAAGGATCGGGTTTTCGAGAATTCCCCGGAAATCCTGACGTCTGGTCCGATCATGGTGCATTGCAGATTCTTCAAATCCGCCAACAGCGACCCGGGCGCTTGCAGGTGACCGGGACCTCCCCCAAATACCGGAGCGAGATAAAGCGCCAGTTCATCGACCAATTGTTCCTTGATCGCGTGGGCCAGGAGCCGCCCGCCTGACTCTAACAAAACCGCACTCACACCCTCATCGTGAAGCTGGGTGAGCGACTCCCGCAGGCTGATTCCTTGGTGGAGGCGGGTCCGCTCAGAGAATTCGTCGGTGAAAAGGTGCGACTCCCGAGGGAGGCCGTCCCTCCCCGTCAAGACCACCCGGAGTGGCTGGGGACGACCTTCTGCAAGTGGACCCCGCAAGGTTAGATGGGGATTATCCCGGCGGAGCGTTTCCCCGCCGATCAGGATCGCGTCGCATTGGCGGCGCAGGCCTTGCACGTCCTCCCGCGACTCGGCCGAGCTAATCCACGGTCCGGCCGAGACCGGCAAGACCGTGTGCCCGCTGAGCGTCGCCGCAGTTTTCGCGATCACCCAGGGCCTCCCGTCGAGGATGCGGCGGGAGAAGAACCGGATCAAATGATCGCCCTCCGCTTCACAGACCCCTGTCGTGAGTTCCACACCCGCTTGACGCAGCAGCCCGTAGCCCGCCCCCGTATGAAGTGGATTCGGATCGGTGGAAGCCACCACCACGCGAGCGAGACCTGCTGCGAGGATCGCGTCCACACAAGGGGGGGTGCGGCCATGAGTCGAACATGGTTCCAAAGTCACGTAGAGACTGGCTTTCGACAAAATTTCATCACCCACTCGCCCACGAGCATCCGCCAAGGCCAGCACCTCGGCATGGGGCCCGCCCGCTCGTTGATGCCATCCCTCTCCGACGATGGCATCTCCGACCACGACAACGGCACCAACCGGGGGATTTGGGCTGGTCAGACCAAGCCCTCGCGAAGCCAGAGTGAGAGCTTCGCGCATCCACGTCTCATCGAAAGTCGCAGCAGGCATGAGTCGGCATCCTATCGCCAAAGGATGGGACCCGCCGGAAAAAGTTTCTGAACAAAACTCTCGCTGCACGGTCTAAGAGTAACATGAATCAGTTCGCGCCGCTGTGGAACGACTGGCTGGAAGAGCATGGCCCCCGCCTGCTCCTCTTTGCCCGGCAACAAACCCGGTGTGAAGCCGACGCCGAGGACGTCCTGCAAACCGCCCTGGTGAAAACCCTGCAGGTTCATCGGAGAGAACCGGATCAACGGGTTTTGAGTCTTGTTTATACGAATATCCGTCGCTGCGCCATCGACCTCTCCCGTCAATTGGACCGGAGGAAAAAGCGAGAGACGGACCACGCTACCGAACAGGGACCCGCCGTCGCCTGGTTCGAACTACCCGAGGACGATACCGCTAGGGCGTTGCAAGTGGCCTTGACGAAAATCCCGGACACCTTCCGTGAAGTTATCACCCTGAAAATTTGGGGCGATCAGACCTTTGATGAGGTCGGAAAAGCGTTGAGTATTTCTCCGCATACCGCCGCCTCCCGCTATCGATACGGCATGGAAGCTTTGCGAAAATCACTCGCCAGCGAAAAGGCTGAAATCGGTTTCTGAGAGCAGGCGGGACGCTCTCAGAGCCCGAAGGCGTCCATCACTCCATAACGACTCAACTCAGCCATCAGATAGGCGCTTTTGGCTAGTAAAGCAGGACCGCGCGCCTTGTGTGTGATGTCTGCGCAGAAATTGCGCCAGTTGCTGCGGTTCAGGGTGTTGACCGACAGGGTGATCGAGGGCGAAAGCATTTTGGCGGTGTGCCACCAGCGGCTCGGGACGAATAACGTTTCACCCGGATGGAGCGTGAAGGTGGTGGCCCTCGCCTGCGCAAAGAGAGGATAGGTGGAGAAATCCGGCTCCTCGACATTTTGGATCGGTGAGGTGTTTTCGGGAGTGCCGGGATACATGTAGGGAGTGTCCTCCGGTGGCCAGGCCCAATACTGCTTTACCCCGTGGATCTGCATGAGAAAGGCGTGGGTGGAATTTCCATCCCAATGCAAAATGGGAAAGCTGCCGCCGGGGCCCCCGATGTAGATTTCCATCGCGGCCCCCCGGTTGAGGGAATGGCGCATGCCTGAATGCAGGAAACGTCGCTTTGCCCAATTGGGTTCCAGATACGAGGGCACAGGCGACACGTCCTCTTCGAGCTCTGGAAAACTTTCGATCAGAGGCAGATTGGTGAGGTATGGCGCGGGTTTGTCCGACGACGACGCGAGAACCTGCGGGATGAAATCTTTCAGCGGTAGTCGCAGGTTTCCATACTTGAACTCGACTTCGCGCTCGGGGAATCGTTCGGCGAACCATGAAGGGGTCCACTTGTCTAAGGCGCCCCAATGGTTGATCGCGTCGGTTAGGATGACCGGCTGATTTGTCCTGAGATACTCTTCGACGAACTCGGCTTGGGAAAGTCCGCTACGTCGGGCAATCTCTTCGCCCCGAGCCATGGCGGGGTGGAGAGGCGAGGGGGCGAGTTGTGCGCGTTTCATACAAGTTGTGTTTGTATGGAAATTATAACACTATTTTCCGCAGTTTGCAGAGGATTTCCTGGCGACGTCGAGTCGCGGAGTTCGAGCGGAGTGCTCTGAACCCACCTCCTACGGCGCCGTCTTTCGAGGTTAACCACGCCACTTCCGCCTGCGCGAAAAGGTCCACCAAACCTTCAAATATGCACAGCGTGCCCGTAAGCATCGCTGGTGGCCTCGTGAATGGCTTCGGCTAGGGTCGGGTGCGCGTGGATGGTGGCTTCGATCTCCTCGTGAGTTGCTTCGAGGTTCATGGCGAGTCCCATCTCAGCGATGAGTTCCGTGGCACCAGCCCCGATGATGTGGGCCCCGAGAATCTCTCCATGCTTCTTGTCGAAAAGAATTTTCACGAAGCCTTCGGGTTCCGCCACTGCGAGAGCCCGGCCGCTGGCGGCGAAGGGGAACTTCCCGACGCGATATTCGAGACCTTTTTCCTTGGCCGCTTCTTCAGTGAGACCGATCGAGGCGACCTCGGGATGGCAGTAGGTGCACCCGGGGAAAATGGTCACCTTCTTCGGGGTGAATTTCGGATTGAACATGCCTTCGACGGCCTGGGTGGCCTCATAGCTGGCGACGTGGGCGAGCCAGGGGGGGCCGATGATGTCTCCGGCGGCATACACGTTGGGCAGGTTGGTCTGGTAGCGGGCGTTGGTTTCGATGTAACCGCGGTCCGTCAATTTGAGTTGCTCGGAATGTGCCGGAAGCACGGGTTGGACCCCGACGGCGACGAGGCAGACCTCGGCTTCGACGACTTGGCTGTCTCCTCCGGCGGCGGGTTCGATGGTAAGTTTCACCCCGGACTTGGTGGTCTCCGCCGAAGCAGTTTTGCTCGAGGTGTGGAATTTGATGCCGTGTTTGGTCAGTGACTTAAGGAGCGCTTTGCTGACTTCCTCATCTTCGACTGGCAGGATGTTCTCCATCATTTCGATCACGGTTACCTCGGTTCCGTAAGCGGCGAAGAAGTAAGCGAATTCGATCCCGATGGCTCCGGCACCAATGATGGCAATGGACTTGGGCTGATTCGCGAGAGTGAGGGCGTCTTTCGACCCGATCACTTTTTCTCCATCGAAGGGAAGGAAGGGAAGACCACGGGAGACACATCCGGTGGCGAGGAGGACGTTGGCAGCAGAGTGCAGCTCGCTTTTGCCATCGGCGGTGACGACTTCGACTTTTCCATTAGCGGCAAGTCCACCGGTTCCACGAAGGTAGTCGATCTTGTTTTTCTTGAAGAGGAACTCGATGCCTCCGGCGAGTTTGTCGGAGACGCTTCGTGAGCGTCCGATGACTTTGCTCCAGTCATAACTCAGCCCGTCGATCTTTAGACCGAATTCGTCCGCGCGGTGGTTCAGGGTGTGATAGAGCTCGGCGTTTTTGAGCAGGGCTTTGGTGGGGATACAACCCCAGTTGAGGCAGGTGCCACCGGCGCGGTCGTTTTCGATGACGGCAACTTTTTTGCCGAGTTGGGCGGCACGGATTGCGCCGACGTAGCCGGCGGGTCCGCCACCAATGACAATGAGATCGTAGGAAGCCATAAGGGAATAAGATTGGGAAAAGTGGCCTTGAGAGACGGGGAGAAAATTGACCTAACAGACCAGGAGAACGGGGTTCTCCAGGAGACGGCGAAATTCGGCGAGATATTGGGCTCCGACAGCGCCATCGACGACGCGGTGATCGCAGCTCATCCCGATCCACATGCGCTGGCCGGGAACAACTTGGTTGAATTCATTAACGACGGCCTGCTTGGTGATGCCCCCAATGGAGAGGATGATCGCCTGAGGAGGATTGATGATGGCGTCGAAATTGCTGATGCCGTAGGCCCCGAGGTTGGAGATGGTCAAGGTGCCTCCCTGCATTTCGGCGGGAGTGAGTTTCTTGTCCCGTGCTTTACCGGCGAGGTCCTTGATTTCGGTGGCGAGATCTTTGATCGACTTGCTCTGGGCGGAGCGGATGACCGGAGTGACGAGACCATCGGCGATGGCCACGGCAACGGAGAGGTGGACTTCTCCGTATTGCAGGATGGAGTCACCCTGGAAGGAGGCGTTCACCGCAGGAACCGCCACGGCCGCGAGCACGGTGGCACGCATGATGAAATCATTCACCGTGTATTTGGGTCCGTCGTTGGCAGCGCTGGCGGCGTTCACCTGGGCCCGCAGGGTCATGAGCGGTTCCGGATCGACCTCGATGTTGAGATAGAAATGGGGAATGGTAGTTTTGCTCTCGAGGAGGCGAGCGGCAATCACTTTGCGCATCCCGGAGAGGGGGAGGACCTGGTCGCCGGGATTGGCAGGCGTGGGAAGCAAGCCGAGACTCGAGCCGCCGGTTCCACCGCCTGTCGGAGCGGTCTCGACGTCTTCTTTGACGATGCGGCCCCCGGGGCCGGAACCGGTCACGCGACGGAGGTCCACGCCGCGCTCTTCGGCGAGTTTACGGGCGAGCGGGGAGGCCTTGATGCGCCCTCCGCTTTTGGCAAGAGTCGCAGCGGGTGGCGCTTTGGAGGGCGCCGCCGGAACTGCCTGGGGCGCCGGTGCGTCCGTCTCCTCTGGTGTTTTGTTAGTCCCAGCTTTGGCGACGGCGGGTGCTTCGGCCGGCGCGGCTTCGGCCGGAGGTTTATCGGCGTCAGCAGGAGGCTCTTCCCCTTCGGCAAGGATCATGGCGAGCGTGGCGCCGAGGGCGACGGTCTGACCCTCTTGCACGTAGATCTTGTAGAGGGTGCCTTCGTCGAAGGTCGGCATCGCCATGGTGGCTTTGTCGGTTTCGACCTCGGCGATTTCTTCGTCGATGGAGACAGGGTCGCCCTCCTTCTTGAGCCACTTCACGAGGGTGCCCTCGCTCATGGTGTCGCTCAGTTTTGGCATCTTGAGATAAGCCGGCATAGGAAGAAGTGGGAGAAAAGCTAAAAGGGTTCGGGCGGAAGGATTAACACTAACAAATCAACAAATCGTCAGCGCCCGAGCAACAATTTCTTCGGCAGTCGGTAGTTGCAACTTTTCGATCGGGGGGCTGTAGAAAGCGGGGGCGTCCGCACTGGTGATCCGGAGAACCGGAGCGTCGAGATCGTCGAAGGCTTGCTCCATGATCATGGAGGAGACCTGGGCGCCGATGCCACAGAAGGGTTTGTTCTCCTCGATGTAGATCGCGCGATGGGTCTTGCGAACGGTCTCCATGATGGCGGCTTCGTCGATCGGGCGGATGCTGCGCAGGTCGAGGACCTCAGCGCTGATGCCGTGCTCGGATTCGAGAATCGCGGCCGCTGCCAACGAGGTGATCACGGCGCGGCCATGGGCGATCAGCGAGATGTCGGTGCCCTCACGCTTCACCTTGGCCTTGCCGATCGGAACGATGAGTTCACCGCCTTCGATTTCGTCGTTGCTCGGAACAGTTCCAGTCATGCCGTAGAGCACCGTGCTCTCCATGAAATACACCGGGTCGTTGTCGCGAATGGCGGACTTGATGAGCCCCTTCACGTCGTAGGGGTCGGACGGAGAGACGACCTTGAGACCAGGCATGTTGGCAAAGATGTTCTCCGGAGTATGGGAGTGGGTCGCGCCGACATTGGTACCTCCATTGGCGGGGCCGCGGACGACAATGGGGCAGTTGATCAAACCGCCCGACATGTAACGACAGGTCGCGGCGTTATTCATCATCTGGTCGAAGGCGACGTAGGCGAAGCTGAAGAACATGAGCTCCATAACCGGACGCACCCCGAGCATGGAAGCTCCGATGCCCAGTCCGATGAATCCCGCTTCCGAGATTGGTGTGTCGATGATGCGCTTGTCGCCCCATTTTTTCCAAAGGCCCTCGGTCACCTTGTAGGCACCGTTGTATTCGGCGACCTCCTCGCCCATGATGATGACATTATCGTCGTGGGCCAATTCTTCATCGAGGCCTTCACGGAGAGCTTCGCGGTAGGTGATTTCACGGGGCATGGGTTGGGGGGAAAGAGATGAGATTTGCCTTCTTCAGGCTTCGGATTTGCGTGAGGAGTTTTGATGGTCACGAAACAAGGCGATTTGGTCTTCGAAGGAGCGTCGGCTGATCGTTTTGTTCTTCTGCAACCATTCGCCGAATTTAGTGGATTCGGTTTCGGTCAGGGTTGTCTTGGGGTCGCGCTTCTCCTGGGGGATCTCGGAAAGCCAAGGCGAAGGGGTTGAACCAAGTTCGGGAGCTCGATTTGATTGATTGGTGTTTGTTGAACGAATGAGCGCTTGAGGAACTCCCATCAAGATTTGATGAGCCGACTGACCGAAGAACATCCCGTATATTCCCAGCGTGATATGGAATGCACTTTGAAGAACGCCACGACTGAAAACTCTCTGGAAAAACTCGCCAGGGAGGTATCCGCTGGCGATGAGAAGGTTGGCGAGGTTCAGAATTCCTAATCCGAAAAAGTACAAACCCAATATCCTAACAGACAACCAAGCAACATCGCTCTTTGTTAGGGAAGGCTGATCCATTGGGAAATTCGACAGGGTTGAGTTGGTTGTTGAACAGGGTTAGGTCATCGACCGAACAGGGTATGATCACCCGTGAAAGAAATGCCGACCGGTTCGCCCCGCAGCGGTGTTGTTGTCCACCTCCCAGTAGACGTCGTCGAAAATTTCGCTCTCTTCGGGATAGGGGCTCTTGATGGCGAACTCGGCGGCGGCGTCAGATTCGTCGCCGGCTTCCTTGTTGATTTTCTTAAAGTCTTCCTCCGTGATAACACCTTCCTCGATGAGCGCTGCTTTCCAGAAGTTGATCGGATCGCGATCATGCACGTAGCGTTGGATCTCTTCCTTGGTGCGATACTTCTCGGCATTGGCATCAGCGACGGAGTGACCTTTGTGGCGGTAGGTCATCACTTCAAGAATGGTGGGACGTGATTCGTTGTGAGCGCGCTCGACAGCCTTCTGCACGTGCGAGCGAATTTCGTAGAGGCTGACGCCCTCGAAGCGGTCCCAAGCCATGTTGTATCCTTCAGCGCGTGCGGCGAGGCCGGCTTCGGGGTAGGCGGAGGAGCGGGCTTGGGAAGTGCCCATCGAGTAACCGTTGTTCTCGATGATGTAGATGACAGGCAGGTCCCAGAGCGAGGCAAGGTTGAGCGCCTCGTGGTAAGCACCCTGGTTGATGGCTCCGTCTCCTAGGTAACAAAGGCAGCATCCTTTTTTGCCTTGGTATTTGAGCCCGAAGGCGAGACCAGCTCCGAGCGGCGTCTGACCGCCGACGATACCATGACCGCCCCAGTAGTTTTTATCGGGAGCGAAGTAGTGCATCGATCCGCCTTTTCCTTTCGAGCAACCGGTGCGTTTCCCGAAGAGTTCGGCCATGCACTCGTTCATGCCCATTCCTACCGAGAGAGCGTGTCCGTGATCGCGATAGGCGGTGATGACGTGGTCGTGCTCGCCGAGGAGAGAAATGGATCCGACGGCGACGGATTCCTGTCCGATGTAGAGGTGAAGAAACCCGCCGATGGAATCATTGTGATAGTGCTTGAGCGAGGTTTGCTCGAAGCGGCGGATGCGGACCATGAGCCGGAGCAGATCGATCTTGTCCTGAGCGCTGAGCTTGGCGTTGATCGGGTCTTTGGCGTAATCGGTAGTGGACTTGGGAAGGGTGGATGAGGCCATCGCGAAGAAAAAGAAATTCCGGTAGTTGGAAGGGGGCGAACGGTAGCGTAAAGTCACTGCCAAGGAAAACGCTAAGTAGTTTCGCAAAGTGATTTTCTGACCGAGGGCTCACGTTCCACGTGGAACATTTTATTTCTCCGTGATGTTTGTTTACCCGAAAAAATACGATGTCCTGATAGTCGGTGGCGGCCATGCGGGTTGCGAAGCGGCACTGGCGGCAGCCCGGGTCGGTGCCGAGGTGGCGATGCTGAGCCAGAATCTCGACACGCTCGGTCAGATGTCCTGCAATCCTGCGATTGGCGGGTTGGGCAAAGGACACATGGTCCGCGAGATCGACGCTCTCGGCGGCGAGATGGGAATCAACACCGACGCGACCGCAATCCAGTTTCGAATCCTTAACGCGAAGAAGGGTCCTAGCGTTCGGGCGCCCCGCGCCCAGTGCGATAAAAAGGCCTACCAGTTCCGCATGAAGTGGCGGCTTGAGTCCGAGGATCGGATCGAGTTGCACCAGGGTAATGTGGCGAGACTTCTCGTCGAGGATGGGATCTCCCGTGGAATCGAAACTACTCTTGGTCTGCGGATCGAGGCGAAAGCCGTGGTGATCACGACCGGGACCTTCATGCGTGGGCTCATGCACGTGGGTCTGCAAAACCAGCAAGGCGGCCGCATGGGGGACACGCTATCCACTCTCAGTGATGACCTGAAGCATCTCGGGTTCGCGGTGGCCCGCTTCAAGACTGGAACCCCTTGCCGCCTCAATGGGCGCTCGATCAATTTTGACCCATGCGAACGGCAGGATGGCGACGAACCCCCGGTACGATTTTCCTTCCACTCACCCGAGGCTCCCGAGGGCGGCAATGATATCTTCACCCTGAACCGGTGGTCCGATCCGATGTTCCACGTGGAACAATTGCCCTGCTGGATCACCTATACCAACGTCCGGACTCACGAGCACATTGCTTCGAACCTCGATCAGTCTCCGATGTATACCGGGCGCATCGAAGGGGTCGGCCCACGCTATTGCCCCTCCATCGAAGACAAGGTTGTCCGCTTCGCGGAGAAAGAGAGGCATCAAGTATTCCTCGAACCGGAGGGCCGCCACACTCACGAGTATTACGTGAACGGTGTTTCTACCTCTCTCCCCTTCTCGGTCCAATACGACTTCATCCGTTCCATCGCCGGATTGGAAAGCGCAGAGATTATTCGCCCCGGCTACGCCGTCGAGTATGACTACTGTCCCCCGACCCAACTCTACCCCACCCTTGAGACCAAGCTCGTGAGCGGGCTCTATTTTGCCGGACAGATCAACGGCACCTCAGGCTACGAAGAGGCCGCCGGTCAGGGTCTCATCGCCGGAGCCAACGCCGCGCTCAAAGTCGCCGGGAAACCAGACATGATCCTCGGACGGGAAAACTCCTATCTCGGCGTCATGATTGATGACCTCGTGACCAAGGGGGTCGATGAGCCCTACCGCATGTTCACTAGCCGGGCCGAGCACCGACTCCTGCTCCGCCATGACAATGCTGACCTCCGACTTCTGCAAGTCGCCACGGAGACTGGACTGATCGACTCTGCCTACCGCGAGACCACCCTGAGTAAGCAGGCCTCTATCGGAGAACTGCGCCGCCTCCTGGAAAACACCCACACCGCCGAGGGGCCTCTCGCCAAATGGCTGCGTCGGCCCGAGGTCAGCTGGGAAGGGTTTGACGCGGAATTGCGCAGTCGTTATCCCGTTGAGATCTGGGAGCAAGTCGAGACCGATCTCAAATACGATGGATACATCAAACGCCAGACGGAGTTGGTTGATCGCACCCGCCGACTTGAGGACAAACGTTTCCCCGCCGACACCGACTTCGCCGCCATCTACGGTCTCAAACGCGAGGCTCAGTTGAAGCTCGCCCAGATCCGTCCCCAGACTCTCGGGCAGGCCGGACGCATCAGCGGCATCACCCCCGCCGACGTATCCCTGCTCGCCATCTGGCTGCGGAGCCACTCCTCCTGACCTTCACCCATGAGACTTCTCCAAATCTCCGGGCTGCTCCTCTGGGCCGTTTGCTCGTTGGCCCTCGCTGCCGACCCGATCAGCTTTCCTGCCGACGAAAGCTTCCTCCCCTCGAACTGGGTGGCGGATCCCATCAACGCCCACATCACTCCGATCAATCCGGAGCACCAGGCGGTCGCCATCGAAATCCTAGGCAATGCTCTCGCGAAGTATCCAGAAGGCCTGAAAAAGAAATTTCTCAACGGCGTCTTCGTCGTCGGTTCCCTCCGCTTCTTCGATGTTGCCTACGGCGGCACCTACCTCGCGAACGGGAGACAAATCGTGCTCGTGTATCGCGAGACCTTCGACCCTCGCGGGTTCGAGCAACGCTTCCATCACGAGTTCTCCAGCATCCTTCTGAAGCAGAATGAAAAGAGCTTCGACACCAAACGCTGGCTGAAGGGAAACGACCCCGCCTTCGTGTATCGGGCACCTGGTGTGATCGAGAAGCAAAGCGAAGGGCGGCCTGAGGCAACCAAGGCTCTTGAGTCGGTCCAGAAAGAAACCGGCGGCTCGGGGAGTGATCTTCTCAGTCTCGATGATACCCTGATGGAGCAGGGCTTCTTAACTGCCTACAACAAAATTTCCGTTGAGCAGGATCTCAATGAGACCGCCGCTCACCTCTTCACCAATCCCGATCTTTGGAACTATTGCGTCAGGTATCCACGCATCGACCAAAAGGTCGATGCCCTGATTGATTTCTATCGAAACCTTGACCCCATCTTTGATCGCATCTACTTCCGGGAAATCTCCCTCCGCGAGTCCCACAAGCACAAACTGATTCCATGAACCGCCTTACCAACCTCCTCATCGAAATGGCCCTGATGGAGGACTTCAACGAGATCGGAGATCTCACCAGCGAGGCTTTCATCGATCCAAGCCACCGATCCGCTGGATGGATCATCGCCCGCGAGGAAGTCGTCGTCTCCGGGCAGGATGTCGCCGCGCGGGTTTGTGCCTCAGTTGACCCGCTACTGCACTATCAGACTGAGTTGCCCGATGGGAGTCTGGCGAAAGTTGGTCAAACGGTTGGCATCCTCGTGGGCGCAACTCAATCGGTTCTCAAAGCGGAGCGTACTGTCCTGAACTTCCTCCAGCGCCTTTGTGGAGTGGCGACCACAACGCGCCGCTTTGTGCAATTGGTCTCCCACACCACGGCCGTCCTGCTTGATACCCGCAAGACCACGCCCGGACTCCGTCACCTTGAAAAAGCCGCCGTGAGACACGGGGGCGGCCGCAACCACCGCATCGGGCTCTACGACGCCGTCATGGTCAAAGACAATCACCTCGCAGCCGGCCTGACAACTGCTGAAATCGAGCGACGCATCAAGGGAATCCTCAAGCAGCGCCCCGACCTAAAAATCGAGATCGAAGCGGATCGGCTTGATCAAGTGGAAGCTCTACTCCCTCTTTTTGGCGTCAGTGTGATCCTGCTCGACAACATGACTCTTGCCGATATGCGGCGGGCCATCGTCCTGAGGGACACCATCGCCCCTCATGTAGAACTCGAGGCCAGCGGTGGCGTTCGCCGTGAGACCATAGCTGCCATCGCTGAGACGGGAGTGGACTACATATCCGTGGGGGCCCTCACTCACTCCGTCCGCTCGGTTGATCTCGGGCTCGACTTGGTTCCCCTCGTCGATGAGTGATGCCATTTACGATGCCGTGTTGATCTCCTGGCGAAAGGAGGATCGCCTCCGATTGCCTCGGGATTGCTTCACTCATCACCTTGAGATCGACTCGACGAACTCGGAGTTGCAGCGTCGTATCCGGAGCGGAGACGCCGGAAGTTTCTCCGTGGTGACGGCGGACTATCAGACCTCCGGAAGGGGCCGTCGGGGAGATCGCTGGGAAGCGGCCGAGGGACGGAACCTCCTGTTCTCTGTCGCGCTCGCTTTGCCGGAAGCACGCGCTGAGTGGTCGCGATTACCCCACCTCATTGCCGCCGTGGTCGGTGCCGCGATTGAGTCAATTCTACCCTCAGAAGAGAACCTCGCAGCGAAGTGGCCCAACGATCTGTATCACCACGGAAAAAAGTTGGTCGGTATTCTTGTCGAGACCACCCTCGTCCCGCGACCCTTTGCCATCGTCGGTGTGGGGATCAACGTAAACATGCGGAAAGAAGAATTTCCATCCGAACTCCGCGACCAGGTGACGTCGCTCTACGAGACGCTCGGCTGCGAATCGAATCGTTGGTTTCTACTCGGACTGGTGCTCGATGAACTCCTGCGAGTTTACCCCAGCGGGCTACACCACTTCTCCGAAAGCCTCGACTGGATTCGTCGCCGCGACTTTTTACTGGATCGCAAGATCACTTGCCTCAGCGGGGGAACGGCAAAAGAAGGATTCGCCAGAGGCCTGGGAGACGAGGGTGAACTCCTCTTCGAGACGGCAGAGGGGGAGCAGGAACGCATCGTCAGCGCCGAGCGATTGTTGCTTTGTTAGGGTTCGTTCACGTTTCGTTCAGGCTTTGCCGCGGGGGGGATTTGATTTGTAGAAAGTCAAACTTCCCGTAACCTCTGGCGAAAGGAAATTTCCGCTCTATGGCCGACTTCATTTTTGCTGACGCCCTCCGCCTCGACACCGGAACTTCGAGAACCTTCTTCGACGAGTTTCACAAGGAGCTCGTTCACAAGCTGAACAACCAGATTGGTATCGTGCAGGGCTTCGCGAGTTTGGTGATGCTCGACCGGGACCTCACCCCGGATATCAAAGAGCACACCCAGCAGATCCTCGATTCCGCGCGGGCCGGGGCGCGTCTCAACCAGGAGCTCCTCCTCGCTTCGGGCACCTCCCGCTGCAGCCGCGATGAGCTGACGGTGGCCAGTCTCTTTCAACATTGGCGCAATAAGGCGCAGGAATACGCGGATCGTTCCGGGGTCCATCTCCAGGGAAACCCGACTCCCGCGAGCAACCGAGTCTGGGGCGACGCCTCAAAGCTCGGCGAGATCATTGATCGACTCCTCCACAACGCGGTGGAAGCTGCCGCCGCCGTCGGGAATGGCTCCATCGCGCTTGATCTTTTTGCTCCGGGGGAGGCCAGCCCCGGAAACACGGTGGACCTCTTCATCCGGAATACCAGCGCGCCGATCGAAGAGAAGAATCTCGCCAAAGTGTTCGATCCCTTCTACTCCACCAAAGGCAGTGGTCATCTTGGCCTCGGTATGACGACCGCTGCCGTTCTGGCCGGACAGATGGACATGCGTCTCGGGATTAGTTACGCCGACCGGACCACCACCCTCTGGCTGGCCATACCCACCGAAGGCTGAGGCGGGAAGGTGAAAGGGGACCTCAAATGACCCCGAATTTCTTCGCCTTTTCGCGTAATGTTAGTCTAGAGAGCCCGAGCCACTTCGCCGCTTGGCTGATATTTCCCCCGCTGCGGGAGAGCGCCTCGTCGATCAGGATCGCCTCGACTTTCTCCACCGCGCTCTCGTGAGCGCTGGCGATGCGTCCCTGAATCGCCTGCTCCAGCATCTCGCGGCAAAAGTCCTCGATACTGCCCGAGCCGCCCCCTTCGACCGGTTCCGTCTCATCGAGCAGGCTCGCGATGCTCTCCTCGTTGATCGCAAATCCCCGACTTCGCAAGAGCGCCTTCCGAATGATGTTTTGCAATTGACGAACGTTCCCAGGCAGGGTGGCCGACTCAAGTCGAGTGATCGCTTTTCGGCTTATTGAAACCGGCGGCAGTCCCAGTTCGCCGCTGAATCGCCGCAGGAAAAAATCCACCAGCAGCGGGATGTCTCCCGTCCGATCACGCAGGGGAGGCAGTTTGATGACTCCCACATTCAGCCGATAAAAGAGATCCTCCCGAAAGACGCCGTCCTGGATCATTTTCTCAATGTTCCGATGGGTCGCGGCGATCACCCGGACATCCACCGAAATCTCCTCCGATCCCCCGACCCGTTGAAACCGCTTCTCCTGGAGGATGCGCAAAAGTTTCGCCTGGAGGCTGTGGTCGAGGTCACCGATCTCATCGAGAAACAGGGTCGCTCCGTGGGCTTGTTCGAACTTTCCGATGCGTGTGGCAACCGCCCCCGTGAAGGCTCCCTTCTCATGTCCGAACAACTCCGACTCCAACAAGTTCTCGGGAATGGCGGCGCAGTTCACCGTGATGAGCGATTTGTGGGCCCGATGTCCGTGTTGGTAGAGGGCCCGAGCGACCAACTCTTTTCCCGTGCCGGTTTCTCCGCGAATCAGAACCGTGACCGGAGTCGGCGAAAGGCGACCGAGCTGCTTATAGACATCGAGCATCGCCCGGCTGTTGCCGATGAGCGTCTCGCTCGGTTCTGTCTCCGCTCCCTTCGGGTTGATTGCGACGGGTTCCCGGGCCCGGCGAGAGCAATCGATCGCTTCGGTGATGACCCGGCGCACTTCAGCCGGATCGAGCGGTAGGGGCAGGAAATCGAAAGCCCCCGCCTTGATCGCCTCGATCGCCGCCTGGCTCTCGCCACTCCGGGAAACGGCGATGATGGGTAGCTGGGGGCGCGCCTTGTGCAATTCGCGCAGAATCACGAAATTGGCACTTTCGTCCCGATGGAGCTCCATCGCGACCGCCGCGAAGGTTTCGTTCTCAAGCAACTCCCTCGCCTCGGGCCCATCGGTCGCCCGCACGAAGCGGACCTCCGCGTCGGCCATGGCGCGGGTTACGCCGACGACCAATGTCTCCCCGGAATCAATGATGAGGACTTGGGTAGTTTCAGACATGCGGCTTGGTTTGGAAATTACCGGGCGGTGATAAGAAACTTACCACATGCCAGTCTCTTTGTGAATTAGAACCGCATCGATCACCCGTCAGGCCGTGGAAATAGAAGCAAGCAAGAGGATTGGCACCGGAACTGCTCCGCAATGAATCATTCAATTCACCTTACCCCAAACTCCATGAAGAAAATCGAAGCCATCATCAAACCCTTCAAACTTGAAGAAGTGAAGGAAGCCCTCACCGAATCCGGCGTGCACGGTATGACCGTCAGCGAAGTCAAAGGCTTCGGACGCCAAAAGGGTCACACTGAAATTTACCGCGGTTCCGAATATACCGTCGATTTCCTTCCCAAAGTGAAGATTGAAATTGTCGTCGAAGACGCCGATGCCGCCAACGTCGTGGACACGATCGTGAAAGCCGCCTCCACCAACAAGATCGGCGACGGCAAAGTGTTCGTCTCCTCCATCGAAGACGCCGTCCGCATCCGCACCGGCGAGCGCGGTGACGACGCGATTGCTGTCTCCGCAGAGTGATCCTCGAAAGAGTTCGCTCATACCAAGCAGACCCGGTTTCGCGAAGAGCGAGCCGGGTTTTTTTGTGGTTCAGGCTGGGCACACCGTCGCATTTCTGCTTCCCATTCCCCGCCGATGCCGACATGGTGACGCTGCTGTCCAATCATGGCTTCCAAAATCGACTACAGCCAAGATCAGGCACCCAAACGCTCCATCGTGAAGGAAGTCGATCTTGAAGAGGCCTTCCTTCGACGGCTGACGGATCTGAAATACATCCATCGCCCTGACATCCGCGACCGTGCAACGCTGAACCAGAATTTCCGGGAAAAATTTGAGGCGCTCAACCGGGTCAACCTGACCGACGGCGAGTTCGCGCGGCTCCTCGACGAGATCATCACCCCCGATGTCTTCACTGCGTCCCGCACCCTCCGAGAGCGCAACAGCTTCACCCGCGAGGACGGCACGCCGCTGAATTACATGCTCGTCAACCTCCGGGATTGGTGCAAAAACACCTACGAGGTCGTCAACCAGCTCCGGATCAATACCGACAACAGCCACCACCGCTACGATGCCATCATTCTCATCAATGGCGTGCCCGTCGTTCAGGTTGAGTTAAAAACCCTCGGCATCAACCCGCGCCGGGCCATGGAGCAGATTGTTGATTACAAGAACGACCCCGGCAACGGCTACACCAAGACGCTCCTTTGCTTCCTCCAGCTCTTCATCGTCAGCAATCGGGACAACACCTACTACTTCGCGAACAACAACGCCCGCCACTTCGCGTTCAACGCCGACGAGCGATTCCTGCCCATCTATCAATTCGCCGACGAGGCGAACAAGAAGATCACCCACCTCGACGACTTCGCCGGGACCTTCCTGATCAAATGCACCCTCGGTCATACCATCAGCCGCTACATGGTGCTCATCGCCAGCGAGCAGAAGCTGATGATGATGCGCCCGTATCAGGTCTATGCCGTGAAGCAGATCGTGGACAGCATCCACCAGGACTGTGGCAACGGCTACATCTGGCACACCACCGGCAGCGGCAAGACCCTCACCTCCTTCAAGGCCTCC
>Ga0163144_10010386_pt1 | contig 19862 bp, 13 predicted proteins | sample OliLak19BULKMAT1_FD_123175 | JGI IMG/M metagenome (GOLD analysis project Ga0163144, IMG submission 123175) | Freshwater microbial mat bacterial communities from Lake Vanda, McMurdo Dry Valleys, Antarctica - Oligotrophic Lake LV.19.BULKMAT1 | ecosystem: Environmental > Aquatic > Freshwater >... | reverse complement strand
GTTGGCCGCGTTGTTGGCCGCGTTGTTGGCCGCGTTGTTGGCCGCGTTGTTGGCCGCGTTGTTGGCCGCGTTGTTGGCCGCGTTGTTGGCCGCGTTGTTGGCCGCGTTGTTGGCCGCGCCATCCGCTGCACGCTTATCAGCCGGCGGCGGATCCTTCGGGCCAGCGACAGTGGACAGCGGGGCCGCGACCTTCACTTCCTCAGCTGACGGCTGGGGCGCTTGGAATCGCTTTGCCGGCGCAATGGTTCCCGAGGTGTCATCCACCTTCGGCGCGCCCATCGTGAAAACCGCGACCAACGCTGCAGCCGCCGCTGCCGTACCGCCACCGATCCAGAGCTTGCGATTGCTGCTGGTGTTGCCGTTTTTCTCGCTCATGATCCAAGCTCCTACAGAGGCGACCGTACTGAAGATCCGGCCGAGGGGGGTTGAAGATGCCGTTTTTGCGACCTGTGACTCAATTACACGCGAACCCGACGGAAGTTGGTGCGCTGCTGAAAATTCTTGTCCGGGCATCTGCGCCTGGGCCACCACCAGATCCGCGAAACCGGTCTGTGGCGCCACCGGCGCCACGCGGTCGAGCGTCTCGAACATCAGCTTGAGCCGCTCGAACTCGGCACGCGCGCCAGCGTCTCTCGCCAAGTGCTGCTCGAGCTCGGCGGCCTGGGCCGGCGATGCCTCGTCGTCGAGCGCCATATGCATCAGCACGCGCACCTCATCGGGCAAGGTGGTATCTAGAAAGCTGGCCATGTCAATGCTCCTGCCGGGCGCCGAGCCCCGTGAGGTGGGTCTTGAGGCGGCCACGGGCCTCGAACAGGCGCGACTTCACGGTCTTCTCTTCCAGGCCCAGGATGTCGCCCATCTCGGCGTAGCTGCAGTCGGAAAAGTGGCGCAGCGCAAGCACGGCGCGGTCATCGGGCTTGAGGCGCATCAGCGCGGACTGGACCTGGCGCGACAGTTGCATCTGGCTCACCTGCTGCTCGGGGTTGTCGCCCGCAGGGCCTTCGAAATCGAGTTCGTCGTCGAGAGGCTCGAGGCGCTCGCCGCGGCGCACGAGGTTGAGCGCCTCGTTGACGGCGATCCGATAGATCCAGCTGAAGAACTTGTATTTCGGGTCGTATTCATCGAGTCGCTCCACGATCTTCAGGAAGACCACCTGGGTGATGTCCTCCGCGTCGCCGCCATTGCCGACGATGCGGAAGGCGGCGTTGTACAGCGGCCGCTGATAGCGCTCGACCAGCGTCCTAAACGCCGCCCGATCGCCCCGACGGATGCCTGAAAGCAGCGTCGGATCGTCTTCCTCTCCTGCAAGTACACGCGGGCCGGGCAAAAGTTGGTTCTCTCTGGTCTTGGCGGCTCAGCCGGCCGGCTCGATCTCGAACAACGGGTCGGAACCCGAGAACGGGAAGATGGTGTGGACATGCGGGCTGACGCGCACCTGGCGCAGACGCCAGGCGCCGCACAGGTGCTCGAGCACGCAGCCGTCGCCCGCGAACTCAGTTGCCAGCATCGCCGCCCTCACTCCCATGGCACACCGCTTGGCCACCCCGGATCGTCAAGGCTAAACGCCCGGCGGTGGATTGGGGGCAACCCGTACCCTGATCAGGGCCGTGCCGGCACCTTGGTCAGGGCCTGCACCAGCGCGTCCACGCGAATGGGCTTGGTCACGTAGTCGTCCATACCGGCGGCCAGGCATTCCTCGCGGTCGCCCTGCATGGCATTGGCGGTCATGGCGACGATGCGCGGGCGCTCGTTGGGCTTCCACTTGGCCGTGATGCGGCGCGACGCCTCGAGCCCGTCCATCTCGGGCATCTGCACGTCCATCAGCACCACGTCGTAGGGCTGGCGCGCCACCGACTCGATGGCCTCGACGCCGTTGCTGGCCAGGTCGGCGCGGTAGCCCATTTGCTGCAACAGGCGCATGGCCAGCTTCTGGTTCACCACGTTGTCCTCGGCCAGCAGGATGCGCAGCGGGTGGCGCGTGGCCATGGTGGCGTCCAACGCCGGCTTGGCCGGTGCCGCCGGGCGCGGCGCGGCGTCCTGCACGAGCAGGTTCATCAGGGTGTCGAACAGGCTGCTCTGGCGCAGCGGCTTGGCCAGCGTGGCCTTGAACAGGCCTTCGCCCTCGGCTTCGGCCTCGCGCCGCCCGAGCGAGGTGAACAGCACCAGCGGCAGGGCCGGGTCGATGGCGCGCAGCTGGCGCGCCAGTGCCAGGCCGTCCATCTCGGGCATGTGCATGTCGACGATGGCGAGGTCGAAGCGCGGGCCTGCCCCCTGGGCCTCACGCAGCCATGCCAAGGCTTGCGCGGGCGAGTCGGTGTCCTGTGGCACGAGGCCCCAGCGCGCCGTCTGCAGCGCCAGGATCTTGCGGTTGGTGGCGTTATCGTCCACCACCAGGAGGCGCTTGCCGGCCAGCAAGGGCTGAGCACCGATGAAGCTGCGGCGGCTCGCGTCCGGCAGCGCGGCGCGTGGCGCACTGATGGTGAAGCGGAAGGTCGAGCCGGTGCCCGGCCCGTCGCTCTCGACCCACATCGTGCCACCCATCAGCTCGGCCAGCCGCTTGCTGATGGCCAGGCCCAGCCCGGTGCCGCCGTACTTGCGCGTGGTGGATGAGTCGGCCTGGCTGAAGCTCTGGAACAGCTTGGCCTTGCCGGCTTCGCTCAAGCCGATGCCGGTGTCGCGCACCGCAAAGTGCAGCCAGCTGCCGCCTTCGGTCTGTTCGTCGCCTTCGGCGCTGACGCTGACAACCACCTCGCCGCGCTCGGTGAACTTGACCGCGTTGCTCAGCAGGTTCAGCAGCACCTGGCGCAAGCGCGTGACATCGCCGCTGACGGCGGCCGGCACGTCGCCCTCGAACACATAGGCCACGTCCAGGTGCTTCTCGGCAGCACGGCCACCGATCAGATCGAGCGCCGATTCGACGCAGTCACGCAGGTCGAACGGGTGCAGCTCCACGTCCATGCGCCCGGCCTCGATCTTGGAGAAATCGAGGATGTCGTTGATGATGGTCAAGAGCGCATCGCCGCTGTCGCGGATCGTGCCGGCAAAGTCGCGCTGCTCGGCGTTGAGCGGCGTGTCGAGCAAGAGCCCGCTCATGCCGATCACCGCATTCATCGGCGTGCGGATTTCGTGGCTCATCGTGGCCAGGAAGCTGCTCTTGGCTTCGTTGGCAGTTTCCGCCGCAGCGCGCGCGGCCTGCGCCTCCTTGAACAGCCGCGCGTTCTGGATCGCGATCACGGCCTGGCTGGCGAAGGTCTCCAGCATCCTGGACTCCTTCGGCGTGAAGGGCCGCATGTCGAAGCGCGCGGCGTTGATAGCGCCGATGCCGCGACCCTGCCAGATCATCGGTGCCTGGGCCAGCGCGTAGTTGAGGTCCAGCCCCTGCGCCAGTTTGCGCAGGCCCTCGGGCACGTCGGCGCCGTGCAGCACGTCGGCGTAGCTGACGACGTGACCAACTGCGATGGCCTCGGCCGTCGCCGAGCCCGCCAGGTCGATGGGAAAGTGCGCCCTGATGCGATCCGAAAACGCGCCTTCGCTGGCTGCGCAATGGAGCATGTCGTCGTCGCCGATGACGAACACGCCGCGGATATCTGCGTCGAACAGTTCCTTGGTGCTCTGCAGGATGCGCTCGAACACCGGCTGCGGATCTGCCATCGACCCGCTGACAACCGCCAGCACGGCGGCCGATGCCGTCTGCTGCTCCAGCGCCTCCTTCGTCTCGTTGAACAAGCGTGCGTTCTCGATCGCGATGACCGCTTGGTCGGCGAAGGTCCGGGCCAGAGAGACCTCCTTGGTGTCGAACTCACCAGCGACCGCGCGCAGGACGGCCAGGCAGCCGATGGCCTGGGTGTCGCGCAGCAAGGGCACGAACAACGCCGAACGGTAGCCGAGCGCCAAGGCCAGCTGGGGCATGCGCGAAAAACGCTTCGCACTCTCGGCGGTGTCGGCCACCGCGACGACCTGGGAATCGAGGATGCAGCTGCCGGCGCCGCTGCCGTGGTCGAAAGGCCAGGGCTTCATGAAGCCCAGCTGTCCGGCATCCTTGCCGTCGCTGGCAAAGGCCATGGACTCCAGCATCTCAGCGCGCGGCATCACCAGAGAAACTGCCTTGCCGCCCAACAACCGCTGGCAGCTCTGCACGATCGCGTCGAACACCGGCTGCGTGTCGGTGATCGAGCCGCTGATCACGCGCAGGATGTCGCCGGTGGCGGTCTGCTGCTCGAGCGCCTCCTGCGTCTCGTTGAACAGGCGCGCGTTCTGGATCGCGATCACCGCCTGGTCGCAGTAGGTGGTGAGCAGCGCCTGCTCCTTGTCGCTGAAGGGCCGCGGCGGGATGCGCACGATGTGGATCGTGCCGATGCCTTTGTTCTCCCACAGCATCGGCGCGATCAGCATCGAGAAATTGCCGACATCGCGGCCCATCTGGCGCATGGCCTCGGGCACGCCGGGACCGTTCACCAGGTCGGGGTAATGCATGCTGCGCCGCTTGCGGATCGGGTAGCTCTGGTAGGCCTGCGCCAGCGGGCGCGGGAAGCCGCGGTTCAACAGGGCCCACGCGCGCTCTGAGTCCTGCGTTGACAGGCCGGGTGGCGTGGCCATCGTGGCATGGAACACCGCCCCGTCCTCACGCACCAGCGAGATCACCACCTGGTCGCCGCCGAACAGTTGCTGGCAGGCCTTGCCGATGGCCTCGAACACCGGCGTGGTGTCGGCCACCGAATTGCTGATGACTTTCAGCACCTCGGCCGATGCCGTCTGCTGCTCCAGCGCTTCCTGCGTCTCGTTGAACAAGCGCACGTTCTGGATCGCGATCACGGCCTGGTCGCGGAAAGATTCGGCCAAGGCGATCTCGTCGGCGTCGAAGCCGCCGGGGCGGTTGCGGAACAGCATCAGCGCGCCGGTGGCCTCGCCGTCGCGCAACATCGGAATGCACAGCGAGGCGCGCGCGCCGGTCGTCTCGCGCACCATCGTCTGTCGCTCGGGCAACTCGATGGCATCCCAATCCGGGATGTGGACCGTGCGCTTCCACGCGATGCCCTGCGAAGGAAAGTTTGCGTCGGGGTCGATCGGCACCGGCTCCGTCCAGCGCAAGTTGTCGAGTCCGTCTGGCGTGGCCAGCGCGCTCGGCACGTAGTTCTCTCCCTCCACGCGAACGAAGGCCACACGGCTGCAGTTCAGCAACGTCAGCGCCGTCTCGACGATGGCGTTGAACACTGGCTGCGTGTCGGTGGGCGAGGCGCTGATCACGCGCAGGATGTCGGCGGTGGCCGTCTGGCGCGAGAGCGCCTCCTGCGTCTCCTTGAACAGCCGCGCGTTCTGGACCGCGATGGCCGCCTGGTCACAGAAGGTCTTGAGGAGTGCGATTTCCTTGTCGCCGAACGGCCGCGCTGGATGCCGCGTCAGACTGATCGAGCCGATGACACGGTCTTGCCACACCATTGGCGCGTACACCGTCGAGAAGTCCCCCAACTGCGCCAATGCGCGCCGATGGGCGGGATGATCGGTGTTCGCCGCCGCCGCGCTGGGCACGTGGATCGGGCTGCGGTCGCGCAGCAGGCGGCCAGTGAAGGTCTGCTCCACCGGCATCGCCATGCCCGCCACCTCCTCCAGCAGCGAGCCGCGCCAGGCACGCATACGCACCATGCTGTCGTCGTCGATGATGCTGATGCCCATCTGCTCGGTGGAGAACAGCCGCTGGCAACTGTCGAGGATCTTCTCGAACACTGGCGCGGTGTCTTGCACCGAGGCGATGATGACTTGCAGCACGTCGGCCGACGCGGTCTGGCGTTCGAGCGACTGGCGCGTCTCCTCCAGCAGCCGCGCGTTCTCGAGCGCCATGCCCATGCTGGACGCGACCGTCTGCAACAGCCGCACCTCGGCCTCGCCGAACGCGTTGCCGCGCTGGTGGTCGGCCAGCGCGATCAGACCGATCACCCGGTCGCTGCCGAGGACCGGCACCATCACGAGCGAGCGTCCGCGGTCCGTGCCGGGAAGCGGCGTACCCCAACCCTGCGCCTCCATCTCGGCCGGGCTGTTGGCCACGATCGGCTGCCTCGTTGCGACCAGCCTCGACCATGCGCCGTCCGGCGTCGGGCGCTGCGGCGGCAGCGTCAGCCGCACGCCGTGTTCGTAGGGGTAGAGGAAGTGGATCAGGTCGGCACTGGGGTCGTACCAGCGGATGCCGAGGTTGCCGGTGTTGAATAGCGCCCGCAGCTTGTCGCCCACCAGATCGACGATGGCCTGGAAGTCCAGCGATCCGGCCATCCCGCGCTGGATGCTGTTGATCACCGCCAGCTCGGCGTTGCGCTGCTCGGTTTCCTTCAGCAGGCGCTGCGTCTCCTCGAATAAGCGCGCGTTTTCCAGCGCCACGCCCATGCTCGCGGCCACGGTCGAGAGCAGGCGCACGTCGGCATCGCCGAAGGCGCCTTCCCGATCCATGTGCTCGAGCGAGATCATGCCGAGCAGGCGGTCGCCGGCGAGGATCGGTGTCAAGACGCCGGAGCGGCTCATCTCCGTGCCTTCGGCGACGAATAACTCCCAGGCCCGATACTCGGACTGGTTGTTCCACCACACCGGCTGGCGCGCTAGCAGGGTCTGGTGATAGCGCCGTCCCGTGATGTGCGTCGCGATCTGGACCGGAGACACTTCGATGCGCCGTCCGCGTTCGTAGCCGTACCGCACGTGCGCAAGACCCGCGGCCTCGTCGAGCCACAAGATGACGAGCGTGCCGGTGTCGAAGAGCTCGCGCAGGTTCTCGCCGACGAGATCGATGATGGCCTGGAAGTTCATCTCCTCGGCCATGCCCTGCTGGATGCCGTTGATCAGCGCGAGTTCGGCGGCGCGCTGCTGGCTCTGCTTGAACAGCCGCTGCGTTTCGTCGAACAGGCGCGCGTTTTCGAGCGCAGTACCCATGGTCGCGCCGATGGTGCTGAGCACGCGCAGGTCGGCCTCGCCGTAGGCGTGTTCGCGCTGGTGGTTCTCGATCACGATGATGCCGAGCACGCGTTGCGTGCCGTGGATCGGTGCGGCGAGAAGTGAGTGGGCCCAGTCGGTGCCCGGCACGGCACCACCGATGCCTGCCGCGAGCTGCTCTTCGCGCGTGCCCAGGTAGCCGCCGGTACCCTCCCGCAGTAGCCGCATCTGGCGCGTGTTCTCGGGCCGCACCTTGTGCGGCGGCCCCTTGGGCAGGTGCTGACCGTGCTCGACGTTGTAGAGAATTTCCAGGGTGTCGGCGACCGGCTCCCACCAACGAATGCTCAGATCCCGGCTCTTGAACACCTCGCACAACGTGTCGCCCACCAGGTCCACGATGTCCTGAAAGCCGAGCTTGGCAGCCATGCCCTGCTGGATGCGGTTGATCAGCGCCAGCTCGGCCGCACGCTGCTCCGCGGCGGCCGTGCGCTCGGCCACCTTGGCCTCGAGCCCTTCGGTGAAGCTGGCGTTGGCCAGCGCCACCGCGGCCTGGCTCGCGAGCATCGCGATCAGGTCGCGGTCGCTGTCGTGGAAGCGGCCGAACAGGCCTTCGAGGTCGGCGTAGAGGTAGCCGATCAGCTCGTGCCCAGCCACCAGCGGCGCCAACAGGCAGCTGCGCTGGTCGATCGGCTCGGCGCCCTCGGGGCCGTGGCGCAGGCTCACGCTGCGCGTGCGTCGCGCGTCGTCGAGCCAGGGGGCGATGGCGGCGAGCAAGGCCTCAGCTGATTCTCCGAGCGGCACTTGCGAGCCCGCCAGCACAAGGCCGCTTGAAGTCTCCAGCACCAGCAGCACGCGCTCGGCGCCGAACAGTTCGGTGGCTTCGTCGATCAAAAACTCTTGCAACGACGCGCTGCCGGCCTGCTCGTTCATGCGCAGGCCAATATCGGCCAGGCGCTCGAACGGTTCGCGCAGCTCGGCCGGTGCGGCCAGATGCGCGCTGTACTCGGCCGGCGCAAGGCCTTGCCGCCGCGCTTGAGCAAGCCACGCTTGCAAGAGCGGCCGGTGCCCTTCGGGGGCGTGCAGGTAGGTGCGCCGCAGGCCCTCGTCGGTGAGGCTGGCAATGCCCTCCATCAGGGCCTGGTAGGCCGCGGTCAGTGCCTGCTCGGCGCCGCGCCGCTGGCGGACGGCGGACAGCGCGCACGAGCGCACCCACCAGATGTTGGCGGAAGACATCAGGCCGCTACTGCTGTTGCCACGCTGACCCTTGACCAACTTGATCGCGCGCGCCGATGAGGCCAGCGCCGGCGCTGTGTCGCCGACCGCCAGGTAGTTGCTGGCTTGATCGGTGGTCAGGATCGGCGCCGCCCAGCTCGAGACCAACCTCGAAGCCAGCAGGGCTGTGTATTGCCGGCTCGCCTCGGCATGATGCCCACGCTGCTTGTTCTCGTGGGCGCTGTCCATGGCGACCTTTTCGCGCGCCATGTCTGTCGCATCGACCGCCAAGGCAGCGCGCATCGCGGCAAGCGTCCGTACTGCCGCATCTGCGTGGCCAAGGGACCACTCCAAGTTCTGCTGAATACCCATGCCGTTCATCAATGCGAACGGGCGTTGCCCGCGGCTGTTGATCTCGTTGCAACGCAGGATCATCCGGCGCGCCAGGCGAAACAGCCCCAGGCGGCCATAGGCCAGGCTCAGGTTGTTGTAAATGCCGGCCTGCCCCGGTTGGTCGCCCGCCGCCAGATAAGCCGCCAGGGCCAGCTTCAGGCCGCGCATGCGCACGGCGATATCGGGGTCGCCACTGTGCAAGGTGTTGAGCGCGGCGCCTTCGCCCACCCGGTCACCAGTCACCCGCGCCAACGCGAGCGCCTGCTCGGCCAGGGCGCGGAACCGGCCATCGAGCGCCTGGTTGAAATGCGCTGCAGCGGCGATGCGCAGCGCACGGCCTTGCAGCGCTGGCTCGCACACCTGTTCAAACAGTTGTGCGGCCGCCATCGCGAGCCCTGCACACTGCGGCGACGGGTTGCCAAAGGGGCCCAACTCGGCCTGGGCCTGGCGCAGCAGCGCCAGCGCCTGCAAAGGCCGCTGCCGGCTGCGTTGTGCAGCGGCGAGCGCTTCGCCGGCTGCCTTGCGCGCCAGCTCGACGTGGCCACCGCGCAGCTGCACCAGCGACAAGCAGGCCAGCGCCCGGGCCTGCAGCGCGGCCGATTTACCCTGCCGCGCCAGCACCTGCATCGCAGTGGCGTCGGCCAGGGCATGCGCTGGGTCGATGACTGCGAGATGACTCTCGGCACGCAACTCCAGCAGCGCGATCTGTTGCTCGGCACTCAGGCCCTTGGCCACCAAGGCGGCGGTGGCCGCCCCGATGGCCTGCTGCTGCCGCCCGGCCCAGGCCAGCGCTGCAATCTGCGAGGCCGTGGGCAGCGCGGGCGCAATGCGGCGGGCAGGCCGCGCAGGCTGGTTCTTCGGGTGCTCCTGTGGGGGCATGGTTGGTGATTGTCCTTCGGCCACCGCGCACCTTGTCAGCAAGCCGTGGCCTCGTCAACAGGGCAAGCCTGCGGGACGGGGCACCCCCGAAAGCAAACCAGCCGCGAAAGGGCGGCTGGAGCGTGGGATCAGAAGCGACGCTGCGGCGGCGGGCCGGCGCGGTCGAGATGGCGGAAGGTGATCCGGCCCTTGCTCAGGTCATAGGGAGACAGCTCGAGCGAGACGCGGTCGCCAGCCAGGATGCGGATGTGGTGTTTGCGCATCTTGCCCCCGGTGTAGGCGACGAGTTGGTGGCCGTTTTCGAGCTTGACGCGAAAACGCGAGTCGGGCAACACTTCTTCCACGACGCCGTTGACTTCAATGAGTTCTTCTTTGGCCATGTAGGGGTCTTTCTCGGCAGCATTCTCTCAAGAAGAAAAAAACCGCAGCTTGGGCCGCGGTTCTTGTTGCAGGCACCCGCTGGGCGCCTGCACGTCGACATCAAGCCGTGATCGGACGGATGTTCGCAGCCTGGGGGCCCTTCTGGCCTTCCTTGACTTCGAACTCGACGCGCTGGGCTTCGGCCAAGGTCTTGAAACCGCCGCCCTGGATCTCGCTGAAGTGCGCGAACAGATCCTTGCCGCCGCCGTCTTGGGCAATGAAGCCGAAGCCCTTGCCTTCGTCAAACCATTTGACGGTGCCGGTTTGGGTTGTCTGGGTGCTCATGAATATTCCTATACAAGTGAAAAAAATGCGCAGCACATGCCGACGCAGTGCAGAGACACGCAAGAAAATCACCTGGGGAATTCAAACCGGGCGCCCATCGGCCAATGGCAACGACAGGGATCAGAAGAGACCTCGAGAAACGACGGTCTTGTGTAGTTCTACCGCGCTAGTGTACTCGACAGCCGCCTAACGCTCGACACCTAACGCTCGGCGATGGGCTTGACCGTGCGCGCCGTGGCGCCGACGAAGAGTTGGCGCGGGCGGCCGATCTTGTACTCCGGGTCGCCGATCATCTCGTTGAGCTGGGCGATCCAGCCGACAGTACGAGCCAGCGCAAAGACCGCCGTGAACAGCGAGACGGGGATGCCGATGGCGCGCTGCACGATGCCCGAGTAGAAATCGACGTTCGGGTACAGCTTGCGCGCCACGAAGTACTCGTCTTCCAATGCGATCTTCTCCAGTGCCATGGCCAGCTTGAACAGCGGGTCGTCGTGCAGGCCCAGGGCGTTCAGTACCTCGTGGCAGGTCTCGCGCATCAGCTTGGCGCGCGGGTCGTAGTTCTTGTAGACGCGGTGGCCGAAGCCCATCAGCTTGACGCTGCTGTTCTTGTCCTTGACCTGCTTGATGAACTCACCAATGCGCTCGACGCCGCCGTTGCGTTGGATCTCCTCGAGCATGTTCAGCGCGGCCTCGTTGGCGCCTCCGTGCGCAGGGCCCCACAGGCAGGCCACACCGGCAGCGATGGCAGCAAACGGGTTGGTCCCCGAGCTGCCACACAGGCGAACGGTGGAAGTGGAGGCGTTTTGTTCGTGGTCGGCGTGGAGGATGAAAATTCGATCGAGCGCGCGCACGACGACGTCGTTGGGCTCGTAGTCCTCGCAGGGCGTTGCGAACATCATGCGCGTGAAGTTCGCGGTGTAGGAGAGCGAGTTCTTCGGGTAGATGTAGGGCTGGCCGATGCCGTACTTGTAGGCCATGGCCACCAGGGTGGGCATCTTGGCGATCAGGCGGATGGCCGAGATCTCGCGGTGCCTCGGGTTGTTGATGTCGGTACTGTCGTGATAGAACGCCGACATGCCGCCCACCAGGCCGGTCATCACCGCCATCGGGTGCGCATCGCGGCGGAAGCCGCGCAGGAAAAACTGCATCTGCTCGCTGACCATGGTGTGGTTGGTGACGAGCTTGACGAAATCAGACTTCTGCGTGAGGTCGGGCAACTCGCCGTTGAGCAGCAGGTAGCAAACCTCCAGGAAGTCGCAGCCCTGGGCCAACTGTTCGATCGGGTAGCCGCGGTAAAGCAGTTCGCCCTTGTCGCCGTCGATGTAGGTGATGCTCGAATTGCAGGCTGCGGTCGACAGGAAGCCCGGGTCGTAGGTGAACTTGCCGGTCTGTGCGTAGAGCTTGCGAATGTCGATCACGTCGGGCCCGACCGTACCCTTGTAGATCGGCAGGTCCATGCTCGGGCTGCCGTCGGAGAAGGACAGCGTGGCTTTGACGTCGGAGGGGGTCATGGTGATCAGTGCCTTTCAGTCATCGAACCGGTGCGAATCAGCTGGAGCACCTCGTGAACTGCGACGCAATCGAGTGCGCCCTGCGGCTCCTGACGTGCAAGGAACAAGTCGAGTAGATCGGGATCGGGCAGGTCCATCAAGGCCGTGAAGCCTGCGGCATGGCGCTCTGTCATGGTGTCGACATGGCGGCTGAAGAAGCGCTCGATGAACAAGTCGTTCTCGAGCAAGCCGCGGCGGCTGCGCCACTTGAGCTTGTTGAGTTCGCCGACGCTGAGCATCACACCGCCCGACGCATCATCATCTCCTTGATCTTGCCGATCGCCTTGGTCGGGTTCAGGCCCTTGGGGCAGACATCGACGCAGTTCATGATGGTGTGGCAGCGGAACAACCGGTAAGGGTCTTCCAGGTCGTCGAGGCGGCCCGCGGTGTCTTCATCGCGGCTGTCGGCGATGAAGCGGTAGGCCTGCAGCAGGCCGGCCGGGCCGACGAACTTGTCGGGGTTCCACCAGAAACTCGGGCAACTGGTGGAACATGCGGCGCACAGGATGCACTCGTACAGGCCGTTGAGTTCGTCGCGCTCCTCGGGGCTCTGCAGACGCTCTCTCTCGGGTGGCAGGGTGTCGTTGACGAGGTAGGGCTTGATCGAGTTGTACTGCTTGAAGAACTGCGTCATGTCGACGATCAGGTCACGCACCACCGGCAGGCCGGGCAGCGGCTTGAGCACCACGGTGCCGGGCAGCGTGCGCATGTTGGTCAAGCAGGCCAAGCCGTTCTTGCCGTTGATGTTCATGCCGTCGGAGCCGCAGACACCCTCGCGACATGAGCGCCGGAAGGACAACGACGGGTCGACAGCCTTCAACTTCATCAGTGCGTCGAGCAACATGCGCTCGGAGCCGTCGAGTTCGACCTCGAGCGTCTGCATGCGCGGCTTGGCGTCGGTATCGGGGTCGTAGCGGTAGATCTGGAAGGTCTTCTTGGTCATGATCGAGGGGCGCTCTCAGAACGTGCGGACCTTGGGAGGAATCGACTCGGTGCTCAGCGGCTTCAACTGCACCGGCTTGTAGTCGAGCCGCCCGCCCTGGCTGTACCAGAGGCTGTGCTTCATCCACACCGCATCGTTGCGGCCGTTCGGGCACTCGGGCGTGTCGGGATAGTCGTCGACAGAGTGCGCGCCGCGGCTTTCCTTGCGCGCGGCAGCGGAGTCGATCGTGGCCCGCGCGGATTCGATCAGGTTCTCGACCTCCAGGGCCTCGATGCGCGCGGTGTTGAAGATCCGGCTCTTGTCCTTCAGGGTGATGTTCTTCACCCGCTCGGCCAGGGCGGCGATCTTGCTCACGCCTTCGTTGAGCATGGTCTGGGTGCGGAACACGCCGGCATGCTGCTGCATGGCGGTGCGGATCTCGTTGGCCACGTCTTGCGCGTACTCGCCCGAGACGCTGTTGTCCAGGCGCGCCAGACGCGCCAGAGAGCGGTCGGCGGCATCGACGGGCAGCGCCTTGTGGCTGCGCTGCTTCAAGCCGGCCTCGACGATGTGGATGCCGGCGGCGCGGCCGAACACGAGCAGGTCGAGTAGCGAATTGGTACCCAGGCGGTTGGCACCGTGCACGCTGACGCAGGCGCACTCCCCAACAGCGTAGAAGCCGTTGATGACGGCGTTCGGGTTGCGGGATGAACCCACCCCGTTGGGCGCCACGACCTGGCCGTGGATGTTGGTCGGGATGCCGCCCATTTGGTAGTGAATCGTCGGCACCACCGGAATCGGCTCCTTGGTGATGTCGACGTTGGCGAAGTTGTGGCCGATCTCGAACACGCTGGGCAGGCGCTTCAGGATCGTCTCGCCGCCCAGGTGGGTCATGTCCAGATTGATGTAGTCCTTGTTCGGACCGCAGCCGCGCCCTTCCTTGATCTCCTGGTCCATGCAGCGTGAAATGAAGTCGCGCGGCGCCAGGTCCTTCAGCGTCGGCGCGTAGCGCTCCATGAAGCGCTCGCCAGACGAGTTGCGCAGGATCGCCCCCTCGCCGCGGCAGCCTTCCGTCAGGAGCACGCCGGCGTTGTGCACGCCGGTCGGGTGGAATTGCCAGAACTCCATGTCCTCCAGTGGTACGCCGGCGCGAGCCGCCATGCCCAGACCGTCGCCGGTGTTGATGAAGGCATTGGTGCTGGCCGCATAGATGCGCCCCGCGCCGCCGGTGGCGAAGAGCGTGATCTTGGCCTCGAGGATGTGCGCCTCGCCGGTTTCCATCTCCAGCGCGGTGATGCCGAGCACGTCGCCGTCCGCATCGCGGATCAGGTCAAGCGCCATCCACTCGACGAAGAAAGTGGTGCGCGCCTTGACGTTCTGCTGGTACAGGGTGTGCAGCATCGCGTGGCCGGTGCGGTCGGCCGCGGCACAGGCACGCTGGACAGGCTTCTCACCGTAGTTGGCGGTGTGGCCGCCGAAGGGGCGCTGGTAAATCGTTCCGTCGGGGTTGCGGTCGAAGGGCATGCCCATATGCTCGAGCTCGTACACCACCTTGGGTGCTTCGCGGCACATATATTCGATGGCGTCCTGGTCGCCCAGCCAGTCCGAGCCCTTGACGGTATCGAAGAAGTGGAAGTGCCAGTTGTCCTCGCTCATGTTGCCGAGCGAGGCGCCGATGCCGCCCTGCGCCGCCACGGTGTGCGAGCGGGTCGGGAACACCTTGGACACCACGGCCACGTTCAGGCCGGCCTGCGCCAGGCGCAGAGAGGCCTGCATACCGGAGCCCCCGGCGCCGACGATCACCACATCGAACTTGCGCCTGGACAAAGACTTCGCAACGCTGGCCATGTTCTTCACAGTCTCCACAACACTTGCACCGTCCAGCCAGTACAACCCACCAGCCAGCTCAGCGTGAACACCTGCAGCACCAGCTTGATGCCCACAGGCTTGACGTAATCCATCCAGACATCGCGCATGCCGATCCAGACGTGATACAGCAGCGACATGATGGTCACGAAGGCCAGCACCTTCATCCACTGCGTCGAGAAAATCGCCGACCAGCGCTCGTAGCCCAGCTTGGCACCGAACAGCAATTGCGCCACCAGCGCCAGCGTGAACAGCGCCATCAGCACCGCTGTGACCCTCTGCGCCAGCCAGTCGCGCAGGCCGTAGTGCGCGCCGACCACCAGGCGCTTGGAACCGTAGCTCTTGTCTGTCATGGTGGCCTCAGAAGAACAGCTTGAAGGCCAGGGCCAGCGTGAGAACGACGCTGGCGGCCAAGGTGATCACTGCCGACAGGTGACCCTGCTGCTTGCTGACGCTGTGCGTCATGTCCATCCAGAGATGGCGCACGCCGGCGATGAAATGGTGCAGGAAAGCCCAGATCAGGGCCAGCGCGACCAACTTCATGAACCAGCCCGGCAGAAAGCCCAGGCCAGCAACGAAGGTGCTGGTGAAGCGCTCGAAGGAAATTTCTGACGTCAAGCTGACGTCGAGCAGCCAGATCACGAAGGGCAACAGCAAGAACATCAAGACCCCGCTGACGCGGTGCAGGATCGACACGATCCCGGCTGGCGGCAAGCGGTAGCCGACGATCTGGGTGATGTGGATGTTGCGGAAAACGGGTCGTTTTTGGACTTGTGTCGTTTCGGCCATGGCGCTCTCGGCAGGGTGTACCCGCGATGAAACCAACCGATTCTATTGCAGCGCAGCAGACGCGAAGCTGACACGCGCGCTGCCCGCACAGCGCGCATGGGCTGCCGGGCTCAGTCGCGGTCGGCAGGCATCGAGGCCGGGATGGAACCGCCGGCGGCAGACTGCGCCGCAGGGCGTTTCTGGCGCTCGCGCACCAGGTAGCTGTAGAGCACCGGCACCACCACCAAGGTCAGGATGGTCGAGGTGATCACGCCACCGATGATGGCGCGCCCCATCGGCGCCTGGATCTCGCCGCCCTCGTTCAGGGCCAGGGCCAGCGGCAACATGCCGAACACCATGGCCATCGTGGTCATGACGATGGGCCGCATGCGGATCAGGCCCGCCTGCAGCAGAGCCTCCGGCACCGTGGCGCCGGCCTTGCGTGCCTGGTTGGCAAAGTCGACCAGCAGGATCGCGTTCTTGGTCACCAGGCCCATCAGCATCACCAGGCCGATCATCGAGAACACATTCAGGGTGCTGCGCGACACCAGCAAGGCCAGCATCACGCCGATCAAGGCCAGCGGCAGGGAGGCCATGATGGCGATGGGTTGGATGAAGCTGCCGAACTGGCTGGCCAGGACGATGTAGATAAAGATCACCGCCAGCGCCATCGCCGCAAGCAGGCCCGCGAAGGCCTCCTGCTGCTGCTGCAACTGTCCGCCGACATCGAAGCTGTAACCCGGCGGCAGGGTGGTGGCCTTGATCAGCGCCTGCACGTCGTCGCCGACTTCGCCGGTGCTGCGGTCCTTGACGCCGGCAAACACCGCCTCGCGCCGTTGCAGGTTCTGGCGCCGGATGACTTCCGGGTTGAACACCGACTCGATCGTCGCCACGCTGTCCAGGGAGATCGGCGTGCCGTCCTTGGCAAAGGCCACCGGCAGGCTGCGCAACTGGTCGAGCCGCTCGCGCTGCGCTTCGTTCAGGCGCAAAACGACGTCGACCTGGTTGCCGTCGGGCGTGGTCCAGTAGGTGGCCGTGTCGCCGTTGACGTAGGCGCGCAGGCTCGATGCCAGTTGCGGCGCGGTCAGGCCGAGCTCACGCACAGCGTCGGGCTTCAGGCGCACGGCATAGGCCGGCACGCCGGGCTTGACCGACACTTCAAGGTCAACCACACCCTTGATCTTCCTGACCTTCTCGGCGAACTCCGTGGTCACCCGCGCCAGGCCGTCGGGGTCACTGCCCAGGATCGCGATGTAGACCGGCCGGTTGAAGCCGAGCGAGGCATCGGTGCCGGGGATCTTGGCCACCAGCTCGCGCATTGCGTCCTCGATCTGCTTCTGTGTGCGCGACCGGTCCTTGCGGTCCTTAAGGGCGATGTTGAGCCAGGCCTGGTTGCGCTGGCCGGGCCCCCCGATCCAGGTCGACAAGGTCTTGACCTCCGGGATGGCCAGGACGATCTCTTCGATCTGGCGCACCTTGGCATCGGTACGTTCCAGACTCGCGCCCACGGGCAGGCGCAGCGCCAGCTGGGTGAAACCGCGGTCAGTCTCGGGCACGAACTCGCTGCCGACGAGCGGCGTCAGGCCGAGCGCGGCGACGAAGCTGGCAGCACCGATCGCCATGACCACGCCGCGCGGGGTGAGAGTGGCCCAGCGCAAGCGCCGCGGGATGGACTTGTCACGCTGGCCGTCTGGCCCAAAGCCGTGCCCGTAGGCCGGCAGCGGCGGGCAAAGGATGCGGTAGCGACGGGCAGAGAACGCCCAGCGCAGGGTGCGCTCGTAGACCCGGTGCAGGAGGTCCATGGCGCTGTCGGTACCGCGCACCAGCGCACCGATGACGGGCAGCCTCTTCATGCGCTCCGCCGGCGGGTCGTGCCACACCGAAGACAGCATCGGGTCCAGCGTGAAGCTGACGAACAGGCTGACCAGCACGGCGACCACGACGGTGATGCCGAAGGGGTAGAAGAACTTGCCGATGATGCCACCCATGAAGGCCACCGGCACGAACACCGCGCACAGCGCGAAGGTGGTCGCCATCACCGCCAGGCCGATTTCGTCGGTGCCCTCGCGCGCTGCCGTGAAATGGTCCTTGCCCATGCCGATGTGGCGCACGATGTTCTCGCGCACCACGATGGCGTCGTCGATCAGCAGGCCGATGCACAGGCTCAGGGCCATCATGGTCATGAAGTTCAGCGTGAAGCCGAACAGATAGACGGCAATGAAGCTGGAGATCACCGAGATCGGCAAGGTCAGCCCGGTGATGATGGTGCTGCGCCAGGAGTGCAGGAACAGGAACACGATGGCGATGGTGAGCAGTGCGCCTTCGATCAGGGTGTGCTGCAGGCCGTCCAGGGAGTTCTTGACCGAGTCTGAACTGACGTTGATCGTCGTCAGTTCGACATCCGGCGGCAGGATCTTGCGGATCTCGTCCAGCGCCTTCTTGACCGCCTCGCCCGTGGCCACGATATTGGCATCCTGCTGCCGGAAGATGTTGAAGTTGATAGCCGGCTGGCCGTTGACGCGAGCGGTCGAGTCGGGCTCCTTTTCGCGCTCGATCAGGGTGCCGAAATCGGCCAGGGTCAGCGCCAGGCCGTTGCGACGCGCCACCACGATGCGCTCGAACTGCCGCGGATCGCGTACCCGGCCCTCGACGCGCAGCAGGGTGTCTTGGTTGCTGTCGTTGATGAGGCCGACCGGCTGGTCGGCATTGGCCTCGCGCAGTGCGCTCGAGATTTCGGCCGGCGTCACGCCATAGGCGCGCAGGCGGGTCGGATCGAGATCGATGCGCACTTCGCGCGACACCAGGCCACTGATCTCGACCCTGGCGACCCCCTCGACACGCTGCAGGCGCTTGCCGACGCTGTACTCGCCCAGGATAGATAGCTCGCGGATGCTGCGTGTCTTGGAGAGCAGGGCGACATTGACGACCGGCTCGTTGTTGTCGGTGTTCCAGCGCGCGATGGTGGGCGCCTTGACGTCGCGCGGGAAGCCGGCCTGTACCGCGGCGACGCGGTCACGCACCTCCTGGGTCGCGCGGCTCATGTCGGCGTCGAGCGTGAACTCGGCGCTCATGGTGCCGCGGCCCTCCTGCGAGCGTGAGGTGATGCGCTTGACGCCGGCCACGCTGTTGACCGCCTCTTCCATCGGCTTGATGACCTCGCGCTCGACGGCCTCCGGCGAAGCGCCGGGGTAGGCCACTTCCATCCAGATGCCCGGCGGGCTGATGTCGGGCATCTGCTCGACCCCGAGCTTGCTGTAGGAAAAGATGCCCAGCACGCAGAGCGCGACCATCACCATTACGGCGAAGACCGGGTTCTGGATCGATACGCGGGTGATCCACATGATTGACTTGCCCCCAATGTCTCTTTGTTATCAGCTCCCAATGCTTCGAGCGGGGCTGTGTCGCGGACCGGACAAGCCGGATCCGCAACGCCGTCTGCGTCTACTTGAGCAACGGCGTCGACGCCGCAGCCGAGGCCACCGCGGCGGCCTTGGCGGCCACGACCACCGCCTTGGCTCCTTCGCGCAAGTTGTCGAAGCGCGCCGCCAGCACCTGGCCGACCGGGCCGACGCCCTGCAGCACCTCGACGCGGCCCTCGCGCGCATCGCGCCGGCCCAACGTGATGGCGCGCCGCGCCAGCACGCCGGACTCGATGACCCAGACATGGTCCTGCCCGGCGGTGTTGCCCACCGCGCTCAGCGGCAGCGTCAGGCGTTGCGTCGGGTCGGCCAAGTCGACCTTGGCCACAGCGTACTGGCCGCCGCGCAAGGTCTCCTTCGGGTTGGCCAGCTCGATGGCCACGCCGATCGAGCGCGTGCCGGCTTCGGCGGCGGGCGCAATCCGCGCCAGCTTGCCGACCACCTTGTCGGCGACGCCCTCCACAGCCACCTGCACGTCCATGCCAGGGGCCAGCAGCGCCACCTCGTGCGTCCCGACCGTGCCGGCGAGTTCCAGCCGGGCCAAGTCGACGATCGTCAACACCTGCTGCTCGGGGCTGAGCTTTTCGCCAGCCACGACATGCCGCTTGGCGACCACGCCGCCGATCGGCGCGACGATCTGGTTGTCGCGCGAGGCCACCCTCACGGTGTCCACCTGGGCCTGCGCCGCCCGCACCTGGGCGCGGGCGCTGTCCAGCGCCGAGTTCGAAGTTTCCAGCGCAATCGGCGAGATGAATTGCTGGTCGGCCAGGCGCTGGTTGCTGGCCTGGCTACGCTCCGCCTGGGCCAGGGTGGCGCGCGCAGACTCCAGCATCGCGTTGCGCTCGGCCAAGCGGCTGCCGATGTCGGCGATGTCGATCGTGCCCAGCACTTGACCAGCGCGCACCCGGCTGCCCTCGCCCACGGTCAGCGTCAGCAGAGTGCCCGCGGCCTTGGCGCGCACGACCGCGGTTTGCGGCGCCACCAATGGCCCGGAAAACTCGATCACCGAGCGCATCGAGGCCAGCACCGGCGCCACGACTTCACGCGGAGCGAACTCCAGGGTCACGATCGGCTTGCCGTCCTCGTCCTTGTTGGCGTCGAGGCCAGCACCGGCCTTGCCCGACTTGGCCACCACGGTGGCCGCAACGCCGGCCATCACCAGCACCACCGCGCCCGCCCCCCACCAGACTGTCTTGCGCATTGTTTTTCCTTGTCTGTCTGCCGCTCTTTTGGAGCCGG
>Ga0163144_10010383_pt1 | contig 19866 bp, 20 predicted proteins | sample OliLak19BULKMAT1_FD_123175 | JGI IMG/M metagenome (GOLD analysis project Ga0163144, IMG submission 123175) | Freshwater microbial mat bacterial communities from Lake Vanda, McMurdo Dry Valleys, Antarctica - Oligotrophic Lake LV.19.BULKMAT1 | ecosystem: Environmental > Aquatic > Freshwater >... | reverse complement strand
ATGCGCAGTTCTTCCTCGGTGTAGCCAAAGGTGCGCTGGCGGCGACCCACCGATGCGGGAGTGTGCACGATGTGCTCCCGCTCAGGTAAGTCTTTGAGTGCGATCCGCCCAGCGTCGAGCCATTCTGCCCACGGCTTGGATGCTGCGAGCTCGGCCTTGACCTCGTCATCCTCGATGATTCGACCTTCAGCGGTGTCAACGAGAAACATCTTTCCCGGCCGAAGACGGCCCTTGCGCACAACCCTGCTCGGGTCAACATCGAAGACGCCAATTTCGCTGGCAAGCACAACGAGCCCGTCATCGGTAACAAGGTAGCGACCGGGCCGCAGACCATTGCGGTCGAGCGTTGCACCAACGAGCGAACCGTCTGTGAAGACGAGCGCAGCCGGTCCGTCCCACGGCTCCATCAGCATCGAGTGGTACTCGTAGAAGGCCCGCCGGGTCGGGTCGACATCCTGTTGGTTCTCGTATGCCTCTGGAACCATCATCATCATGGCGTGCGGCAGGCTCCGTCCAGCAAGGTTGAGCAGTTCGACGACCTCGTCAAACGAGGCCGAGTCGCTCGCACCCGGAGTGTTGATCGGCAGCAGCGGTTTCAGATCGCCGAGCATTTCACTCTCGAGCTGGGATTGGCGCGCGCGCATCCAGTTGCGGTTTCCCTGAATCGTATTGATCTCGCCGTTGTGCGCAATCATGCGGAACGGCTGGGCGAGTGGCCACGATGGGAACGTGTTTGTCGAGTACCTCGAGTGAACAAGGGCAAGTTTCGACGCGAAGCGCTCATCCGAGAGATCGGGATAAAAGGGCTCGAGTTGCAGGGTAGTGACCATGCCCTTGTACACAAGCGTGCGTGAAGACAGGGATGGGAAATACGCGTGCAGTTCGTGTTCAGCCCGTTTGCGCAGCCGGAACACCTGGCGTTCGAGAGCAATGCCACCGACTGGACCGCGTTCGTCGGTACGAGTCGACACGAGAAAGAGTTGCTCGAAGGCAGGCATCGCCTCTCGCGCAAGCGAACCGATCACGTCTGGCCGTACCGGGACCTCGCGCCAACCGAGAACGGTGAGTTCTTCACTTCCAGCAATCGCGGCTACGCCCGACTTGACGAGTTCTCGTTCCGCCGCATCCTTCGGAAGGAAAGCCATCCCGACCGCGTAGCGCCCGACCGGCGGAAGTTCGAAGTCGGCGACTGCGCGCAAGAATGTGTCGGGAACCTGCGTGATGATGCCCGCTCCGTCGCCAGTGCCGGCGTCCGATCCGACGGCGCCGCGGTGCTCAAGATTGCGCAGTGCAGTGAGCGCAGTTGTGATGATGTCGTGACCTGCCGTGCCGCGAAGCGTCGCAACCATGGCCAGTCCGCAAGCGTCACGCTCGTAGCGCGGGTCATAGAGCCCAGCAGCAGCTGGCAGGACACTGAAGCGTTCGAAGGGTGGTTTTAGGGTCATCGAGACCGACCTCACGTTGGAGCACGGGCGAAGCGGGACGTCAATGGCCCACGTGGGAATCAGTCCCGGTTATCAGGACTCAGGTGAAACATTCCGCTTGTGGCGAGCTTTGCTGCAGGAGAGTTACTCGTTCTCACGACCTAAGAGGACGAGGGTGTGACGGCAATTTTGGCGTCATCGCCGATATCGTCACTGTCTGAATAGGTCTCTCCCGAGTCTACCGCACCCTCTGGAATCCATTCGCGACCCGGCACGTACACGCTCGGTTCTTGACCAGTGTGGTTGCGAGACTGAAGCGCAAACAGGATCACGCCGAGAGCGATTGCCAAGAGCGCGCCCCACACATTGACTCGCAAGCCGAGGATGATTTCGCTCGGGTCGATTCGAATGGATTCGAAGACGACGCGGCCAAGTCCATACCAGATCATGTACAGCGCCCAGACTTTGCCCCACTGCAACCTGCGAACCGGGTCGCCAACCGGTAAAGGAACACTGAGCGCTCCGACCGCGCGCCTGACTAGCTTGTAGCGCCGTTCCATCGCGAGGAGGAACACAATGCCGACAACGTTCCAGATCATCTCGTAGAGGAACGTTGGATGGAAGAGCGTGTCCGGCGGAAGTCCGACCGGGAACGCGACATTATCAGCGTCTATCTGGAGACCCCACGGCAAATCCGTCGGTAGTCCATACAGTTCCTGGTTGAAGTAGTTCCCGAGGCGGCCAAATGCTTGAGCGAGCAGCATTCCAGGGGCAAGGACATCCGCGAAACTCCAGAGTCGCAATCCGGCAATTCGACAGCCTATATACGCCCCGATCGCGCCACCAATCAGCCCACCGAAGATTGCGACTCCGCCTTCCCAGATGAACAGAATCTTGATGAGTTCTTTTCCTGGGCCAAAGTAGTCGTCCGGGTGGGTAACGACGTGCCACAACCGTGAACCGACGAGTCCGAGCGGGATCGCCCAAATGATCACGTCAATAACGATCCACGGCTCGCCTCCGCGTTGCGTCAAGCGACGATTCGTGAGGATGGTTGCCGCGACGATCCCCACGAGAATGCTTATCGCATACACGTAGATGCGTAGTGTGAACGGCAGTTCAAGCCCGAAGGTCGACTGAATCCAAGCAGACACACTGAAAAACTGCCATTCGCTTGGCGGGCTCGGGATGCCGGTGAGCATAAGCGACACGGGGAACACCTTTCAGCGAGACAACTAGGTCAGCCTAGTACCGGCGGACAGGGCGGCAGCCGTGCGGCCGACCGCCGCAACGCCGCCGTCGGTGAGTGCTGACACGAGCGCAGAGCCGACAATCGCACCATCGGCGTACTCAAGCACCTCGCGGACTTGGTCAGCAGTGGAGATGCCGAGTCCGACACAAGCGCGAGTCGACCCGGCCTCTCGCAGCCGACGAACGAGGCCGCGAGCAGCGGAGTCCACATCGCGCCGAGCACCCGTTATGCCCATGGTCGATACGGCGTAGACGAAGCCTCGGCTGCGCTTCGATGCCTGTTCCAGGCGCATATCCGTCGAGGACGGTGCCGCGAGAAACACCCGCTCGAGCTCGGTTCTGTCGGATGCCGCGAGCCACAGTGCTGCTTCGTCCGCGATCAAGTCCGGAGTGATGAGGCCAGCGCCCCCCGCTGCAAGGAGTTCGTCGGCAAATCGTTCGACGCCGAACTGCAGCACAGGATTCCAATAAGTCATCATCAGCACTGGCACGTCCACGCGGGCGGTGATCGCGGCAACCGCGTCGAAACCGTCTTGCAGACGGAAGCCGCCGGCAAGGGCGGTCTGGGTGGCTCTCTGAATGACGGGGCCGTCCATGACCGGATCGGAGTACGGCAAACCGAGTTCGATGATGTCGACGCCGTTCTCGGCCAGTGCAATCGCGGCATCCACGCTTACGTCGAGCGTAGGGTAGCCGGCGGGCAGGTACCCGATGAGTGCTCCAGACGCGGAGTCATTACGCCGCGCCAGGACCTCCGCAACCGTCGTCATGATCGTCCTGCTGTGAGTTGCTCTTCTGCTGTGCGGTCGAACAATTCGAAGTAGTTGCCGGCTGTCTCCATGTCTTTGTCGCCACGACCACTGAGATTCACAAGAATCGTCGCTTCAGGTCCGAGCTGAAGCCCCAGCTTCATCGTTCCGGCGAGCGCATGCGCGGTTTCGATGGCCGGAATGATCCCCTCAGTGCGACTCAGCAACCGCATTGCTTGCATCGCCTCGTCGTCTGTGATGGGCAGGTAGTGCGCCCGACCGATGTCGTTGAGCCAGGAATGCTCCGGTCCGACGCCCGGATAGTCCAAGCCAGCGGAGATCGAGTGCGACTCTACGGTCTGGCCATCGGCATCCTGAAGCAGGTAGCTGCGAGCGCCGTGCAGCACTCCCGGGCGGCCGCGGGTGATGGTGGCAGCGTGACGTTCGGTAAGGTGCCCGTCGCCAGCAGCCTCGTAGCCGTAGAGCGCGACATCGGGGTCATCCAGGAAGGCATGGAAGATTCCCATGGCGTTGCTCCCACCACCAACACAGGCCGTGACGGCGTCCGGAAGCCGACCGGTCAACTCGACCACCTGCTGTCGAGCCTCTTCTCCGATGATCTTGTGGAAATCGCGAACCATGACCGGGAACGGATGCGGACCGGCGACAGTGCCGAGTAAATAGTGGGTGGTGTCGACGTTCGCGACCCAGTCCCGCAGCGCATCGTTGATTGCATCCTTCAACGTGCGTGAACCCGTCGTGACCGGGATGACTTCTGCGCCGAGCAGCCGCATTCTGGCAACGTTGAGGGCTTGGCGTTCGGTGTCAACTTCGCCCATATAGACGACACATTCCATACCGAAGAGCGCCGCTGCGGTTGCACTTGCGACGCCATGCTGACCAGCACCGGTCTCGGCAATAAGCCGCTTTTTGCCAAGGCGTCGCGCAAGGAGTGCTTGGCCGAGTACGTTGTTGATCTTGTGCGAGCCAGTGTGATTCAGATCTTCCCGCTTGAGGATCACGCGAGCGCCGCCGGCGTGCTGAGCAAACCTTGGCACTTCGGTGATGATCGAGGGTCGTCCGGTGTACGTGGCGTGCAACCCGCTGAGCTCTGCAGCAAATGCCACATCTGACTTCGCGGCAGTGTATGCCGCGTCGAGTTCGTCGAGGGCGGCGATCAACGACTCTGGAACGTAACGGCCTCCATACTCGCCGAAGTACGGCCCGAGTTCGTCGCGGAGCGCCATCAGACGGCCAGGAATTCGCTGAGGGTTGCAACAGGGTCACTCGTCACCAGTGCCTCGCCAACCAGTACGACGTCAGCGCCGGCTCGACGGTAGTGCGCGACATCCGCCGCGGACTGCACGGCTGATTCCGCAACTCGAATGACCCCGCTCGGTATGCGGACGGCAAGAGAGCCGAACAGGTCCTGATCGAGCTCGAATGTGCTCAGGTCACGAGCATTGACACCGATGAGGTCAGCACCGAGATCGAGCGCTCGTTCAACTTCATCCGCGCTGTGAGTTTCAACCAACGCTGTCATCCCCAATTCGTTTGTGAGCTTGAACAACTCGGTGAGCGTGGCGTTGTCGAGAGCGGCGACGATCAAGAGCGCGAGGTCTGCGCCCGCGGCCCGTGCTTCGAAGAGTTGGTACGGCTCAGCGATGAAGTCCTTGCGCAAGACTGGGATGCGCACGGCGTGACGAATAGCGACAAGGTCCTCAAGTGAGCCACCGAATCTTCGACCCTCGGTGAGCACGCTCACCGCGCTCGCCCCGCCGCTCTGGTAGTCGAGCGCAAGCGCAGCTGGATCCGCGATCGCCGCCAGTGTGCCCTTCGAGGGACTAGAGCGTTTCACTTCCGCGATGATATGCACGCTCTCTCGAGGCGCCAAGGCGGCAAGGGCGTCAAGGGCAGGCGTCTGGGCTAGTGCCTCCGCTTCGACCTGATTGAGCGGGCGGCGCGCGCGACGTACGGCGGCGTCCGCGAGTGCGCCTCCAACAAGTTCGTCAAGCACGTTAGATGTGGCTCTTTGAAGTCAACTTGTCGCCGCCGACACCGTAGCCGGCTTTGGCGATCACGTAGCCACTGAAGGCACCAACCCCGGCGAGACCGACCGATGCCCAAACCAACCAAGAGAGGTCAAACCAATAGCCAAGTGTGCCAATAGCGAAAGCGACGATAATGATGGTTACAGCGATCCAAGCAGCGGGCGAGTTTCCATGTCCGGGATCAGACTCAGCGCTCATAATTCTTCGGTGCTCCGTTTCGTGCGATTGACCCAATTCTACCGATAAGCAGAGCGGCGGACTGCGCCACTGTCGGGGCTGACACTACCTACGAGTCGGGTCATCACCCTTACTGAGCGAGTCCCAATCATCGATCGCGGAGCGTGGAGCCACAGTCTCATTCGGGTCCCGCCGTTTGTGCGCGTCATTCGACGCAATCGGAACGCCCGATGTCGCTCTCCCGTCAGCGGTCGCTACTGATCCCTCGGCGGAGTACTTGCGAGTGACTCGCGGCCAACGCCGACCGGTCAGGAGAATCACTATTCCGATGAGGACGAGGAACGAGCCGGCGGCGATCGCGACAACTCCCCACGGCGTGGCGACCACCGACGCAATGAGCAAGTTGATCGAATTGTCACCGGCTACCCCGGTGACGCCGGTCACCGTTGAGGCAACGGCGCCGAGCGGGTCGACAAACGCGCCGATACCGGAGCCGGCGACCAGCACGCCAATCCCCATGGCCAAGACAGCTAATACCGCCCGAACCCGCGGTCCCGCGATTGTGAGCGAGGCGAACAAGGCGAGCGCCGCGAGCGAGAGGGTGGCGAGCCCCGGCGCCGCGGCATCCCCCGGTACTTCGAGGGTTTTGCCATCAACAAGCACGAGAGCAAACCACGACTGGGTCCAGGCGAGGAATGCCAGACCTGAGAACGCGAGGCCGATGAACACAACGCTGGAGCGGATTCGAGCAGGAGTCATCCGAGCGCGCGCCATCACAGCCTGCGAAGCTCGTTGGCGATCGCGACGGCTCTCAATGGTGCAGCGGCCTTGTTGATCGACTCTTCGAATTCCTTCTGGGGGTCCGAGTCGGCGACGAGTCCAGCTCCCGCCTGCACGCGCGCTATTCCGCCAGAAATCGTGGCCGTTCGGATCGCGATGGCGAGATCAGCATCGCCCGCAAAGTCGATGTAGCCGACGACGCCGCCATAGACACCGCGCTGCGCTGGCTCGAGTTCATCGATGATCTCAAGCGCTCGCGGCTTCGGCGCTCCGGACAGCGTGCCAGCCGGGAAGGTCGCGCGGAAGACGTCGAACGGGCTCTTGCCTGCTGCGAGGTCGCCCTCAACCGACGACACAAGGTGCATGATGTGGCTGAACCGTTCAACTTGCATGAACTCGGTGACTTCGACAGTTCCCGGCGTGCAGACTTTCAACAGGTCGTTTCTAGCCAGGTCGACAAGCATGAGGTGCTCGGCTTGCTCCTTTTCATCGGCGAGGAGTTCTTCCGACAGCGCTTGATCCTGCTCGGGGGTCTCGCCGCGCGGCCGCGACCCTGCGATCGGATGCATGTACACGCGCTTGCTTGTGACTTTCACGAGAGCTTCCGGGCTCGAGCCGACGATTGAATATGGCTGCCCGTCGGAATCATTCAGTGAAAGTAGGTACATGTACGGTGAGGGGTCCAGGGTGCGAAGAACGCGGTAGACGTCGATGGGTGTCGCCGAGAGTTCGAGGTCGAAGCGCTGCGATATGACGACTTGAAAGACGTCGCCATCCCGAATGTATTGCTTCGAACGTTCGATTGCCGCGCTGAACTGAGCTTGAGTTACGCGCGCGGTCGGTGTTGGTTCGATGCTCAGGTCGACCTCCGCCAGATACGCGGGGGTCGGCTCGGCGAGCTCAGCCTGCATCCGATCGAGTCGCACTTGCGCCCCTGACCACAGCTCGTCGGCCGATTCCACACCGTCATTGAGCGCCGCAGCGATCAACAACACCGTGCCGAAGCGGTGATCGAGTACGACGAGTTCTGAAACGAAGCTCAACGCCTGGCCCGGGACGTTGAAATCGGCTGGCGGCGCATCCGGCAAATGTTCGATCTGTCGGATCGCTTCCCACCCAATGAACCCGACCAATCCCCCGGTGAGCGGCGGGTGTCCTGGCACTCGGGGGGTCTGCCAGCGCTCATAGAGCGCGGCGACCGAATCGAGGGGTCCGAGTTGAGGCTGCTTGCTCGCATGATCGCCGAGCGCGCGGTTGGCTGACAGTCCGTAGTCGAGCCACGCGACCTTTTCCCCATGCTGAGTGAGCACGCCGAAACTCGAGACTCCGACAAACGAGAACCTCGACCATATTCCCCCCTGTTCGGCAGACTCGAGCAGGAACGTTCCCGGCTTGCCTTGAGCCAGCTTTCGGTACACACCGACCGGAGTTTCACCATCGGCGAAAAGCTCGCGGATGACCGGTAGCACCGCGTGACCGTCCTTCAGTCGGCATTCAAAGTCTGCGCGGGTTGTCGAGTCAGTCATCGCCAGAACCGATCTTCGGCGAGAGCGGGTCGACGTCGAAGCACGAGTGAGCGCCGGTGTGACACGCTGGCCCATGTTGCTGCACGGTGACCAGCACGGCATCTCCGTCGCAGTCGAGACTGGCTGTCCGAACGAACTGCACGTGCCCGCTGGTGTCGCCTTTGCGCCAGAATTCCTCGCGACTCCGCGACCAGAACGTCACGCGCCCCTCGGTGAGCGTTCGCCGCAGCGCCTCCGCGTTCATGTAGCCGACCATTAGCACATCGCGCGTGCTCTCTTCTTGGATGACAGCTGGCATCAACCCATCGGCCGAGAACACGGCTCGATCGATGACCGACCCGACCGTGGCATCCGTCAGCACATCGTTCATCTCGTCGCCACTCCCGCTGCATTCAATGAACTCTTGACATCGCCAACGGTCAATTCTCCGTTGTGAAACACGGATGCCGCGAGCAGCGCGTCAGCGCCAGCGGCAACAGCTGGCGCGAAATGCTCTACAGCGCCTGCCCCACCGCTCGCGATCACGGGCACCGAACTGAGTGCGCGCATTGCCGCGATAAGTTGCAGATCGAAACCCGCCTTTGTCCCGTCGGCGTCGATTGAATTGACTAGCAGTTCACCAGCGCCTCGGTTGATCGCTTCCCGAGCCCACTCAAGCGCGTCAATGTCGGTTTCAGTCCGACCGCCGTGGGTGGTCACGAACCAGCTTGCACCTCGCCGCTTGACATCGAGCGAGAGCACGAGCGCCTGTGCGCCGAAACGATCTGCGATCTCGTCGAGAAGTTCTGGCCGCGCGATCGCAGCACTATTCACCCCAACTTTGTCTGCACCGTGCGCTTGAAGGCGAGCCACATCATCGGCACTCCGCACTCCCCCGCCGACTGTCAGGGGAATGAAAACTTGTTCGGCCGTTGCGCGCACCACGTCGTACATGGTCGTGCGCTCGTCGACAGTAGCAGTGACGTCGAGAAAGGTGATCTCGTCAGCACCCTGTTCGTAGTACCGCCGCGCCAGCTCGACCGGGTCTCCCGCATCGCGCAGGTTCAAGAAGTTGACGCCCTTCACAACGCGCCCGGCGGCGACGTCAAGACACGGAATCACTCGAACGACGACAGACATCTCAGATCCGCGCAGCGTGGATCGAGCTGACGAGGATCGCCCGCGCCCCAAGTTCCTGCAGTTCATCGAGCACATGATTGGTGTCTGCTGTTGGAACCATCGCGCGAACGGCGACCCACTCCGGATCGTGCAGCGGCGCGACGGTTGGGCTCTCGAGACCGGGGGTAATAAGCGACGCCGCATCCAACAGTGCAACCGGCACGTGGTAGTCGACCAGCACGAACTGGCGTGCGACGAGCACCCCCTGGAGCCGTCGCTGAAGGGTGGCGATTCCCGGGAGGTCTGGGGTGGAGCTGATGAGCACGGCGGTCGAGTCGAGAATGACTGGACCGAAGACTTCAAGGCCCTGAGCGCGCAATGTCGACCCGGTGGATACTACGTCGGCAACGGCATCCGCAACACCGAGCTTGACGGCGGACTCGACCGCGCCGTCGAGGGCGACGATCACCACGTGAACGCCGTTGCGGGCGAGGAAGTCGCCGACGAGTGCCGGATAGCTCGTCGCGATCCGGAGTCCGGTGAGATCGGCCACGTTCGAAAAACGGCCGGGAATTGCGGCGAAACGGAACGTCGATTCTCCGAAGTCGAGACGCGCAATTTCTTGTGCTGGGCTGTGAGAATCGAGCAACAGGTCCCGACCGGTGATGCCGACGTCAAGCGCACCAGATCCGACGTAGGTCGCAATGTCACGAGGCCGAAGGTAAAAGAACTCGACGTCGTTTCGCGGGTCGAGCGCACTCAACGCACGCGGGTCGCGTCGACCGCTGTAGCCAGCCTCAGTAAGCATCTCTGCGGCAATCTCACTCAGCGAGCCCTTGTTGGGCACGGCAATCTTAAGCATCAAGCGATTCCTGACGGGGTTGGTTGAGAGGTCGGCTGGATGGGCCTACAGATGTCGCCAGATATCCGCCGGGGTGATTCCCTTCGCCACCATGAGCACCTGGAGGTGGTACACCAGCTGCGAAATCTCCTCGGCCGTCTCGACGTCAGACTGGTACTCCGCCGCCATCCAGACTTCCGCGGCTTCCTCGACGATCTTCTTGCCGATTGCGTGGATGCCACCGTCGAGAAGTTCGACCGTGCGAGACCCCTCCGGGCGCGCTTTGGCACGTTCGCCCAGCTCGGCGAAAAGCTCCTCGAAGGTCTTCACCCTGCAAGGGTACTAGGACGACGTGTCAACCCCGGACGGCGCGAAGTTCGTCGAGGTAGCAATAGTCTGAGCGTCGAACCGGAGGAGAACCATCATGATCTATAGATTGACTGCCGCTGGGGCCGCGATAGTGGCAATCGCGCTCGCACTCACTGGCTGCTTCCCCACTCCGCCGGTGCCGACAACGGAACCGTCGCCGTCTTCGACGGGCTCAGCAACCCCGGAGGCGGCAGAGCCGGTCGCATCAGCTTCCCCTTCTGCAGATTTCGACCCCACCACGGAGGCGCTCGTGTTGCCGAGTTGCGCCGACCTCTACACCGCTGATCAGGTGACCGCACTGATGGGCGAGTTCATGGCGCTGAACCCTCCGGGGGGAGACGGCGGCGGATCGCGATTTCCCAACCTGAGGTCGCTTCTCGACGCCGAGGGGACCCTGAACTGCACCTGGGTGCTTCCCGCAAGTGAACGCGGGCTCACCGTGTCGGTCCGCGCAGCGGATACCGAGAGTGACGGTGCCGTGCGCGCAACGCTGATGGCGGCAGGCTCAGCGGGCACCTCCACCGGCGGGGACTCGATCATCTTCGCGGTTGCTGCCGACGAGACGCCCGACTTCATTCCCTACTCCGAGGCGCACTATCTCGCCGGCGGTGTCTGGGTTGCCGTGTTCGACGGCTTCGGGAGCAACGCCCCTGCCCTGAGTCAGGCCGCTATGAACCGCGTCGCCGAACTCAATCCGTCGAGATTTCGCTAGCTGGTGCCGAGAAGATCGATCACGAAGGTCAGCGTGCGACCGGAGAGTCGGTGACCGCCCCCGGCGGGACCGTACGCGAGATGGGGTGGGCAGATGAGCTGGCGGCGGCCGCCCACCTTCATTCCCGGGATACCCTCCTGCCAGCCCTTGATGAGACCCTGAAGCGGAAACTGGATCGACTGCCCACGACTCCAGCTGGAGTCGAACTCTTCGCCAGACTCGAAGTCGACGCCGAGGTAGTGAACGTCGACCGTTGCACCCGGGGCAGCTTCGGCGCCGCTCCCCTCTTCGATATCGATGATCACGAGCTCAGTTGGTTCTGGTCCCTCGAAGAACTCGACCTCTGGCTTGCTTCGCGCTGAATCTGTCATGCTCCCATCGTGCCAGTACTCGGCGAGGAACTCACAACCGAACCCCTAGCGGGCGCGGCCGTTCGCCGCCTGGCGAAGACCGGCGATTGCGGCAGCAGGGTCGTCTGCGCCAAACACTGCTGAGCCTGCGACAAAGGTGTCTGCGCCAGCATGGCGGGCGATAGTGATCGTCGAGAGGTCGATACCGCCATCGACTTGAAGCCAGGTTTCACCGGCCGTCACATCAATCGCGTCCCGCACGGCGCTGAGCTTTGTCATCGTCGAGACCATGAAGCTTTGGCCACCGAAACCAGGTTCAACGGTCATCACGAGTACCTGATCGAACTCCGCGAGGAGGCCCAAGTACGGCGCAGCATCGGTGCCGGGCTTGAGTGCGATTCCTGCCCGGGATCCAAGACCACGCAAGGTGCGAGCCAATTCGACTGGGCGATCGGTCGCCTCGGCGTGAAATGTCACCGAGAAGGCGCCAAGTTCGGCGTATTTCGGCGCCCACCGATCGGGGTTTTCGATCATGAGGTGCACGTCGAGTGGAATCGCAGAAACCTGCTGGAGGCGCTCCACCATCTGAGTCCCGAACGTCAGGTTTGGAACAAAGTGATTGTCCATGACGTCGACATGGACCAGGTCCGCAGTTGCAATGCGCCCAACATCACGCTCGAGGTTCGCAAAATCAGCAGCGAGGATGCTCGGACTGATGCGTGCGGCCATGGTCACACCTTAGTGAGCAACTGGATGAACATCGCATCAGTGCCGTGGCGGTGTGGCCAAAGCTGCACATGACTTGCCTTCGGCAGATCCAGTGCTTCGTCGACGATCGACTGGAGCACCGCGACGGTGTCGAGCCGGTTCATTTCCGGGGAGCTACGCAAGGCGGCCGCGACGATGGCCTTCGTTTCAGCGGCGTGGGGCGAACACGTCACGTACGCGACAATTCCACCCGGTTTCAGGGCGGCAAACGCTGAGCGGAGCAAGCGAAGTTGCAGCGCACCGAGTTCGGCAACATCGCTCGGCTGCTTGCGCCAGCGGGCTTCAGGACGTCGCCGAAGTGCGCCGAGTCCTGTGCAGGGGGCATCCAGCAGAATGCGATCGAACACCGCTGGCAACAGCTCACCGATCGAGACCCCATCGAGCTCGAGCACTTCAGGGGCCGGATCGAAGACCGCAAGCGTCTCGCGTACAAGCGAGGCGCGCGCCGGCACGAGCTCGTTTGCGACGAGGACTGCACCGCCCTGTGCCGCCTCGGCGGCGAGAACAGCAGCCTTGCCTCCTGGGCCAGCACACATGTCGAGCCAGCGTTCGCCGTGCTGCACGGCTCGAGCACGACTGAGTGCGAGAGACGCCAGCTGGGAGCCCTCGTCCTGCACCCGAACGCGACCAGCTCGCACTTCGGCCAAGCGAAGGGGGTCGCCTCGATCGAGAGTTGCGCCGATGGGCGAGAACGGTGTGGCGTACGCGTCGAGCTCAGATCGTTGTGCGAGTCCTGGCAGTGCGACTAGGCACACCCTCGGTGCAACGTTGTCCGCCGCCAGCAGACTTTCCAACTCCCCTTCGCGGTTCTCGGCAACTAGGACTTGTCGAAAAGCCCTGGTCACCCAGAGCGGATGCGAGTATTCAATCGAGAGTGCTTCCTCCCCCGATCCTGCCTCGGCAAGCACGCGGTCGCGCCAGGTCGCCGCATCGGTGCGCGTGATCGTCCTCAGTACACCGTTAACGAACCCGACGGCCGAATTTGAGCCAACGGTCTTCGCAAGATTGACCGATTCATCGACCGCCGCGTGTTGTGCGACCCGCATTGAGAGCAACTGATGACAAGCGAGCCGCAACACGTCGAGAATACCGGGATCGATTGCAGTCACTGGCCGTTTGGCCGCCAGCTGGATGATGCGGTCGTAGTAGCCCTGCATGCGCAGGGTGCCGTAGGTCAGCTCGGTCGCCAGTCCAGCATCCGCCTCATTGAGCTTTGCGCGACCGATCCGCACCGGCAGCAACAGATTCGCATAGGCATCTGACTCCCTGACCGCAATAAGCACATCGAGCGCGATCCTGCGGGCAGATTGGGGCTGGCTCACTGCGCCACGATTGTGCGGCCACTCGGTCGACCGCGCCACCAGTCAGCGGCATTCATGGCGCGCTTTCCGGCGGGATGCACCGACACCAGTTCGATCGGCTCCGACGTTGTCCCCACCATCACGGCCTTGCCGACCTGTCGAAACTCCCCCGGCGCGATGCGAGGGGATTCGCGTGCAATCGCTGCCTCCAGAATCTTGAATCGCGCGCCGTCAAGAATTGTGAACGCACCAGGTTCTGGAGTCACGCCGCGGATCTGTGCGAACACGGTGCTGGCGGGGTGCCGCCACCGCACCTCACCATCACTGAGCGATAGTTTTGGCGCAACAGTCACCTCGCCAACTTGCGGTTGTGACCTGGCAGTACCATCGGCGATCGAGTCGACCACGCGGAGCAGCAATTCGGCGCCATCGGTTGCGAGCGTGTCAAGCAGCGCTCCGGCCGTCTGTCGTGCACCGATCGGCCGCTCGATCTGCGCGAACACCTTACCCGCATCGAGATCCTTGACCAGCTGGAACACCGCTGCACCTGTTGTTCGGTCGCCAGCAATAATGGCGTGCTGAACGGGTGCGGCGCCACGCCATCGTGGGAGCAGTGAGAAGTGGAGGTTGATCCAGCCGAGACGCGGCGTTGACAGCAGCGGCTCGCGCACGAGCGCGCCGTACGCCACGATGACCCCGAGGTCGGGCGCGAAACTGCGAACGCGCTCGGTAACCTGATCGCCGAGCCGATTCTCACGGATCGATTCGATATGGTACCCGGCTGCAAAGTCGGCCACTGGCGTCGGGGCGCTCACGCCCTTGCGACCCTGCGGCGAATCTGCTCGGGTGATGACCGCAACGACCCGGTGTCGAGATCGCGCGAGGCTGCGTAGGCTCGGAACCGCAGCAGCCGGGCTTCCAGCGAACACGATGTTGAGTGCGGTCACACCAGTATTCTCCCCCGTTGCAACGAATCAGTTGCCTTCAACAGCGGTTCAGGCGTCAAGGAACGGCTCGCTGTCGTCAAAACGCACGCGCAGCGCGAGGGACCGCCGACCTTGGTTTGCGACCGGTGGCCTCGATGGGCGTCGCGCCGTTGCCGCTCGAACCACGTCAGCCCGCAACTGGGCAGCGACAGCCGCACCAAGCGCATAGTCAAAACGCACGATTGATCGCACGCTGCCATCGGGCAGCGCCACCGGGCCAAGAACATCGATGAAGTGAGCCGAGTCGACATCAACCGCGGCGAGGGTGGCTTCTGCAACTCGCTCAGGAGTGCCCGTAACGGTTGCAACTCGAACGGCTGGAGGAAAGCGGAGTCGTCTTCGGTCAGCGAGCTCTGTACTCGCATAAGCTGCCTGATTCCAGGTCGTCAGTGCGGCGGCAAGGGCACCACCAACTCCGACAAGAACGATCGAGGCGGTTTGCGACGCGAGGGCTGCGGCATTTGACCACGACCGCAGACAGTCTTCACCGACCCGGAGCGATTCCCGTGCCAGCATGCCATCGCCGTCGAGCAGGAGTACGGCCGCATAGCCGCCCCTCGCGATCGGTTCTGCGCCACGGGTTGCGATCACCAGCGCCGGCTCGGCCCCGACGTGCAAAATCGGGCGTTCACCGTCGGCAACCAACACGAGCGTGCCCGGAAAGGCGCGGCCAAGATCTTCAGCTGTTCGAGTCGCTCCGGAACCGATCAGTCGGAGAGTATTTCCATCGCACGCTACGCACTGCCAATTGGCTGCGAGCGCGCCGCACCAAGAACACGACGGTACCGCTGAGGCTGACTTCGCGTGCAACGGGCCATCACACTGGCGGCAACGCGCTGTGGAGTGGCAATCACGACATGCGAGTCTCGGCGCGTACCCCGGGCGTGCAACTTGGACAAGCACCGGTCCGGTCTTCAGTGCCGCACTGGCGATCTCCCACGCTGACGACGGGATCCGGGCTCGAGCGGCGAAACCGTCACGCGCAGCTTGCTGTGCTGTCGGTAGCACTTTCGGGCGCCTACGAGGCTGTGGATCGATCGAACTCAGCCAGCCAACATCGACGAGCCGTTGGACTTCGGTGCTGCGCGAGTGAGCCAAGAACATGAGCGCACAGCCCTGTTGCTCCTGCCGAATCAGCGCCGCGTCTCTGCAGTGCACATAGGGCGCAAGCGGCTCCGCATGGAGCGGATCCCCATCGTCCCAGAGCGCGATGAGGCCAAGCGTTTGTGTCGGAGCGTAGATCACCGAGCGATTGCCGACGATGACGATGTTGGATTCACGCAGGCAACGCAGAAACGCACGATACCGGTCGGCATTCGACTGGCGAGCATCCAATCGGATGATGCGCTCGGCCGGCACAACTTCGGCAAGCGCCGCCAGAACCTGTTCTTGGTCCCGGTAGTCAGGTACCGCGAGGATTGCGCTGCCGCGCTCGCAGACGGTCACCGCCGCGACCTGCGCGAGAGTCCGCGCCCATGCCCCAACGGCGGTGCCTCCTTCGACTTCGACGACCCCGGGAATCGCAGCGACCGCCGCGCGCCCGTTCGCAAGGACGACCGATTCGACCGCGCCACTGGGATAGCCGGAAACGGCTGGAGTTGCGAACGGACTGAGCCCCCCGGCCGGCTCCGCATCGAGCCACGTCTTCTCAACTCGAACCTGCCGAGGGGGAATCGCAAGCCTGAGGATGTCACTTGCCGAACCAGCGGCCCGGTCCGCTGCGGCCCGTGCGAGCTCCCAGACTTCACGGTGGAGCACCACCACCGGCGAAACGACGGATTCGATTGCGCTCAGGGTTCCGGTGTATTCGACCGAATCCGAGACTTCAACGATGTAGCCGGTCGAGAATCTGGCTGCCGAGCGAAACGGTACCGTTACCCGCACACCACGAATTGCTGTGGAGCGCAAGTTCTCGGGGACGGCGTAGTCGAATAGGCGGTCGAGCTGCGGTAGGGGTGAGTCGATGAGTACTCGCGCGATCGTCGGGTGCTCGCCCTCCCCCAACACGCTACGCGCCGACAGCGCTGCGCAGTTGGTCGACTCTGTCGAGTCGCTCCCAGGTGAACTGTGGCAAATCGCGTCCGAAGTGCCCGTAAGTCGCTGAGGCTGAGTAGATCGGCCGAAGCAAGTCCAATTCACGGATGATCGCTGCTGGTCGCAGATCGAACACTTCGCGGATAGCGTCGATGATGGCGGCATCCGAGAAGTGACCGGTACCGAAGCTTTCGACATAAAGACCCACTGGTGCGGCCTTTCCGATCGCGTATGCCACCTGCACTTCGAGTCGATCCGCGAGTCCGGCCGCCACCGCATTTTTTGCGACCCAACGAAGAGCGTAGGCAGCCGAGCGGTCGACTTTGGACGGGTCTTTACCACTGAATGCGCCGCCGCCGTGCCTCGAAGCACCTCCATAGGTGTCCACGATGATCTTCCGGCCGGTAACGCCAGCGTCGCCCTGTGGACCGCCAATCTCGAATCGACCCGTCGGGTTGATGAGCACGCGCATGTCGCTGGAATCGAGGGGGCTGAGCTCAAGAGTGGGTTCGATAACGAGTCGCTGGATTTCCCGTCGGAGCTCCTCGGTTTCGATAGCGGGAGAGTGCTGCGTCGAGATGACAACAGTTTCGACGGTGCGAGGTATCGAGCCTTCGTACCCGATCGTCACTTGGGTCTTTCCGTCTGGCCGCAAGTAGTCGACGAGTCCGCTCTTGCGAACCTCAGCGAGGCGTTCTGCCAGCCGATGCGCGAGCCAGATCGGGACCGGCATGAAGACCGGAGTTTCGGTTGTCGCGTATCCGAACATGATGCCCTGATCGCCAGCGCCCTGGAGATCGTCAACGTCGACGCTCGCCTCCTCCCTTGACTCGATTGCGTGGTCAACACCCTGCGCAATATCCGGCGATTGTCCCCCGATCGACACCGATACACCGCACGAGCGGCCATCAAAACCCACCTCAGATGAGTTGTAGCCGATCTCTGAAACTCGCGCACGAACGATCGAAGGAATGTCAACATAGCCGGTCGTCGTGACCTCTCCTGCGACGTGCACGAGTCCCGTCGTGACGAGGGTCTCGACAGCGACGCGAGCGTGCCGGTCGACCTCGAGCAGCCCGTCAAGGATGCTGTCGCTGATCTGATCGCAAATCTTGTCCGGGTGCCCCTCAGTAACAGACTCAGAGGTGAACAGGCGAAAATTGTTGGTCATAGAGTCTCCAGAGTGGGGTCAGCCTTGCCGAGGATTCGGAGCTACCAGGTCGAGGATGTGATCGGCTACCGCGAGCTTCGAGCCGCTGGCCTCCCCAACTATAGCGCCGGCCCCATCGAGCACGACGATGCTGTTGGTGTCCGTTCCGAAGCCTTCGACCCAGCCAACTCTGTTGAGGACGAGAAAGTCGCAACCCTTGCGCGCGAGCTTGTCCCGTCCAAGCTCGACGAGCGCCGCGTCATCCGCCTCGGTTTCGGCTGCGAACCCGATAACGACCTGATCGGGCCGTGCGCTTGCTGAAATCCCAGCGAGGATGTCGGGGTTTCTGACCAGCGACAGTTCGAGGGTATCGCCGACAGCGTCTTTCTTGATCTTGGACTCTGAGATTGTGAGTGGCCGGTAGTCGGCGACCGCCGCCGCCATGATGACGACATCGGACTCTCTGAGTTTGGTGTTGACCGCGGCCTCGAGCTCCAGCGCAGTGTTAGCAACAACGGTCGCTATCGATGCTGCGACATCAGCGGCCAACGAGTTCTCGAGATGTGCCGCGATAAGGGTCACCGTGGCCCCGCGACGCGTGGCCGCCTCAGCGATCGCGAGCCCCTGTTTGCCGCTCGATCGGTTCCCAATGAATCGCACAGGATCGAGAGGTTCGCGCGTTCCGCCAGCTGTCACGAGCACTCGCAGACCCGCAAGGTCACGTGACAATCTGATTCGCTCGATGGCAGCAGCAACGATCATCTCCGGATCCTCCATTCGGCCGGGACCAGAATCGGTGCCAGTGAGCTGGCCGGATGCTGGACCGACCACGATGACACCGCGTCCGAGCAGGGTCTCGATGTTGGCTTGTGTTGCCGGGTGCTGCCACATCTCCGTGTGCATGGCCGGGGCGATAACGATCGGAGCAGTGCTGGCGAGGATCGTGTTGCCGAGCAGGTCATCGGCCAGTCCGATGGCAAGCTTCGCGATCGTGTTCGCGGTGGCGGGGGCAACAATAATGAGCTCTGCTGCCTGCCCGATCGCAACATGCCGCACCTCGGCGACACCCTCATACAGGTCAGAATGCACCGCGTTGCGGCTAATCGCTTCGAGAGTTGGGCGCCCAACGAAGCGCAAGGCGTTTTCGGTCGCAACGACGTGGACGTCGTGGCCGCCGAGCACGAGTGCGCGCACCACTCCGACGGCTTTGTATGCGGCTATTCCCCCGGCAATGCCAACGACGATATTCACGAGAGAACGTTCGCTGAGGTGGAGGGCTTACTCCGAGCTCAAGCGCTTGAGCTCGAGCTTGTCATTGTTGATCTCGTGCAGGGCGACAGAGAGTGGTTTATCGTCGATCGTCGAGTCGACGAGCGGACCGACGTTATCGAAGAGACTGCCCTCGTGGAGGTCCGCGTAGTAGTCGTTGATCTGACGAGCCCGCTTCGATGCAAAAATCACCAACTGGTACTTCGAATCGACCTTCGAGAGCAACTCGTCGATCGGGGGATCAATGATTCCTGAATGCTTGTCGACCACGCCTAGCTCCTTGGCTTCTCAAAAGATTGTGCGTTTCGCCCGAGCGGGCAGGTTACGCAGTCATCAATTCTACGACCTCCATGGCCGCTTGACGAACGTCGTTGTTAACGACGCGGAAATCGAACTCGTCCTGGGCTGCCAGCTCGACCTTCGCTGTCTCGAGTCTGCGCTGCTGTTCAGCGGCATCCTCGGTGCCACGCCCAATGAGTCGACGCACCAATTCTTCCCACGACGGCGGAAGCAGGAACACAAGAACGGCTTCTGGCATAACCCTCCGTACCGCTCGAGCGCCTTGAAGATCGATCTCTAGCAGCACTCGCTTGCCTGCGGCAAGTGCAGCATCGACCGGCGGCCTAGGTGTTCCATACCGATAGCTGTTGTGAACGACTGCCCACTCGAGCAGCTCGCCAGCCGCGATCATCCTGTCGAATTCTGTATCGGTGACGAAGAAATAGTGCGTGCCGTCGACCTCGCCATGCCGCGGGCGCCGTGTCGTGGCGGAAACACTCAACTGCACGCCGGGGACGTGGTCGCGAATGTACGAGGACACCGTACCCTTGCCGACGGCGGTCGGACCGGCTAAGACGACCAAGCGGCTGGTTCGCGACTGTGAGCCGCCGCGTTGCAATAGTCGTGCTTCAAGGAACTCGCGGAGCCTGACGTGCTGTGCTGCGCCGAGCCCGCCGAGACGCTTCTTTGGCGAGATCTCGAGTTCGGTCAGTGCGCGCTCCAGCCGCACCGGTCCGAATCCTCGAATGCT